>SDBS01001578.1_pt1 | contig 23171 bp, 25 predicted proteins | sample 2277091 | NCBI WGS metagenome assembly SDBS01 (sample SAMN10404972, study PRJNA504765) | marine sediment metagenome | isolation source: marine sediment core GS10_PC15, 163 cmbsf | place: Arctic Ocean: Southern Knipovich Ridge | collected 2010
GAGTGTCAGTAAATCAGAAAAAGATTCTTGGTTATATTGAAAGTTTGAGTACTGAGGAGAATAAGAAGTTTATAGAAAAAAGAAAAGAGATTGTCGAACACCCATTTGGGACGATTAAACGCTCTTTTGGGTATACTTATTTTCTTTTAAAAGGAATAGAAAAGGTTAGAGGAGAATTCAGCTTGGTATGTTTTGTATATAATTTGAAGCGGGTAATAAATATAGTTGGAATAAAAGGATTGATGGAAGCAATAAAATGATAAAACCAGAGATGGGAAAGTAGGTATCATAAAATATCGCTGTTTTTTGTAAAATAAGATGTTCAATTGAGTGAAAATCACACAAAAAATGATTTTCTGCTTTTTATTTTTAAGTTTAGGCAGTTGTTAGAGATGCTTTTCACACAGTCTGTCTGCAGGTGGTAGTTTACTAGCGTGTCGCTAGGGCAGAATTATATTCCTCCTGATAAACAAAGTCAAAAAAGTCGGTTGATTTTCATTTTTCCTCATCAAAAATTTTGGTTCCATGCCACGATATCAAATGGCATATTTTGTTTTGGAGGAAGATCTTTTGGGTGATATCAAAGACTCAAAAGCAAACTATTTGCTGGTTGCTATTAAAGAACAATTTTTGCGATTATATTTAGATTCTGCCCCTGGGCAAATACAATGTATCAAAATGATGAAGTTGTAATGTATGAATTAGTTTCAGAAATAGAGCCGTTAAAAGAGTTTTGTCTTGCAATAGGAAATTTTAGCGATACAAAAATTGATAATTTCGTTACTCGACATCCCGATATGTATGTTAACTGGGAAAAACTTTTGCAGTTTTTTAATCTCACACAAGAAGACTTGACACAATATACATACGAAAATATACAGGAAAGATGGATTCAGAATAATATTCCCAAAAAATCGAAAATTCTTTTTTCCTATTATACAGGTGTTTTCCCCTTTGAAGGATATAATGCGCGACATACGAATGATATTCGACTTTCTGATATATTTAAAAAAGACATCGATTTTCTTTTTATTCATTCGACAAGACGCAAAGCGAATGAGTTGCCAAGATTGTTTGAAGATTTAAAAGAAAAACAAATTTATAAGAAGTTTTACGATTTGTTTTACTTTGGCTCGGGTTGGGAAATCTGTGCTCTTAAGGAGGGATTGGAGGAATGAAAAACCCTAAAAAGGCATTAGGGCATTGGAAGTCAGGTGGGCTGAAAAAATATTTACCTTATGCAAAAGGAGATCAAAAATTATTAAATATTGGATGTGGAACAGGAGAAGATAAAAAGTTTTTGGAAGATCAAGGCTATTGTACTTATGGATTGGATGTTTACCCAGGAGATTATACGGATGTTATAGGAGACGGACACAAACTGCCGTTTCTGAATCATACTTTTGATGTTGTTACGGCTATTGCGGTGTTAGAACACTTGCATACTCCATCCCAAGCTGTTGCTGAAATCAATCGAGTTCTAAAGGCGGATGGATATTTTATTGGATCCGTTGCATTTTTGGAGCCTTTTCACGGGGATTCATATTATCACTTTACGCATTTGGGGTTGTGTCATTTGTTGGAATCACAAGGTTTTATTGTAGAAGATTTATCAGTTGGATGGGATGTTGTTCAATCTATTGGATCAAAATTAATGTATCGAACAAAGATATTGAAACCGTTTTATAAATTTATTTATGAAACAATATATTGTCTAAGAAAAAGTAAGATAAGCATTTTGAAAAAAAACAAATCTGTTGTTTTGCCAGGACTGAAGAGATCTTTAACGGCCTATGAAGTTGATCGGTTGTCTTTTGCTGGTTCGATCGCTTTTACATCAAAAAAAGAAAAAAATATTTTGATATGAAAATATTGTATTTGCATACACGATGTATAGATGAATCCTCAGCCAATATTATCCAAGTGTTATGGATGTGTCAAACATTAGGGCAGATGGGACATGAGGTTGTTTTGGCTGTTCCTGAAGAGAAAAACATGGTGAGTTCTCAAAAATCTATTTGCAGCCGGTTGGGGCTAGATCAAGTTGATTTTAATGTTATACAATACAAACGATTTACTGTTATGGGATGTTTAAAGTCGATAGGATGTCTTTTGGGATGTGCCAAAGTTCTTAAAACAATGGACTATGATATTGTTTATATTCGTGTGCCTGTTTTATTAGGATGTGTATGGATGAAAAAAAATGATTATATCTTTGAGCTTCATCCATCATAAGTATTCAAAATATCATATTCTGAATAAAATGTTAGACCAGATTATTGTGTGTGCAAGTCGAAAAAAGGAGATGAGATGTTTTGTTACCATATCAAAAGCTCTTGAGAGATATTGGATTCAAAAAGGCGTAGATCCTTCTAAAATCTTAACTGCTCATGATGGATTTTCTGAATATTTTTTTCAAAATGAGTTATCTCAACCAGAAGCAAGCATTTTAAATCCTCCAAGTGATTTAAGAATCAAATAGCTAAATAAAAAGTTAATAGAATTAATAACTATTACTTTAGTAATTAAATATATTAGCAAAATATATAGAATTATATGTAAAATTAAACAACACATTTCATAATGATTTTCTGAACTGCATTAAAACCTTCAGTATTGGATCATTTCTCAATTGGTAAAACTTGCTGACAAGACCATTTTATAAGTAATTTTATTAGTTATATCAATTTATTTATAGTTTACTGTAAATAGCAAATTCTTTTTAAAAGAATTAAATGGTCTTATGATGTAAGATATAATTTTGGTATTTACTTTTGACAATTATTTAAGGCACTTAAAGGCGTCTTTCTTAAGACGTAATGATTTATGATACTAATCAAGAAATTATGTAATATTTTTTACTATAAATGAACCTACTTCGAATATGTAAAAAAATATTAAACCTATGATTTTCATTAAAATAATTAAATCCACTTATCTTTACTTATTATTAAATTAAGATTTAATGTAAATCATCTTCTTGGTAGTTTAACCTTTTTTCACTTTTTTGGTAGGTTCATTGCATTTGCTTTGGATACTTTATACGAAAAATATTAAAAATAATAGTGAAAATTTATTGTGTAAGTATTTGATTAGTGAGGTCACTTTAAAAATGAATTATTTGCCCATACTAATAGAAATTTGTAAATTATGCCAATAAAAATATATCAATGGCATAAAGGTAATTAATTACATGTTTAAGAAAAATTCAAAACATACTCAAGCTAATATGTTTGGTCTATTCAATACCCTCCTCGAGCGCATGAAGAAAAAAATAGAAAAGTCCGAAGAATACACATTCTACAGACTCATTTTCCGTAAAATAAAAGAAGATATCTTTTCAAAACTTTACCCTGATGCAAATAGCCGTCCCAGTGCTCCCATTAATGCAATGGTTTCTTCTTTAACCCTGATGCATCGTTTTAGTTGGGCGTATGAAGAACTTTTTAAAAATATTGAATTCAATATTCTGACATAAATTACATTGGGTCTTGATTTCATCGAGAAAATGCACTTCTGTCCTGCAACCCTGTTTAATTTTTGAAACCATCTAAGTAAACACTTTTCTGAGACAGGAGAAATCCTTCTGGTAAAGGTCTTTGAAAAATTAGCTGATAAACAGCTAAAGACCTTAAAGATAAAAACAAACATTCAAAGAACTGATTCCCTGGTAACCACTTCCAAAGGTAGAGAAAAAAAGTTATGAGTGATTTGAGAAAAATATTTAAAAATACGTTGTATTTAATAATTGCTGGCCAACTATCTAAACTTATAAATTTTTTTCAAGTAATAATTTTAGTTAGATATCTTGACAAAATTAACTTTGGGAAATGGAGTGTGATACAATCGATTCCTGTTATGTTTATTATCATAACTGATATAGGTCTAAATAGCATAATGTTAAGGAAAATTGCCCGAAAAAAAAATTGTCTAGAAATGTTTTTTCAGCAGGTCGTATTTCTAAAGTTTTTTCTTGTGGTTATCTTTCTCTCGGTCGTATTTATTTTTGTCGAAATGTGTCAATATGAAATGGAAGTAAAATATTTTATACGCATTATTTCAATCGCTTATATAATTTCTATGTTTAGTGAAGTGATTGTTGCTGTAAATCGAGCCATGGAGAATTTTATTTTTGAATCGATAATTAATATCTTTAAAAGTATTTTATTCTTTTTTTTTGTTTTAATTATTATTTTTCTAGATTTAAAACTAATTGGTTTAGTTTATTCATTATTAATTGTTAATTTATTCATAATTGTTTTTTGTTTTGTTTGGTATTGTAAGAAATATTCTTTGAAAATTAAAATTCATAATCTGACGACCTACACTAAATTAATTAAAGATGCATTTCCTTTCGCATTATATACTTTTATTAGTCCAATATTTATGCAGATTGACATTATAATGCTTTCAAAATTTAGTACATATGAATCGGTCGGTATCTATAATGCTTCATATAAGATAATATTATTCCTTTACTTTATTCCTCTTGCACTAAAGAGAGTTCTATTTCCGCATCTTTCGGTTTTTTACAAAAATTCAATAGAAGATTTCAAATTAACATTTACCAGGGCTTGTTTAATTATAACTATCCTAGGTTTACCTTTCTCAGTAGGTTTTTTTCTGCTGTCAGATAAAATTGTTTTTCTAGTTTTTTCAGCAAACTATATACAATCAATAATACCACTGAAGATTCTGGCGATTTCAATATTTTTTTATTATTTAAGAATCATTTTCACGGTTGCACTATATGCGAGCAACAATGAACGCATAGCAATTTTAATATTTGGGATAGCTACTGTTATTAATATAGTTATGGATTATATTCTTATCTCAAGATTTGATTATTCAGGAGCGGCGGTCGCCTCTTTATTTTCAGAAGGGTGTATCTTTGTTGGGTATTATTTAATAATTAGGAAAAAACTGTTTAGAGTGAAATATTTTAAAACAGGATTAAAACTCGCAATTGCGAGCCTTTTAATGGGCATTGCTCTATGGATATCAAATTCTTTAACCATTTTGATCCAGATCCCAATAGGCATAATTGTTTATAGTATCACAATGTATATGTTAAAAGTTTTTAGTAAAGAGGAGTATAGCTCTATTAAAAACTTATTAAGAAAAAATTAAAGTTCTAATTTTTATTAAAATGTTTTGGAGCTACAAATGAAAAAAATCCTAATAATTATGCGATCATTTCCAGGAAGGGGAGGTGACCAGATCGTTAAGTTTGTTAAGTATTTATATCTGTTTAATTATGAAGCAGTAATTGTAACTGATAAAGGAATTATTAATAAATCTAAAGGAAAAGAGAGTTTTGAGGAAAAAATACTAAATGTTGACTTAGGAGGGAGGTGTTCGATTCACCAAACTCCATGTTTACAAAAAACTCCATTCAGAATATTTTCTAAGTTTTTTCATGCAAAAAACTTAACAACTTATTTTGAAAATTTGTTTTTTATTCCAGACCTAGGGATAAATTGGATTCCTTCGGCATTATTGAAAAGCCTGAGCATATTAAAACGAGAACAAATTGATGTTATACTTACCAATTCTCCTCCAGAGAGTACACATATAATTGGATTATTATTGAAAAAATTCACAAGTGTCACATGGATAGTCGATTTTCAAGATTTATGGACAACTAAGAAAATTGTTTATAAACCTCCCACAAAATTACATGATTTTTTTATTAGGAAAGTTGAAAAAATTATTTATCGAAATGCAGACCAAATTATTGCCAACACCAATGGGAACCGCGAAATATATTTAAATCATTTCGACATACCGAATGATAAGATTACAGTTATTACAAATGGTTATGATCCTTTTGAGGTATGTAAAGAATCAGACCAATTAATAGAAGATGAAGATAACAGCGTATTTAACATTGGGTATATGGGTTATTTTGATAAACCTGGTTTTCCTTGGAAAGAATTTCTTTTAGCTTTAAAAAAGTTGTTATTTTTGAATAAAAGAAATAAAATAAATATTAATATGTGTGGATATATATCAGAAAAAGCGAAAAGATTAATTGATAAAATGGGATTAAAAGATTGTTTTTGTTTTCAAGGTATATTGATTCATTCTGAGGCTGTTAAAAGGACAAGAAAAAATGATTTACTATTGGTTCTTATGTATGAGACTGATTACAGTCGGGCTATAATACCCCATAAGGTATACCATTATTTAGGGATGCATAAACCTATAATGTGTATTGCTGAGGAGGAGGGGGAACTTGCCAGTATTATAAAAACTACAAGAACAGGTAGAATTGTATCAACCAAAAAAATTAATGGGATATTTGATACGCTTCATGAAATTTTTGAAGAATGGAAACGATTTGGTAGTATTACTTATACGCCAAATGTAAAAGAAATAGAAAAGTATGATATTAAAAAATTAACAAAGAAATTATCTGAAACAATTGATACTTGTAACAATATTAATTAAGAAAAAATATTCTCAAATTTACCTTAACTATTTTGGTAAATTCTAAACTATGTTCCTCTTTTTTGTGACTATTACCTTGGTTGTATTATGTCGATTTCATTTATTTGGAAATTGAATATCTAAAATATTAGGCAGATTTAATATTGTGTTATGAGAGCTATTATAAATATAATTCCAATATATTTAATTATATTTTTATTATATGGAAGAAAAGATATCAAAGGATTTTTATTGATAACAGGTATTTTTTCTTTACCATTAAGGATTGATTTTGCTTTAGTTGGGGGTCTTGGCTCCGCTGGATGGACAAATGGAATAATTATTAGACTTTCCGATATTTCGTTTATTTTTCTTGTTATTTATTTAATTTTTACTAAAGAACAAGGATCTAAAGTACCTTTTAGGAAGATTTTGCCAGTATTACTTTTTATTGGAGCTTGCATTTTATCATCAATAAATTCTACTGCCAGGAAGTCGACCTTTTATCAGATAGTTATGGTGTCGCAGATTACCTTTCTCTATTATATTAGTTTAATTAAAAGTATAAAATCAGAAAAAGATATTAAAGACTTAATTATATTTTTAACTATATCCTTATTATTTCAAAGTATTTATGCAATTATGCAATTTATTAGTGGTCAAGAGTTAGATTTTTTTAGTACTGGTAGTAGTTCAATTAGGTTTTACACAGTTGGAGGAGTTTCTGAAGCAAGAAGGGTCTTTGGCACTGTTGTAGGAAAGCCAAATGCTTTTGCTGCATATATTTCTCCATTATTACTTTTAAATATTTCAATCTTGTTTGGAACAAGACAAAACAGGAAGATTGTCATTTTAGCTACAGTTTTCGGGTGTTTGGCATTGGCAATTAGTTTTTCAAGGGGGGCGTGGGTAGGATTTTGTTTATCGCTTATCATCTTTTTTTTCATAGGTTTAAAAGAGGATATTATACACTTTAAACATATTGTTATAATCATAATAATTTTTATTATTGTGATAGTTTTTTTCTCAAATTTTTTTCTTAGCGTAAAGACTCGTATTCTTGACTATCAAAATAGAGCAGCTTTGTCAAGGATCCCTCTACTGAAGGTAGCATTTAACATGATTAAAGATCATCCGATTATCGGGATAGGGGCAAATACTTACAATTATGTTGTAAAATCTTATATTAGGGGCATTTATTTAAGCTACATCGATCAGGTGCACAATCAATATTTGCTTGTATTTGCAGAGACAGGAATATTAGGCTTAGCTAGCTTTTTGTGGTTGTTGGTTTCATTTTATCGTGAAAGCTTCCGTTGTTATAGACAAAATAAGAATAATATAATCCGATATCTTGGATTAGGTATTGGCTTAGGATTTATATCATCTTCTATACATATGATGGTGGACATGTTTAATTCGCCACTTCTTTTTACAAATCTTTTTATTTTGGGGAGCTTAGTAACCGCTTCTAATAATATAACAGAAAAAAATGATACTAGATTAAATTGAATATTATATGAGGATTAATTTAATATCAGACAATTCCACGTGATTTAAAGGCTAATTTATACTATAATGAGGGCTTCCTGGAAAAGTCACAATTCATTATATATTAATGAAATAGATCATGGGATATACTATATTAGTGCAAGGAAAAATAGAGAAATCCACCAACACCTGAAAAGAAAGTCGAGATTCTGAGAGAACACCTCAAAAACAAAGTGCCTGTATCCGAGGGTGAGAAAAATATGGAATACAACCCAATTTGTTTTACTGGTGGGAAAAGCAGCTGTTTGAAGGAGGAGGTGAAATATTCTCACAGAATCATTCAAAAAATGGCACCGGGAAAGATAGAAAAAGAATTAAGTTTTGTATCAACTTTTAACTTTGTACCTGAGAGATATTCTGTTAGTGATGATCTGCTTGCTTATCTTATTAAAAACGAGACAGCCTCAATTATTTTTACCAATGTTATTCCAGCACAACAACTAAAACTGAGTCTTAAACAAAAAGAGGTAGAAAAAGAGAAGATTTTGAATCTGTTTGGAAAAGAACTCTAAAAGTATAAACAAGGGTTATTGGTCCTGGCATTGTTAAACGTTTCCCATAAAAATTGATATAAGAATATTCTATCTCATTAGTCTGGAGAATCATTTAAAATATTGTTAATTATGATATTATTATATATTGCAATTATTATTCTGATATTTATTATCCTATATATTATTTTCCCTTTCTTAATCAAAAAATTATTACGAATGAAATTCCTGACTAATATTGGAAAAGAGAAGTATATTTATCTAACATTTGATGATGGACCTGACCCTGTTTTAACTCCTAAAATATTGGAAATATTGAAGAAAGCAGATATAAAAGCTACTTTTTTTTTACTGGGAAGAAACATTGATAAATATCCCGATTTAGTAGACAGGATATTAGAAAATGGTCACGAAATTGGAGAGCATGGATATGGACACTTGCATCCATGGAAGAGTAACCCTTTTAATTATTTATTAGATTTGGTTAAAAGCCACAATATAATTAAAAAATATTTTAAATCTCCCAAATGTATTACTTTTAGACCGCCCTTTGGGAAGTTAAATATTTTAACACTTTTTTATATTTGGATAATGAAAAAGAAAGTTGCATTCTGGAATATAGACCCAAAAGATTTCATGTTACAATCAGGAAAAGATGTTGCAGAGGAGGTATTAGGGAAAATTCAACCCGGATCAGTGATACTTCTTCATGATGGCAGAATTAAAAAAGGGATGAGCGATAAAAATGTTACAATATCTGCATTGGAACAAATCCTTGTAGCATCCAATCAATACTTCACATATTTTTCAACAATAAATAAAATTATTTATACCTAATTTGGACAAGCAAAATGCTCGATTATATAGATTTTTTTACTTAAGAAGGAAAAAATCAAAATTTAGTTACTGATCGAAACATCAATTCTAGGATTGTGAAAAAAGAGGTGTCAAGAAAGTAATGCGTGTATGCATGATCGCTTATACATTTTATGAGACTGATAATCGCGTTAAAATATATGCAGAAACACTGGTAAAGGGGGGAGATACAGTAGACGTCATTGCCCTGCGTCAGGAAGGACATTAAGTTATGAGATATTAAATGGCGTTGGTGTACATGGAATACAAAAAAGGATATTTAATGAAAAAAAATGGAAGTTTGCTTATTTGTACAGAATCCTTAAATTTTTCATTAAATCATAAGTTTTTTTGACAATTAAGCACATAAAATCTCCATATCATTTTATCCATGTTCATTCTGTGCCTGATTTCGAAGTTTTTGCAGCCTGAATTGGAAAATTAACAGGTGTAAAGTTAATATTGGATATTCATGATATCGTTCCAGAGTTTTATGCAAGTAAATTTAATGTTAGTAATAAATCGTTTTTTAATAAATTGTTAATTTTATTTGAAAAGGCTTCGATTGCTTTTTCAAAACATGTTATTGTTTCTAATCACCTTTGGGGAAAAACCCTTACATCACGTTCTGTTAAAGCAGAGAAATGTACAACAATAATGAATTACCCGAATCCCTCAATATTTTACTTGCGACCGAAAAAGAAAAAAAATGATTAATTTGTCTTTTTGTATCCAGGTACGATAAATTGGCACCAAGGACTCGACATTGCTGTTGAAGGGTTTTCTTATATTAAAGATAAAATGCCGGACAGTGAATTTCATATCTATGGTGAAGGACCTGAAAAGGAGGCTCTAATTAAAATTATTAACGAACTTGACTTGAAAAAGAGAGTATTCATAAGGGGATTTTTATCAATAGAGCGCAATGCTGAAGTTATGGCATAGTCAGACCTTACTATTGTTCCAAAAAGAAGCGATTCTTTTGGGAATGAAGCATTCAGCACAAAAATATTGGAATTTATGGCATTGGGAGTACCTTTATTAATTTCAAATACTAAAATAGATAAATTCTATTTTATTGATAATCTTGTATCATATTTTAGGTCAGATGATGCTAAAGATATAGCTAAAAAAATGTTATTGCTTTTTAATAATCCATCTATTAGGGAGCGTCTTGTAAAGAATGCTCTTGAGTATATTAAGCAGAACAATTGGAAAGTTAAGCAATACAAATATTTGAATATTATAGACAAATTGATAAAGTAAAATGAATATGGTTTAACATTTAAATACTAATAAAATGTGAGAAATATTTTAACAATAGTAATTTGAGTTGAGGAATAGAGATGACCTGCTCTAAATTATACTATATTTTGAAACATATTATTTCACGAAGGTTACAAATTATTATTAGGAGGAAAATTGTTTTACATCAGCTTTCAAAGTATAGGAAAATATGGCCAATAGACGAAAAGGCTGGAAAAAAACCTGATGTCTTTTCTGGATGGCCTGATAAAAAACAGTTTTTATTTATACTTAGACATGATGTTGAGACCGCTAAAGGGCAGGAAAAGTGTTATCAATTAGCAGAAATAGAAAAAAGATTGGGTTTTGTATCAACTTTTAACTTTGTACCTGAGAGATATTCTGTTAGTGATGACCTGCTTGCTTATCTTATTAAAAATGGCTTTGAGGTAGGAATCCATGGTTTAAAGCATGACGGTATGCTTTACTGTAATAAAAAAATTTTTCAAAAACGGGGAATAAAAATAAACCATTATTTAGCAAAATTTAAATCTATTGGGTTTTTTTCTCCTTCTTCACACCATAATCTTGATTGGTTACATGAATTAAATATAAAATACGACTCATCAACATTCGATACAGATCCTTTTGAACCCCAACCCGATGGTGTTAGAACCATTTTCCCTATGATAGTTAAGAGTAAATCTGAATCAAATAGATATATTGAAATCCCCTACACTCTTCCGCAGGATTTCACACTATTTATACTCATGAAAGAAAGAGATATTAGCATATGGAAAAAAAAATTGGACTGGATTGTTAAAAATAATGGAATGGTATTTTTAAATACTCACCCTGATTATATAAAATTCGATGGAATGGATGTAAAAATTGATGAGTATCCCCTGCAGTTGTATCTAGATTTCCTTAAATATGTTAAATCTCGATATAAAGATCTTTATTGGCATGTTCTTCCAGGAGAATTAGCACATTATTGGATGGATACTTATAAAAACAAAAGATTTTAAAATACCTTTGATCAATAGAAGAGATTTTTTAAAGATTGCAGGGAGAGTTGGTATATATTTTACATTTTTTCCTTATTTAATTTAATTTTTAAACAGGAGATAAAAGGACAAATGAAGATTTGTATGCTTGTTTATACAATCTATGATTATGATCATCGAGTTGTGAGATATGCAGAAACTCTTGTAAAGCAAGGATATAATGTCGATGTAATTGCTTTGCTGTTCGAGAATCTACCTAGATTTAATACAATAAACGGGGTTAGAGTTTATCGTATACAAAAAAGGTCATTTAACGAAAGAAAAGGTAAAATATTTTATTTATTTAGACTTACAAAATTTTTAATTATGTCTACAATATTTTTTACTGTTAAACATTTGAAAAACAGATATGACATTGTGCATGTTCATTCTGTTCCTGATTTTGAAGTCTTTGCAGCATGGGTTGGAAAATTAACAGGTGCAAAGTTAATATTGGATATTCATGATATCGTTCCAGAGTTTTATGCAAGTAAATTTAATATTAGTAAAGAATCTTTTGTTTTTAAGTTATTAATTTTTATTGAAAAAGTTTCTATTGCATTTTCAGATCATGTTATAATTGCAAATCATCTCTGGGAAAAAACATTAATTTCACGTTCTATTAAAAAAGATAAGTGTTCAGTGATTTTGAATTACCCCAAACCCAGTAGATTTTATAAGAGGGCCCATACAAGAACAGATCAAAATTTCATAATCCTTTATCCTGGGACAATAAATTATCATCAGGGTCTTGATATTGCAGTAAAAGCATTTTCGAAAATAAAAGAAAAAATACCTTTTGCGGAATTACACATATATGGCAAAGGACCAGAAAAAATAGCAATCGGTAATCTTATAAATGAATTAAAATTAAATGATAGAGTTTTCATTAAAGGACTTTTAAATATAGATCAGATTTCTAAAGTAATGGCAAATGCAAATCTTGGAATAGTTCCAAAAAGAAATGATGTATTTGGGAATGAAGCATTTAGTAGCAAAATACTGGAATTTATGGCGTTAGGTATACCATTATTAATCGCTGATACGAAAATCGATAGGTTCTATTTTAACGACAAACTTGTGACATTTTTTAAATCAGGAGATGAAGTGGATTTAGCAGAAAAAATAGTTTTCATTTACAATAATCAGGCGTTGTGTGATAGGCTTGCTAAGAATGCATTGGAATATATGAAGGAAAATAATTGGGATGTTAAGAAAAATGAATATTTAAGCATTATAGAAAACCTGAATAAAAAAAATTATAATCGATAAGGTTAAAATGAAGGTAATAAATTCAGTACCACAAAATATTTTACCATTTGAGAATTCTCTCTGCATTTTCTCTTATTCTGTTACGAGAATTGACCTTTCAAAGAAGGAGACATTCCAAATCGCTGTGAATGTACTCTATTAAAAACTTTGCACAAAAAAAATCTTTACCTATTTGTTAACCGGAGGTTAAAATGAATAATCATGAATTAATAAGAAAATTTGTTTTTACAGAATTAGTTGGTTCTAATGATTACCAAGAGTTAAATGATACAGAATCCCTTATTGATTCAGGTATAATAGATTCACTTGGAGTCATGAAGTTAATTACATACTTAGAGAAGACTTTTGATATTGGCGTTGATGCCGATGATATCACACCAGAGAATTTCGACACAATTCAGGAGATTTCATTAATGGTGCAAAAGAAAATTAATAGTTAATAAGAGGAATGATTGTGAACCAATACAGTTCAGATTAATAAGAGTATATTTTGGAAAAAGATAGAATTAAGAAATGCTTACAAATGGTGAAGGAAATAAAAAAGAGTTATCAACTCATAGATATTCATGTGCACCCAACTGAAATAATTTTTAATAACATTGATTACTATCCCAGTTTACAAAATGAAGGTGTTTACAGCAAGGAAAATTGTAAATATAATCCTCCAAAAATTGAACATATTAATTCAAATATTAATAGTGTTTGGGATGATTCTTTTGATGAACGATTAAAAAATCGAGTGCAGATATTAATGATTAAGAAGTTATACAATCATATAGGACCGGGAGTATTAAATGATCATATGACACTCAGCGGTATCGATAAAGTTCTACTTCTTCCTGTTGCACCAAGTAATGGGTCTATCGAAAAACAAATGAAAGTGATTAAAAACATATATGGGAATGATGATCGATTTGTATTCGCATATAGTGTACCAAACTCTGTTGATATTGGAAATATTTATATGTCAATAAAAGTAGCGATTGATAAGTATGATATACAAGCGGTTAAATTACATCCAAATATTACAGAGATAAATCTGGATTCCGCATTAGGTAAAGAAAGAGTTGAAGCTATTCTTTCAGCTTGTAATGAACTCAAATTGCCATTAATTGTACATGGAGGAAAAAGTCCTATTTTAAAAAATAACAATGCATCTGAATATAGTACTATTAGTAATTTAGAAAAAATTGATTGGGGGATAATTAAGGAAACAGTAGTAATAGCACATGCTGGGACATATGGTTGTGATTTAGAGGAAGTTGATGAAAGGATATTAACTCGACTGACTAAGATGTTAAATCGATATGATAATATAAAGATAGATATTTCTGGAATTAGTTGTAATTTCTTAATGATAGTTTTAAGAACTATAAACCATGATAGAATATTATTTGGATCAGACGCTTTATATAATATGCAATGTTTAAGTGTTGTTTCTTTTTATAATGCAATAAGTATGTTGTTTAGAAATATTGAAGAAAAAATAGTTCAGATTATGAATATTAATCCAAAAAGATATATCTTAAAGGAAATAAGTTCCAAATAATTATGTGGTTACTTATCCGTATCAATATGTTTTATAATATGAAAAGAAAGAGGAAGATTTTCGATAAATATCATTATAATTTTAGCTTAAAATCAATATACGGATGAGCTTAATTTTTTATAGCTGCTAATTTTTTATTGTTTATTTTTAAATTGAGTTATGGCATTCAAAATTAACTTTCAATTTTCCTTAGACCTAGTAGAAATTTTTTATAATCCATGTTTTTACCTTTTATAAGTGGTTGAGTAACTTGTGCAATTGGAGCAGCAGTAGGTGGTCCGAACAAAACGCCTGGAGGAACGTTTTTTGATACTATTGTACCGGCAGCTATTACCGAACCTTCGCCGATAGTTACATCGTGAAAAATTACGCAATTTGGTCCGATATAAACATTTTTTTTAATTGTTACCTTTCCGACTTTCTTTCCTTTTTCGTATTTTCCTGAATAAAAGTGTGCGAAAATTGTCGACCTGAGTCCTATTGTAACATTATCATCTATTGTTATATTTTCTGGATGTATTTCATCTATATATACAAATTGGCTTATCCAAACATTAGAACCTACTTTAACTCCACGAGCTTTGTGTAGCCATGGTCTAAATGTGTAGCCACCAGGTGCTATCATGGCAATTTTTGCAAACAACCGTTTTTTCAGAGAAAGCCCCATTTAATTGATTTCCTTTCATTTTATTGATATAGAATAACTATTTTTAAAAATTTTACAGAAATACCTTAAGGAACTAATAAGAAATATTCTTTTGGCGAAATAGAAAAAATACTATCATATGTCTAATTATCTTCTCTTTACAATAATATTATACTCTTTCTTGAAAATTAAGCAAGAAAATAATTATAACTCCACATTGAGTTAGCAATCTTGGAACATGGCAAAAATGTAAAATTTTCTTGTAATAATAGCTTGAAATGAATAAAATAATGATGCACAAGAGGCTATTGTGACTCATTTATTGATTTGTATAGATATTATCACAATAGAGAGAATTGAGAAATTAATAAGAAATTCTGTAAAAAGTGTTCTTCAACAGTGTTTTACATGAGGTTAAATTGCAGTTATAAACCGGAGTAATTAAAAGTACCCTTTATTCAAAATAATACAGAAAAATTCTTTACTTTTCTGTATTAAAAGGACCTGATTTAACACCTGAAAAATTAGGAACAGTAAAAGGTATATCATTAATGGTACAAAAAAAATAGATGATTAATAGGAGTAATTATGGATTTCTCTTTTTCAGAAGAACAGACAGATTTCAGAGAAAGTATTATCAAATTTGCTCGTAAAGAACTTATTGAAGATTATAAAAAGTGTGAAGAAGATAATTTATTCCCTGAACAATCCTGGAAAAAATGTGCAGATTTTAGTTTAATTGCTCTTCTCTTTCCTGAAGAATATGGTGGATGTGGGATGGATTTGCTGACGACTACCATTTCTATTGAGGCTTTAGGTTATGCTTGCCCGGATAATGGGATTGTTCATGCATTGGTATCACAAATTATGTGCGGAATTCAAATAAATTTATTTGGTACTGGCAAACAGAAAGATGAATATTTACCGTTAATTTGTAGTGGTGAGAAAATTGCTGCTCAGGCCATTACGGAAGCAGATGCAGGGTCTGATATATCCGCCATGAGAACAAGTGCTGAGAGACATGATGATAATTATGTGTTAAATGGAACAAAAATGTTTATATCAAATGGACCTATTGCTGATTTTGTAATAGTTTTTGCTGTTACTAATCCTGAAATGAAAACATTAGGTAGGTTTTCCAGTTTTATTGTAGATAAAGAGTTGTCTGGGTTCAAGCGATGTAAAGCATTAGAAAAAATGGGCTTGCGAACTTTACAGAATGGTGAATTGGTATTTGAAAATTGTAAGGTTAAATCAGAAAAACTTTTAGGAAAAGAAGGACAGGGTGCTATGATGTTTAACGAAGCTATGGAGTGGGAGCGGATACTTCTGTTTGCATCACACCTTGGTAAAATGGAGAGTATTCTTGAAAAAAGTATAAGCTATGCAAAAGAAAGGCGACAGTTTGGACAATCAATTGGGAAATTCCAATCGATTTCAAACAAAATAGCGGATATGAAGGTTAACTTAGAATTGGGTAAACTTATTTTGTATAAAGCTGCCTGGCTTAAGGACCAAAAAAAACGGGCGATGATAGAATCTTCCATCAGCAAATTATTTATCAGTGAGAGCGTTAAAAAAGCATGTTTGGATGCCATCCAAATACATGGAGCATATGGGTACATGAAAGAGTTTGAAATTGAAAGAGACTTAAGAGATAGCATCGCATCATCTATATACTCAGGAACATCGGAAATGCAAAAAAATATAATTTCCAAATTGGCGGGTCTTTAATAATACAAATACTATGAATTATCTAGTTCAACATTATATTGACAATACATTTTATAATGGCCTTTCATTTATGGCAGTAAAGTGTGGGAAGCATGAAGAGATTGACTTTAATAATTTATATAATTTATCAAATAAATTAGCAAATTGTTTGTTAAATAATGGGATTTCACGACAGGATAGGGTGGCATTTTGCCTGAAAAGATCGGTTAATTCTATAATTTCAATACTTGGAATATTAAAATCAGATTCCATTTATGTTCCGATTAATCACAAATCACCGATTGAGAGGTGCAGAAATATAATTAATGACTGCAAGCCTAAAGTTATAATTTGTGATGAAAATACAGTTAGTAAAATCACGGAAGTAATATCCGTAAATGTAAACACAATAAAAATAATTGTAATAGGCAATGTGGACAAAAAAAATATTAATTTAAAAAATCATTTTATTTTTCAAAAACAAATTAACGAAGAATGTGACAGGAAACCTGATTATCAAAATATTGATACTGATATTGCTTACATTTTATATACTTCCGGTTCAACCGGAAAACCGAAAGGTGTTATGATTTCCCATCTCAATATTATTAATTATATAGAATGGGCTGTAGATTGTTTTGATATAAATGGAAATGATAAAATTCTATGCACAGCGCCTTTTCATTTTGATATGTCAACATTTGATATCTATTGTTCATTAAAGACAGGTGCTTCCCTGTGTATTGCACCAGAAGAGTATATGCTTTTTCCTTTAAAATTGTTTGAGTTTATAGAAGATGAGAAAATTACTTTATGGAAAGGAATATCCTCCCTTCTTATGTATATAGCCAGAGCTGGATTGTTGGATGAAGATAGAATTCCAACTCTGAAAAAGGTGCTATTTGGTGGAGAAAACCTGCCTACTAAATACTTAATTGAATGGATGAAAACGTACTCGTGTAAATTATTTTATAACGTATATGGCCCCACCGAAGCAACCGGAATATCAGCTTATTATAAAGTTGATAAAGTTCCTGAAAATTCAAATGATTGTATACCAATTGGAAAAGCTTGTAATAATTCCGAAATATTATTATTGAGTGAAGATAATACTCCTGTTAAAAATAGAGAAGTTGGTGAACTCTGTATCAGAGGTTCTGGTTTGGCCAGTGGATATTGGAATGACCTGGATAAAACTGATAAAGTATTTATAGTAAATCCATTAAGCAAATTTAAGAGGGAAAAAATATATAAAACTGGTGATTTAGGCCTCGAGAGAAAAGATGGTAATTATATTTTTATGGGGAGAAAAGATAACCAGGTAAAATATATGGGTTATAGGATAGATCTTTCGGAAATTGAGAATGCATTGTTATCAATAGTGGAGGTCAAAGATACAGCTGTTATACTAGCTGATTTAAAAGAGCCCGGATTAAAGGAATTAGTTGCTTTTATTGAAATAGAAAAACCTGAATATAAATCACATATTTTAAAAGAAGTTCGTAAAAAATTACCTTTTTATATGATGCCTAAAAAATTTATTACGGGTATACAAATACCACGAACAGAACGAGGTAAAATAAATAGGGATAAATTAAAAAAATTTGTACTAACATAAAAAATGAAAACGAAAAATGTTTGAAGAGAAGAATATTAAAAAATATTTACATGAAGTAAAAAATATAAAAAAGTCTTATAAGTTAATAGATATTCATGTACATCCAACAGAGATTATTTTTAATAAGCTAGATTATTATCCTGATATTAATAAAAAAGGTGTTTATAGTAAGATTAAAACCAGGTATTTTCCACCACAAATTGAACCAATCAAAGAAATCGAAAATAATACTATTGGAACAACTATTAATGAGCGGTTGAAAAATAAAATTCAATTACTGATGCTCAATAAATTATATACTCATATAGGACCAAAAGTTATTCGTGATCATATGCGACTTAGCGGGATAGATGAGGTACTGCTTCTTCCTGTAGCTCCGTGCGATGAACCTGTTGAAGAACAAATGAATTTGATTACTAGTATGTTCGGTAATAATAATAAATTTTCACTGGCTTATAGTGTTCCTAATACAGTAAATGATAATAATATATGCAACATATTAAAATCAGCTATTAATAGATATCATGTAAAAGCAGTTAAAGTGCATCCAAATATTACAGGAATAAATCTTACTTCCAGGAAAGGTATAAATAGGCTTGAAGCTATTACTTCTGCTTGTAATGAACATAAATTGCCTTTAATAATACATGGAGGAAAAAGCCCTATAGTAATAAATAAAGATACATCAGAATACGGTATAATTAAAAATTTAAAAAGAATTGATTGGAATATCAGTAAGGAAACAGTAGTCATTGCTCATGCCGGTATGTTTGGTTATGGCCCTGAGGAATTGAAAAATGAAGTTTTACCATCACTTAAAAAACTACTATCACAGTACAATAACATAATGGTGGATATATCCGGTTTGGATTTAAAAAATCTACCTATACTATTAAATAATATTAATCAAGATAGAATAATATTTGGATCTGATTCTTTATATACCGCACAGTGGTTAAGTATTGTTATGCTTTTATTTGCACTAGATAAGTTGTTCAAAAACATTGAAGAGAAATTTATTCAAATTGTAAGTTTTAACCCTAAAAAATATATTTTAAAGGAGATATAACCAATATGCTTAATGGTATTAGAATCGGATTAAATCGATTTTTAGAATTATTAAAAAGGGAAGATTATAAATCAGTTTTAAAGAAAATACTTTCCGTACATAAAAAGATATTTTATCTAAATCAGGAAATAGTACCAGCTGAAAAAGATCTATCCTCTATAAATCCTAAATTCGAAGTTTTAAAAGAAAACAACCTCGACATTGTTGAAGTTACACTAGAGAATTTTGAAAAAAGTCAACTTAAATATCCTCGTAGGAGTACTTATGTAAAGGCTTTAAGCAACCTAAAAAAACAATTTAAATCATTTGTATTAGTCAGAGATAATGATGTTTTAGGATATATATGGTATGCAACAAAATTAGATACGAAATTCCCTTATATCCATCATGATTTAAAATTCCTTAATATTTCATTAGGAGATAAAGAAGCATATTTGTTCGATATGCATTTAATATCAGAAGAAAGGGGAAAATCCATTGCGGTAACTTTTATGAGTAATGCTCTATATAAATTAAAAGAAAAGGGATACCAAAAAGCATATGGTTATTTTCTTGCAGATAATATTCCTGCTCTATGGGTCCATAGATTGGTAGGCTACAAGGAATTGGATAGGTTACTATTACATAAATTATTATTTATTAGAAAAACAAAGCCGAAACGCTAAATATTTAAAACAAAACCATAATTAATATTTTTAAATGTATAATAAAATTCAACATATTAATGAATCTAAAAAAGTTTAAAGTGGATTTTTTTCTAAGGAGTTTTTGTGAATCGACCTGTAACAATAACTGTTTGCATAAAGCAGGTACCTGATACTGCTGATGTAACTATAAATCCCGAAACTAATACACTTATTCGGGAAGGTATTAAATCAATTATTAATCCTTTTGATTTGTATGCCATTGAAGAAAGTATAAGACTTAAGGAAAAATATGACGGTATTGTTACGGTGATTTCAATGGGACCTCCACAGGTAGAAACCTCTTTAAGAGAAGCCGTTGCTATGGGAGTGGATGATGCCTACCTGTTAACGGATGAGGCATTTGCAGGGGCAGATACTTTAGCAACAGCACTAACTATTGCAACAGCTATAAAAATGATTGGTGGGGCTGATATAATTCTAATGGGCAGGCAGGCTATCGATGGTGATACTGGCCAGGTTGGTCCAGAGGTTGCTGAGCATTTGGGAATACCACATGTTACTAACGTCAGGAAAATAAATGAGATAGATGATATAAACTGTATTTTTCTTGAACGGCTTATGGAGGAAGGATATGTAAAGTTAAAAATTAAACTCCCTGTCCTTGTTACTGTTGTAAAGGAAATCAATGAACCAAGACTACCCTCCTTAAAAGATAAGATAGTTGCTAGAAAGAAAAAAATAAATATATGGTCAAATGATGATATCAACATTGATACAAATCGCATAGGTCTTATTGGATCTCCGACTAGAGTAAAAGAGATTTCTACACCTGCTAAACCTGTTGATGGCAGGGTGCTCTGTGGAGATGTAAAAGAAATGGTCTCAGTCCTCCTAAAGGAATTAAAAAATAAAGGCGTGCTGATTAATACTGCAGGTAATATTGAGAGATGAAAGCTATAAAAATTATCAATGATTATTGCACCGGTTGTAGAATTTGTGCAGATATCTGCCCTTATAATGGTATTGATATTATTAACAATATTGCTGTTTTAAATGAAATGTGTACTTACTGCGGAGCATGCATTGAAGAATGCACCTTTAATGCAATAGTAAGCAAGCAAAACAGCATCAAGAGCCAGGATATTTTGTTATTCTCAGGTGTTTGTATTTATGCTGAGCACAGGCTTGGTAAATTAGCATCTGTTGTTCCGGAGATTATTGGTACTGCAAAAGAGCTTAATAGGGTAATTAAAAAAAGAATTAGTGCAATCCTTTTGGGAAGCAAGCTGAAAAATATCGCTCAAGACATAATTTCATACGGTGTTGATGAGGTTTGGATGATCGAAAATCAAAAAATCGAAGAATTTTCTGAGGATATTCAGGCTCATCTTGCTGCAGAAATAATAAAGGAAAAAAAACCTGAAATATTTCTAGGCGGTGGAACCATAAGTGGAAGGTCACTTTTTCCAAGGATAGCAGCAAAGCTCTCTACAGGTTTGACCGCTGACTGTACTGAACTAACAATTGATCCTGAGACTAAACTTTTAAAGCAAACTCGTCCGGCATACGGCGGGAACATTATGGCAACTATCTTATGCGAAAACCATAGACCTCAAATGGCAACCATAAGACATAAGGTCATGAAACCTGCCGATAGAATAGAAGGGTATAAAGGCAAAATAATTAATATGAACCATATCATCATTCCCGAGCCCGTTATAGAAGTTCTTGAATATGTTATGGAAAGTAACGAAATTGTTAATTTAGAGGATGCAGATATTATTGTATCGGGCGGTAGGGGTATAAACTGTCCTAAAAATTTCACAATCATAGAAGAACTTGCAAAGACTATTGGTGGTGCAGTAGGAGCCAGTAGATCAGTAGTTGATGAAGGATGGATACCATATTCACATCAAGTTGGGCAAACTGGTAAAACTGTAAATCCAAAAATATATATTGCCTGCGGCATTTCCGGAGCGATTCAGCACCTGGCAGGAATGAAAACATCGGAAATAATAATTGCGATTAACTCAGACCCGAATGCACCGATTTTTGATTTTGCTAATTATGGAATAGTTGGGGATTTATTTGAAGTTATTCCTGAGTTGATAAAAGAAGTGAAAAAAGAATCTATATTTCAGTAGATAACATACGTTTAACAATCTAATCGATGCTATTGGTGATACTTAAGTCTGATTCAATGTCATCGAGGATCTATGGGATTTGTTCTTACAATACCTGAAGAATTTTATTGATTGTGAGTTCATCCTTAGGTATTCTAAACTTTAGGACAAGTTTAATTTCAATTTTATCTATGGGGCTATTTCTCCTTGTTGTTTTATTAGTGTTGGGATAGTACATTTTTTAAAGTTTTTTTTGAGAGTATAACATAAACTTGGGACATTACAAAACAATAATGATTAGAGTACTACTAAGTTTGTTGCTTATTCTAATTTGTTTTTATTTTATTAACTGTCAATATTCAAGTGAGCCTCATCAAATAATATCAAACACAGAATCTATAGTATTGGAATGGGATCCTCCTCAGACAGATATTTTAGTTAAATCATATAAAATTTATTATAGACAAAAGGATACTTTTTACTGGATATTTTTAGATGAAATAACTGCTTATGAGAATCCAAGATATGTTGTTTATCACTCAGATCTAGGGAATGGTTTTTATGATTTTGCTGTAAGTGCTGTAAATAAAAGTGGACAAAGCTCTGTATTACATACTTCTCGTGATCAAAATGCAGATCCTATAAACGGCTGGTATTTATTTTGGGTTAGATCTAGATAAATTGAAATTAAAATGAAGAAAGAAAGTATTTTACAATGTAATTGTAATTGTCTCCTATAAATCCTCCCTATAACCTATTTTTATTGCAGTCTAGTTCATAATAATAGTCCCATATTGAAGTAATTTTTTATTATTGATTGATATCAATAGGAATAATCGTGAAAAAATATACATTCATTGTATTTATATTTTTACTATTAATAACATTTCAAAGCTGCCAGTGGATGGAGTATG
>SDBS01001579.1_pt1 | contig 23168 bp, 23 predicted proteins | sample 2277091 | NCBI WGS metagenome assembly SDBS01 (sample SAMN10404972, study PRJNA504765) | marine sediment metagenome | isolation source: marine sediment core GS10_PC15, 163 cmbsf | place: Arctic Ocean: Southern Knipovich Ridge | collected 2010
ATAAAAACAGGAAGTGTACAATTTTTTATATCATTGGAATTCATTAAAATGATCTAACTTTGCACTTTTAAAGTGGCTCCATTAGGTGATGACAGGTGGCTCCATTGGGGTGATGATTGACATTTTGCCGGCACTGGCTTGATTTCTTATTACGGCGCATTCGGCGGACAGAATGTTATAAAGTTCGGCTGGGATTTTGTTGTGATCGGTGTTTTTAGTTTGGTTATTTTTTGTTGGGCGGTCGCTTCAAGACAACAAGAGTTTGTTGGGGATAGGAGCTGAAGAGCTCTGAAAGAGCAATATAAAAGTCTTTAAAAAATTATTTTTTTATCTCGGTCTTTCAGACCTCAATCTTCTACTGCAAATCTAACCCAGCCCTCACGGACTGGGCTAACCTATATCGCTCTTTCAGAGCTCCTTAGTAAAATTAGGGTGTCATGCTATAACGCTTTGATTTATACGTTTTTTTAGTGAAAATTTATCTGATTTTGACTGGAAAATACCCATTTTTACTCTATAATTGACCCTAGTTAAAGAATAACAAAAATTGACTGCTAAACGACGATGCATTAAAGCATTGCAGGCAGACTAATAATAATAACAATAAAAGAGAAATGTCATGCCTAAAAAACAGACGACCCGTGTTTGCACTATTGGAATCATGGCACAATTAGAGCCAGGATCTTCCGAGATTGATGCCGCTGAAATTGAAAAAAAAGCATCTCAAGCAATCACCTCTAAAAAGCATCCTGTGCGTGCTGCTCGAGCTCTTGTTTATAGCTCTAGTGACAAAAATAGACCTCTTCAATTCACACCAGAAAAAACGGGGAAAAGGGTACGGACCAAAACTCCACGCAAGCGGCTATTAAAAAGAGCGGGAAAGTTGAATCTCAAAAAAATAAAACTGAGCTTTTATGTGGAAGAAGACACGCATAAACCTTCCAAAAAACTACCAAGCGCAAGCAAAATAGCTAAGTTTGAAAAAAGCCTCCCTCCTTCAACCGAGCAATTTAAAACAGCACATTATACCTTTAAAAAAGGCCAATTAGGTAAACCCATACCTTTAGAAAAGAAAAAACGCTCTCCAACTCAAAATCAAGTCATGGGTAATTGTACTGCTACCGACTGCGGTGAAATATATGGCTATACAGGTTCAAAACATTGGGGACATGAACTTGATTATTTGTTAGGAGAACCATTAGGGATATATACACAAACGCGCAGAAATATGGTTGCGATTCCACAATACAAAAATTTAGCAACTGACACTAGAGCTACAAATAGCCTCATAAAGGCAAATAGAAAGCATGCTTTTAGTTTAACCTTAGAAACAGAACTTGTAGTTCACCCTACAAAGGAAAATCTTTTTGTTCATATATCTAAAAGACAAAAAGTCACAGTCAGCCCATTAAACAATATAACAAATACTGTCTCTGCTATAACCGATGGAACTACTATACCCAAAGAACGAAAAGCTTATGGATATTTAGGAAACTTTTTTGCAGCGGGTTTTGAAGGCAAATTTTCAAACAATAAGTCTGCTACTGTACCAAAACATAACAGCTAGATATTTTATGTCAATCACTTGACCAAATTGCCTGAAAGCCTTATATTCTTCACTTTCAAATCGTAATGAGGACCACCATGTCTAATACCAATTTCGAGTTAAGAACGTTAACGTTTATCGATAGTTTACAACCACAGCTTGCTCAATTCATTGCCAAAGATAATCGTGTTTATGATCCAGCTGAATACGATGCGGCTTTAATGCTTGAAATCGCACCAGCGATGGAAATTCATGCAATGATTGATTTGGCGCTTAAAGCGACCAAAGTCCGATTAGGCTCTGTCGTAACAGAAAGACAGTTTGGACTCATGCAAGTTCAGCATGCTGACCAAGGTGAAGTCAAAGAAGCAGGCAAAGCAGTTTTGAGAGAAACAGGTCTTTCGGAAAATGATCGCGCTCAAATCAAAATTCTAACAAACAAAATTATTCGTAGTATTGAACAAGATCATGCAATCATGTTTACTGGCACTTCAAAAGGAAATATGGTCTTAGCTGGCGAATCTGTTTTTATTATGGAAGCAACGCCCGCTGCTTATTTAACCATCGCTTGCAATGAAGCATTAAAAGCAGCTAACGTTAAATTAATTGACATTAAACCGTTTGGTGCATCAGGGCGTTTGACAATGAGCGGTTCCGAATCTGAAATTGATTCCGCTGCAAAAGCTGCTTCTGATATTCTAGACAAATTAAACGAAATGCAAGCGAGTGGAAGCGCTTCACAGCTGGATTAAAAACAATGGGCGATCGTCGAACCTTTATTACAAGCGAAATAGTTAAATATTCGCAAAAGCTTGACCAAAAAGGTTATGGCGCAAATCACGATGGCAATATTTCTGCAAAGCTTGATGATACGATTCTTGCAACGCCGACTGCTGTTTCTAAAGGCAATGTAACCCGTGAAATTATTATTACTTTAGATAATGAAGGTAAAAAAATTTCCGGCATCGGCAAACCATTTTCTGAAATCAAATTACACTTGGCTGCTTATAGCATTCGCGAAGATGCAAAAGCAGTTGTGCATGCGCACCCGCCTTTTTCAACAGCGCGCGGTCTTGCTGACTTAGAAATTATTCCAAACTTACCTGAAGCCATAGTTTCCATCGGCGATGTTGTACCTGTCGTTTCATTTTCCATGCCGGGCTCGGCCGAATCAATTGACACACTAAAACAAGCTTTTCAAACGTATGATGTTGTGATGATTGCTGGAAATGGCGTTTTGGCTGTTGGTGACTCAGTCGAACAAGCTTATTTACGATTAGAGCTTGTCGAGCATCTGGCTAAAATACAATTTTATGCCAATCAAATGGGAAGCCCGTTTACTTTATTACCCGAAGATGTGAATAAACTTTTAGACAAAAGAGCCGCTGCAGGACTTGGTCCAAAAGCACGAAATATCGAGCCAGCAACTGAAGCACCCAAACAATCAACTGACAAAATTACCGATTTAATTGTCGACGAAATTAAACGTGCACTTAGTAGAGATTCCAGATGAAAACAAAAGTTATCGCTGGCAATTGGAAAATGCATAAAACCGTCAATGAGTCGCTTAACCTCGCCAAAGAATTACACCATGGATTAACGTGTCCCGATCACGTTGACATTGTTGTTGCACCATCACTTACTTCACTCTTTCCTGTTGCAGATTACTTAAAAAATTCTTTTATTAGCGTCGCCGCACAAAATATTTATTGGGAAAAGCAGGGCGCTTATACTGGCGAAGTTTCTGCAGAACAAGTTAAAGATACCGGCTCGGATTATGTCATCATCGGACATTCCGAACGCCGACAACATTTTCATGAAACAAATGAAACAGTGAATAAAAAGATTAAAGCATCGCTTGAATATAATCTCACTCCAATCGTTTGTGTTGGTGAAACGTTAGAACAAAGAGAAGCAGGTGAAGTTGAATCGATTTTGAATTTACAAATTACTGAAGGTCTTGCAGAATTATCAATTGATGACATCTCAAAAACCATCATCGCTTATGAACCTATCTGGGCAATCGGTACGGGACTCACCGCATCACCCGATCAAGCCGAAGAAGCACATCAAATGATTCGCAACATGATTGCATCGCAATTTAGTGAAGAAACTGCTCATGAACTTCGAATTCTTTACGGTGGTAGCGTAAAACCTGACAACAGCAAAGAATTATTATCCCAACCAAACATCGACGGCGCCCTCATCGGCGGCGCCAGCTTGAAAGCCGTTGATTTTATTGAGATCATTTGCTCAGCCTAACTCTGATGATAACACTAAAACGGGATCAATCTTCAAGCTTGCTTTCGATTGCCAACTTCACATCGTTTAGCAATGTTTCATCTGCGCCAAACCGAAAAGTTTCTGGTGTCACCCAATGTTCACCCATGATTTGATCTGCAAGCGCTAAATATTCTGCTGATTTCAAAACTGTATCAATGCCAACTGATGATTTAAACCCAACTTTTTCACCGCTCTCTTTTATGGCAGATAAAATTGCTGCCGCAATTTCTAGCGTCACATCAGTTTGTTTATAACTTGAAGCGGTTTTTATACCATCAATTCCTGTATGAATTAAAAGCTGACTTGCTTCATACACCTTATCTAAACTTGGAAAAACACCGGCCTCTAAGATAACCTTCAAAAGTGATTGATGAGAACACGCTAAACTACATTCTCGAATAAAGGCTTCAACTTTTTTAACTTTACCAGACAAATAATCTTGATACGGAAAAAGAATTTCAACTGCATCCGCATGATCGGCAATTGACTGTTCGATCGCCGAAACGGTTTTAGCCGTACTTTGTTTTCCTTGCATCTTCACAAGAGCAACAACACGGATAGGCGAGTCGGACAATTGCTTTTTTGCGTCCTTGACAAATTTTGGAGGAACACATACAGCCGCAACATGGCCATAAGGTGTAATTGCCTGACCACATAATTGCTCGACACATGCATAAGAAGTATTTTCATTGCGAGCAGTCAGGTCGATAAGTGGAAGCGCACGAACAGCAACATCCGACAGATCTTCGGCAACATGGACACACTGTAAAACATTCGGAATGTTATCGATTAAATTCATTTTGGTATTTACAGAAAAAAGCATACACCAAGGCCACTAATTTTTCACCGGCTAACTCGGCTCCACGCAACGTTTGCTCATGCGACAAAACTTCTTCATTTAAATCGGCTGCTAAATTTGTTACAGCAGAAACGCCAACAACTTTTAAGCCACAATGGCGTGCGACCAATACATCTGAAACAGTTGACATGCCAACGGTATCTGCACCTAAAATTCTAAGTGCTTTGCATTCTGCGTTTGTTTCAAAAGCTGGACCACATGTCATCGCATAAACACCTTCATGCAAAGGTAACTTGTTTTCTTTGGCAGTTTCTTTTAATTTGCTCCGTAATTCTGGATCGTATGCATCGGTCATTGCAAAAAAACGTGAACCAAAATCATCTTCGTTTGGACCAAATAGCGGCGAATGCTGAACAAAGTTAATATGGTCTGTAATCAAACAAATTTCACCTGCAGGCACTTCTTTACGAAGTGAGCCAACTGCATTTGTTGTTAAGATAAATTCACAACCTAAAAATTTTATTAGCCGAATTAGAATTCGTATTTTTTCACTAGGCAACCCTTCATACAAATGAACACGGCCTTTTAAACAAGCAACCGGCACACCACATAAATCACCTAAAACTAACGTTCCTTCATGTCCAGCAACTGTGCTCACAGGAAAGTTAGGTAGATCTTTGTATGAAATATCAACACGATTCTCGATTTTTTCGACCAGCGGACCTAAACCAGATCCCAAGATAATACCCGCCTTAGGCTTAAAATCAGGTTTACGGTCTTGAATGATTTTTTTGATTTTTGTTAAATCATCATGCATGGACATCACACTACTCCTTCAAAAATTCAGGGCCAAACGATTTGACTAATAATTCATCCATTGTCATCACATCGTGATCACCCTTATTGTTAAACATATGAACTTCAACATTTCCATCACAAAGTTCTCGCAATTGTTGTCGACAAGCGCCACAGGGAGTCACAATATCTTCACTGTCTGCTACAACGACAACTTTTTTAATTCGTTTCGATCCATGACTAACCATTCCACCAACAGCAGAAGATTCTGCACATTGCGTCACCCGATAACTGGCGTTTTCTATATTACAGCCAGCATACATATTTCCATCATCACCCAAAACACAAGCTCCCACAGAAAAGTGGGAATAAGGGCAATATGCATTTTTCATCGCTATTTTTGCTTTCTCAAGCATCTGATCAATCATACTATCTACCATAACACTTACCTCGATAATTGGTCTAGAGTTACATCCCTATCTACAGTAAAAAAAGTCCTTTAATCATCTCAAAAAATACAATCGAAAGTATAGCTGCTGCAGGCACGGTGATTAACCAAGATAATATAATATTTCTGATAACACCTAAGTTAAGTGCCCCGATTCCACGAGCTAACCCCACACCTAACACACCACCCACCAACGTTTGAGTTGCTGAAACTGGAATTCCTGCGCTTGTTGAGACAATAACAGTACAAGCGGCCGCGATTGTTGCAGAAAAGGCGCGGCTTGGTGTAAGCGCCGTAATACCGTGACCAACCGTTTGAATGACTTTTCGCCCATACATCAGCATACCAACAACGACGCCTGAAGATCCAACAAATAATATCCATAATGCTAAGGGATCTTTCATAGCAACACTACCATGATGCTGAACAATACTATATATTGCAGCAACTGGCCCCATCGCTATAGCCACATCATTGGAACCATGAGCAAACACCATAGCACAGGCAGTAAAACCCATTAAGATGCCAAATAATTTTTCAACATATTCAAAACGCTCATAACGTTTTGGCTTATCTTTTAAATAAACAAACCGACACAAAATCTGACCAGCAACAACGATAATCAAACCGCAAATTATCGAAATAAGAATACGTTTATGCGTATCAATCGAATAACCCTGCTCAACAAGATCTTTAATAACAATCATTATCGACAATACAACGCCAACCAAAAAGAAAAAGAATGGGATATACCGTTTTGCATATTTGGGGGGGTCATTTGTCGCAAGAATAGTGCGCCTAATAATAACAAATAAAACAAAGCCTGCAACGCCCGCAAGTAAAGGTGAACAAATCCAGCTTGCTGCAATCAAACCAACCACATGCCAATGTATGGCATGAACACCTAAAACAATTGTTCCAAAACCAACAATCGCACCAATAATTGCGTTGGTGATTGAAACTGGCATGCCAATAAAACTGGCAAACAACATCCAAACCATGCCAGCAAGTAAAGATGCCAGCATGCCATAAATTAATATTTGGGGGTCATGCGAAAAAAGCTGCATATTGATAATGCCACTTCGAATAGTATTCGTCACATGCACGCCGCCTAAAACAGCTCCCGCAACTTCAAAGATAATGGCAATAATAATTGCCTGACGAACAGAAATGGCTTTTGACGCCATCGTGGTGCTCATGATGTTGGCAAGGTCGTTGGCGCCAACGCCCCAAGCCATAATACAACCAATAAGCAAAGCAGCAATGAGAAATACTAAACCATATTCCACAGTATATTTTTCCTAGCTTGCAATTAATATTTGTAAACTATCGCCAACACGTTGAGCACGATCTGCCAACTGTCCTGTCCATTCAATTATTTGATATAAAAACATCACATTGACTGGAGGTAACTCTGATTCCAACTCAAATAATTTCCGACGGATTTTAATTTGCTTTCTATCCGTATCACGTTCAATCTCTTGCCATTCTTTAATAATTCCAGCGACGATCTTGACTTCTTTTCCACTAAAGCCCACTTCAAACAATTGATCTAATTCGCTAATTGCCTCATATGCTAGGTCTGTCGCATCGATACACCGTTTTAAAAACTCTAAATATTTTTGTGAAATTTCATCAGGAAAAAACATTTTACGACCAACAACCATCCCAGCAATATCTTTCGCATCATTTGCAATCATGTCTTGTCGCGTCACTAATTCCAAAACATCCGATCGCTGAACAGGCATAAAAAGACCTTTTGGTAAATGTAATCTTAATTTGCGTTTGATATCATCGGCTTCATTTTCAAGCAGGGCAATCTGTTTGCGAATTTCCTCAGCTTTATCCCAACCCTCATTCATCACTTTGATAAAAAATGGTCCGAGCATAGACACACACTCGCGCACCTTTTTCATATGTTTTTGTAAGGGGCGAATAGGGGATTTTCTAAACATGGTAGCAAAAAGTGATTTTCTTGCCATGCATTTCTCCTTCATAAAACAACTCAATAATATGAAATAGTATATGGAAAAAACGCAAGAAAGTCGCTTTGTTTGTTGGAAATTTTAAACTATTACCTAAAATAATAAGCTGTGAACAATTTGGCCATTTACTTTGGCTTAGGCGTCATCCCTTTAGGCGAGTTAGCTTGAGATGTTCCAGCCTGTAAAGATTGTTTAGCTTGCTTTTCAGAAGCATTTTGAGTTAACAAACTACGGGCTACTAAAATTAACACCAAAAGGGTAAATGCTGTTTTTGCTATGTCACTATCTAAATACTTATATGCTTTAGAGAAATCCTTCATCATCTGCTTAGGACTATTCAGTTTTGCTCCATTTTTAGACTGTCCTAAAATATCTCTACGTGAGGACTTTTTAGGATTTGAATTTTGTTCCGTCGAATGTTGTCCACCTCTCTTGCTTTGTTGCTTTGCTCTTGCTATTGCTCTTGTTATTGTTCTTGCTATTGCTCTTGCTCTTGCTATACGGGTTGCGTCACTGTCGCCTTTTGGAGCTGGCGTTGCTTTTGGCGTTGGCGTTGGCGTTGCTTTTGGAGGAGTTGACGTTGCTTGAGCAGCAGCAGATTCGCCTATAGTTTCCGCTGTTGCCTTAGAGCTTTTGTTTTCTGGAACTGTACCTGCCATTTTTACAGCGGGCTGTCCTTTCGATTTTTGATTTTCATCATCTGTGCTTTTTGAGGGCTCGGCAGTTGGTACTTTCGGAAATTGTTCTCTGAATTGTCTCTCTCTTTCTAGCTCCTTAATGCGCTGCCTTTTTTCCTCCTGAGATAGGGCGCTGAAATGAGTTTCGCCAGTTAATTTTTCATATCTTTTCAAAAGCGCATCGTCGTCTTCTTGTTCTTTTGTTCTAGCAGGGCTCATGGTGTTTCCTTTAATCTATTGATATAGTTGAATTATAGTCCTAGATAGCTATTTGTCTAACTTAAAACAAGTAAAATTGCTCAAAACTCACAATAATACTATGATGTGGGCTATGATAAACAAACTTCGAATCATTGCAGGAAAATGGCGTGGACGGAAAATTTCATTTTCCGATATTGCAGAATTACGCCCAACACCCGATCGAGTTCGCGAAACGCTTTTTAATTGGCTCGCGCCTGTGATAGTCCATGCAAACTGTTTGGATTTATTTTCAGGCAGTGGCGCGCTTGGATTTGAAGCATTATCGCGCGGTGCAAAACATGCTGTATTGGTTGATGAATCATCAGACATCATTCAACAATTAAATACCAACCAAAAATTACTATCTTGTGAAAATATTAAAATCATTCAAAGCAAATCTGAAGATTACTTAAAGAATTGCGGCGAAAAATTTGATCTTGTTTTTTTAGACCCACCGTTTCAATCTAATCTTATTCAAAAAACTTGCGATTTATTAGCAGAAAAAAACTTATTAAATCCAAGCGCATTAATTTATATCGAAACTTCTGCGAAATCTGACTTGTCATTTTTACCAGACACTTGGAACATTTTAAAAGAAAAACAAGCCGGACAAGTGAGATACTACTTGGTAAACTGGACATTTAGATTAAAAGGTAAGCCCACGTGATCTTTGCGTTACTACACCTTCATCACAAGCGGATTCTGAATGATTATATTTTATGTTGAAATCATCAAAAAACCGACCAGAAAGAGTCACGCCCTTTAGTTCATTTTGATCGGAACTGGAACGCAATTTGTCAACAGCATTTCCATCAATGACTGGCACCATTCCCTGATATTGCTCAGCGTGGATTTTGTAAATCGCATTCTCATTTTCCTCTGCAAAAGATTGAAGCAATTCGGCAATAAAACAATAAAGCTGATGCTGTTTTTTCGTTTTAAGAAAATTAATAATTACTTTAATTATGCCAGGAACAACCTTTTCAGGCCCACCTAACAAAAACAAACATTCCGGGTCGTTCAAAACAAGACGCAAAATTTCTATTTTAGCATTTGCCAATGCGGCCAACGCTGGCTTTTCTTTTGCTACCTCATTTTTCATTTCTTCAAAACTGGAAGGCCATTTTTCAAGATAAAATTTCGAATCCAACCCCATCAAACCTAGATAAGTACGGTAGGCAAGTTGACAGGTTCTGTCACCCAACACCCCGAGCGCTTCAAAAAAGAGAATAGACATAGGATTCTCATCGATAAATAGTTTTTCGCCCACATCCAGATAAATTCTTTTTAAATCTTCTTTGCTTTTTTCACTCAATACTAATTTTTTCAACTCTAATAGTTGAAAATAAAATGCATGCGATTGCCGTACCGTTTCAAAACTTACTTCCGATAAAAAAAGATCACGGACAAATTTAGGATCGTCTTCAGAGACATCATCAATAATTTCTTTCAAATGAACACTTTTAACGTCATCTCCTTTTAAATGCGCAACTAACTTTTTAAGTTTAATACGCACTTCAACTCGCCGAATAATCTTTCTATCTCCTAACTTTCTGACAAGCTCCTGAAAAGTCTTCCCCGATCCTAAACACACCATTTCTGGATCAGCTCCCACTGAAAATAGAAACTCAATGGTTTCTAAAGCACTGCAATGCTTATTCTCAACATGGAACTGGGGATTGTTTTGACAGTTTATCAAATGAACTATTACATTATACAAGGCCCATTTCACTTGTTCTAAATTCACTCTTCCAGTTCCCAAAATCTGACGTAGACAATTAAGAGAGATATCTTTTGCATGTAATTGGACGCAATATCCCACATCGCCCAAACTTTGCTCGCTTAATTTTCCACTGCTCAAAATCAGACGAAGACATTCGGTGCTATTTTCTTGTAGAAAACTACTAACGATTGAGAACATTAAGCCTGAGTTCGTTATTGGGCTTACTATCTTTTCGCTATCTAAAAGCAACTGCAAAATTTCGATGTGGCTATCTTTTACAAATTGCAATGTATATTCTATCTCTTTTTGTGTTATTTTTTTGTTGTCTAAAAGTAGTTTGATGCAATTAATATGTTTTCTTCTTACAGCAAGCTCCAACATGATTCTCATGTCATCTGAACTCATGTGTTGTTCGCCTATTTTCAAAAGAAAAGTAAGACTTTCAACATATCCATTACAAGCTGCAAAAAACGGTGGAAAACGAGTCGAATGATCTGAAAAAGCACCATAATGATCCCACTTAAAATACTTGGCTTTGAGAAATTTAATGCTTGTGTTGCAAAATACTTTTAAAAATTCAGGTTTATTAAGTTTAAGCGCCTTTTCGAAGCCACTTTTCATAATGTTTTTTATTTCTTTGCAACTGAATTCCGGACGTTTAAGATCTTCCTTTGATTTTGGAACGTTGTTTTCGGCCTCAACAGCTTTCTCAAATACTTCGTTCAAATGTGACACCTGATTCTTTACATAACCTATGTCATCTGCTTCAACGGCTTTAATGATTTCTTCTTGTATGCACATCTTCGTTATTACACCTCTTATTTAAAATTATTCTTCCCCTGAGCAAAAAGCTCATCAGGGCAGACAAATCATGTGCAATGAGTATACTGGTCAAACCTTAAGGAAATCTTAAAAACTCGAAAAAATTAATCAAACATTCAATTTTTTTGAGTTCAATGGATGGCAGTTGACATAATTTATTATAACGTGCTGATTCTAAAGTAAAATTTTTGTCTCTGCAGAGCGTTTTTCCTGGTTAGCCCAGATGCAACATCTGCGCTAGACTTTAATTTTCATCGATGTATTCATTTAAAAACAAATAAACCGGCATACTGTTAATATCTTCAATCATTCCTACTTGTGAATTTTTAGTAAGAATAAAGCTGTTTTTAAATTGTTTAAGCATCTTTAGATCGCTAGCACGCAATTGCTCTGACCATTTCACTTCGATTGCTTGAACACATTTATCCTTAAACCAAATAACATCTATTTCACCCTGACCCTTAAAATAAAATGTCTTAGCAATCCGACGACATTGACTTGCGACACATGCTTCTACAAGCATGCTTTCAGCAACTTCTTTTTCAACATAGCCCTCGCGAGACAACCAATTTACAAGAGTGTGATGAATAAATGGATCTGTAAAATGAAATTTTCGATCTTTTCGTGGAAATCCTTGCTTTTTGTTTTGGTCAAACGCCTGTAAGTTAATCAAAACATCCATCCGATCTAACATATTACAATAATCAATCAACGTATCTTTACTAATCAATCCTATTTTCTGTGTTAACCCTGAGTATGAAATTTGCGAAACTTCTATTTTAAGCAAAGCATGCAATACCGCCATTAAAGTACTTTCATTCTTTTTTTGCTTTAAAAAATCGCCACGAATCCATTGCTCGTAAGTTAAATAAGTTGCTTGCGTAATTTTGCCATATTGCGCCAGATCATTAATGGCTCGCAAATATCCGCCACAAATCAAATAATCTTGAAATAAATGTGATAATTCTTTGCTACCAATTTTTGCTTTTGGTTCTCTTAGTTTGACATACTCTGCAAAAGATAAGGGATACAAATGAAAATCAGTTTTAGCCGCTTTGCCGCGCCTCCCAGGAAAACACATTGCCGCATCTTTTAAAATAAGAGTGTCGGATCCCGTCAACAAACATAATCCTTGACCAAAATAACCTTCGTCCGCTAGAGCCTTAATAACTCTATCCCAATTTTTAACAAAAGTAATTTCATCAATAACTAAGAAAAATCGTTTATTCGAAACTTCTTCTAGAAATAATCTGATAGTTTGCCCAAGCTCTTTAGCATCAAAAATCTCATCGCAAGGCAAATAAAAGACCTCATCGGGTTGAAATAGTTTTTCCTGCAAACAATGCTTGATCAGCAACTTACAGGAGGTTGATTTTCCAACTTGTCTGCCGCCTGTTAAAATATAGATACCTGGCATATTAAGATCCAACTCATTCCACCATTTCGGACTATATCTATATTTCAATTTCGATAACGCTAACAGATGAGGATCTAGCTGGACAAAAGCATTAGCCCCTTCTTTGAAACGATTATGATTGATATATTTTACTGACATAAATTATTTATCCTAAATACACGACTTCAGTTTATCTCCATTCGACAAATTTGTCGAGTGACCATTCGACAGATTTGTCGAATGGTTCTACCGGCGCCCAAAATCTTGAGCAAAAACTTGTCATTTCAACGAGTTATCGGTATGATCTTGCGGCTTAGAAATTGCATTAACTGGAAGCTAAATATAGGAAAATATGCAAAAATAGAGAAGAATCGAGAAATTAGAGATTATGGTAATCGAATAAAATTAGATACACAATCCTCAATTCTGAGACGGTTACGGTATATGGGATTAACACATGGCAATGAAATTACGCGTTTGGCGCAACAATCAGTTTGCTTCATGGCAACCCAATATCTGGGATATTGTCTCGCTATTGCTATTATTTGTCATTTTTATTTTGCTCGCCTCAGGCGCAATGCAAATGTCATCACCTTATCATGTTGGCCAATCGCTACCCATTTCACTAAATCCAATAAATTTACCTAACTATGCTTTGCGAACAGTCATTCGGATGGCTATTGGCATGCTTGCTTCTTTAATTTTTACGTTTACTATTGGCGCCCTGGCAGCAAAAAATAAACATGCAGAACGATTTATTATTCCTGCTATTGATATTTTACAATCAGTCCCCGTCTTAGGATTTTTATCGATTACAGTCGTTGGCTTTATTTGGTTATTTCCAAATAGCTTATTGGGTCCTGAGTTTGCCGCAATTTTTGCAATCTTTTCAGCTCAAGCATGGAATATGGCTTTAGGCTTCTACCAAAGTTTACGAACGGTGCCTCATGATCTTCGAGAAGCATCATCTGTGTTTCGACTTTCCGGTTGGCAACATTTCTGGCGAGTCGAAGTTCCTTTTGCAATGCCAAGTTTAATTTGGAATATGATGATGTCTCTTTCTGCTAGCTGGTTCTTTGTCACAGCAGCTGAAGCAATCACTGTCAACAAACAAAGCATTTTATTGCCTGGCATTGGCTCATATATCGGTGTTGCAATTACACAAAGTAATATACATGCCTTAATTTATGCCATTTTTGCCATGTTAATTATCATTCTATTATATGATCAACTTTTCTTTAGACCTTTAATTACATGGAGTGAAAAATTTAAAGCGGAAGATTCCGATTCTGAGTATCGTTCAAAATCACTGTTAATAACATTACTTCATCGCACACGGTTTATATTTCATATTGGTGAATTGATCGGCATCATGTGCGATATAATTGTAAACTTCAATGCGAAAAAACACGGTGCAATTGCTGATGAAGCACCAGGAAAAGATAAACATTCTTCCAAAGCGCTCATCATTTTCTGGTATGCTCTTCTCGCAATCCTTTGCATCAGCGTAGTCTCTTTCATGATTCGCTTTATTTTTAAAACCGTCCCAATGGATGAAGTACTTCACGTTTTTGCGCTGGGCAGTTATACCAGTTTACGAATTATTATCTTAATTATTTTCTGCTCATTTGTCTGGGTCCCCATTGGCGTTTGGATTGGTCTTCGCCCACGAGTCGCGCGAATTGCGCAACCGGTCGCACAATTTCTTGCCGCATTTCCAGCAAACTTATTATTTCCTGTTGTCTCAATGCTCATTATAAAATACACGTTAAATATCAATATCTGGACAACACCGCTTATGATACTTGGCACACAATGGTATATTTTGTTTAATGTCATTGCTGGAACAACGGCACTACCAAAAGATTTATTACACGTTGCCAAAAACCTTTCACTGAAACGTTGGCTCTGGTGGAAACGATTTGTTTTGCCAGGAATTTTTCCTTATTTTATTACCGGTGCAATTACTGCAGCAGGCGGCGCATGGAATGCAAGTATCATCGCTGAATTTGTAAGCTGGGGGCATCACACATTAATTGCTTCAGGGCTTGGTGCTTATATTACGCAAGTCACCCGCACAGGCGATTTTCCACGAATCGCGTTAGGTATTTCCGTTATGTGTGTTTATGTTTTATTATTTAATCGTATTATATGGCGACCGTTATATAATTTGGCTGAAAAACGGTTCCAGATTGATTAAATTAGATTTGAATTATTTGGAAAAGAAATGAGACTGGAGAATCTTATGGATACAATCAAGAAAGATTTAATTGAAATTCGTAACATTAAAAAGGTTTTTAAAAAAGAAGAGCAGCAAGAGTTGCTTGTGCTAGATAATGTTAACTTCAAAATTCGTGAAGGAGAAATTGTTGCGCTGCTTGGCCGTTCTGGCTCGGGAAAATCAACATTGATGCGCATTATTGCCGGATTGACTCCATCAACCCAAGGAGAGGTTTTCTTTCGAGAAAAACCGGTCCGCAGACCAGCTCAAGGCATTGCGATGGTATTCCAACATTTCGCTTTAATGCCTTGGCTAACTGTTTTGCAAAATGTTGAACTTGGCTTAGAGGCAATTGGCGTACCACGAAAACAACGCCGAACTCGTGCGTTAAAAGCAATTGATATGATCGGTTTAGATGGATTTGAATCTGCATTTCCAAAAGAATTATCTGGCGGTATGCGTCAACGCGTTGGCATCGCACGGGCATTAGTTGTCAACCCGGACGTTTTGTTAATGGATGAACCTTTTTCTGCATTAGACGTATTAACATCAGACAACCTTCGAAACGACTTACTCGAACTTTGGGCGAAAGACAAAGACCGTAAAAACAGTATTTTGCTTGTTACTCATAATATTGAAGAAGCAATTTCAATGGCAGATCGCGTCATTGTTTTTACAACTAACCCGGGCACTGTGAGCGCACGATTAAACGTTGATCTACCGCACCCAAGAGATTATCAAGACCCCGCTTTTCGCAAACTGGTTGACAGGGTTTACACATTCATGACCGCCAGTGCTTCGGGCCCCATCAAAAAATATGCTGAACAGCCCATTGATATTTGGTACCGCTTTCCTGATGCAAATATTTCTGAATTATCAGGTCTCTTGGAAGCTATTGAAGAATTACAAACAAACCGTATTGTGGATCTCCCTTATCTGGCTGATGAATTACAACTCGATATCGATGATCTTTTGTCACTAACTGAGGCGCTCGATATTTTACAGCTCGCCGAAGAAGCTGATGGTGATGTGAAGCTAACGGAAGATGGAATAGCATTTGTTGACGCTGATATGGCGGGTCGTAAAAAATTATTTGCACAACATCTTTTGAAAAACGTACCTCTTGCCAAATATATTGTTGACATTTTAAATGATGACGAACATCATCGCATTTCGAAAAAATTAATTTTATCTGAGCTTGAGGAATTTTTAAGCGATGCTGATGCAGAACGTATCTTACGCAACATAATCGAGTGGGGCCGATACGCAGAACTCTTCGCTTATAATGACAAGTCGAGTGAGTTAAATCTGGAGAACCCCGAGTAAAATGGATATTTATTCAAGCATTTCAATTATTATTGTGCTCGCCGTTTTAATTAACTATATTAATTTTCGTTTTATTAAAATACAGCCAACCATTGCGATCATGTTAACTTCATTGATCATTTCAATTTTTTCTCTTTTTCTTGATCGTATTGGATTTCACTCTATTCATCGCGATGTAACTCAGTTTGTTGCTAATCTAAATTTTCGAGATCTTTTAATGAATCTCATGCTTGGCTGCTTATTGTTTGCCGGCTCATTGACCATTGACATTTCCCAATTAAAAAAACAAAAATGGGATATCGCCATTCTTGCGACAATAAGTGTTTTAGCATCCGCCTTTGTTATTGCCGTATTCACTTACTATTTACTTCAACTTTTTCATATTGAGCTAAGCTTTATTGGCTGCCTACTTTTTGGCGCATTGATTTCACCAACCGACCCTATCGCCGTACTTTCTATTTTTAAAAAATCAAAAGCACCTAAAAAACTTTCTCTGACGATTGTGGCTGAATCACTATTTAATGATGGTTTAGCCGTTGTGCTTTTTATCACGATTTCACATTTTGCTTTTACAGCAAATGTCCACCCGACTGCAGGGGCAATTACTCTGCTATTTTTACATAAGGCACTCGGCGGTCTTCTCTTTGGCGGATTATTAAGCCTTGCCGCTTATTTCCTCATGAAACCAATTGATGATCACAAACTCGAAATTTTGTTAACACTAGCTATTGTAACAGGCGGATACACGCTTGCTCAGGTGATTGGGGTATCCGGACCTTTAGCTATGGTCACTGTTGGAATTTTTATCGCCAGTCGTAAACGAGAAATCGTCATCTCAAAAAATTCACGCGAACACATTGAAGCGTTTTGGAACTTGATTGACGAACTATTAAACGCGATTCTATTTCTTTTAATTGGATTCGAAATTTTAGTCATTCCTGTTTCTTTCTTACAAATGTTTGCTTCACTTGCCGCCATTCCTTTACTCTTATTAGCAAGATACCTTACCGTGGCATTACCAATGGGCTTTTTAAAAATTTGGCGGAAATACCCACCTTACAGCATTCGCATTATGACTTGGGGCGGCATACGTGGCGGTGTTGCTGTTGCGCTAGCATTGTCGATTCCACAAGGATCAATGCGAGATATTATTTTACCCATGTCTTATATCGTCGTCTTATTTTCTATTCTCTGTCAAGGCACGACAATTAAATTTCTCGTTCGACGCGCCAAGCTCTCTCATCTCAAACAAAAAGCAATGAAAGAGCTGATTGCTTCTGAACAAGCTGAAGCAATGGTTGATAAGATTTAATATGATTATCCAGAAAATAAAAAATATTTATCTGGAATTATATAACAACTACATCTTCTTGTGCTTCTTCATCCAACTTAGAGTCACCTGAAATAGATTGAAGAACCTCTTCTCGATTAACTGAAATATGCTTTGGTGCTTCTATTCCGAGACGCACTTTTTTACCCTGCAGTGACACCACAACGATTGTAATATCGTCTCCGATCATCACTTTCTGACCTATTTTTCGCGTTAAAATTAACATTTTTAGCACTCCTCTTGCTGATTGTAAAAATTGAGTGATTAGACAAAGTTGCTTCTGATAGCCTTATCCATTGTTTAATCGCTTTTCCTAAAGTATCTTTATCAACTGGCTTGACAAAGAATTCATTACATCCGGCTTGTAAACATTCATTTTTGGCAATATTGCCACAAGCAGTTAAAATAAAAATTGGCAACTCATTCATCGAATGCTTTATCCGAACAAGTCGACAAAATTCAGTACTATCCATATCGGATAACTGTTTATCTAAAAGCATCAATGAGTATTCATTCTCGTTATAAAATGCAATGGCTTCTTTACCTGTTTTTGCCAAGTCATACTCGTAGCCTAAATCTGACAAGTATTGGCTGTGTACTAACTGTATAATAGGATCATCTTCAACCAACAAAATTTTAGAATGTTTTATCATTTTTATGACTCCTCTATCTATTTTCCTTTAACAACTACCTTCCTGCCACGAGCAAGCATCGATGACTTATTTTTTACTCTATGTTATTATTCTCTTTGTTTGAGTACTCAAAGAGTCATTGACTACTTCAAGCTTTGTAATTTAGCCACAACACAAGTGTGGCGGCCTTACGTGATAAAATATAGCACAAGTCACTACGGTAGTGTAGCGGGTAATAACGTATTTTTCTGTAGGAAATTCGCTATAAGGAAATGATATGGCAAAAGAGCCAAACCACATGATCAAAGAAAAAGGTCAAAGATTACAACATGTTAGAGAATTAGCGCGCTTTGATCGCAAAGATATTGCAGAAATTGTGGGCTCCTCTTTTTATACTTATAAAGGCTGGGAGGTCGGCAAACACGACGGACTGACCGAACCACTTGCTAGAAAATTAATATCGGTTCTGGATTCCGAAGGAATACAATGCCCTTTTGAGTGGTTGATGCACGGCATTGGCAGTAAACCGAGAAAAATCAGAGGCTATCAGCCTGAGAAAGAAAATGCCACGACACAGAAAATTTTAAAAAAAACAAATGAACAAAAAATCATTGATGATGAATTAAAATTATTTTGTGAGCACTGTAAAAATCCTTTGTATCTCACAATAACAGATGATGCAATGCTGCCCGGTTTTTTGGTTCATGATGTTGCTGCTGGCGAAATATTACCAAAAAGAAATTACAAAAAATTGTTAGGCATGCCTTGTATTATACAATTAAAAACAGGCGAGATTATGCTACGGCTTTTACAAAATGGTTCAGAAAAAAATCGCCACACACTGACAAGCGCAAACTCTAATACAAAAAGCACTTTTGCATTAACAAACATTGAAATTGCAAATTTAGCAGAAATACTCTGGCATCGACACACTAAATCAAAGCTTTGATAAATAATTTTGATAAGAAACTATTTTAGTTTTATCAATGTCATATTTGTCGGCATTCGTGATATGAGAATAATAATAAGCGCCATCTTTTCCCGAAAGTTTAGTTGCAGGATAAATATAATCCACCCAGCCTGCGACATGTTGCTCATCTTCTGGCGTAAAGAAGAATAGTAGCTTTTCTCGCGCTTTTAATGCACCCGCGACCGACGCATCTAACTCTTTATGATCATGCGCAATTTCAGCATATTCTTGTATTTCTTTTTCATTCTTCACTGCTAAAATACTCGGATTTCCTTGAAGATCTAATAACAAATAACTGCCTGATTCATTAATTAAATAATATTCAGCAATTTTATTCTCATGACAAAAGTGATTAAAAAATTCAGAAAACAAAGGGTCGCTCAAACAACTATTTGGACTTTTCTCTAAGCTTTTAATGATCGACAAAGAGCGATCTTGAAATGTTATTTCTTGTAAACTAGAAATAGCGTCTTGAAGTTCTTCATAAAAATCAGGCGATTCTTTACTGATAAAACCGTGAATCACTCGATCATGAAAAGACTTGATAACCACTTCTGGCGTTGCCTTGCCGGTCAGTAAAATAAATTTAAATGGCGATTCTTTTAATGCTTGACACAACTTTATCCCATTCATCTTAGGCATCGCATAATCAACAATCACAACGATCACTTGATTAAAACGTTTAGCATCATAAATGATTTTATGAATATTAGAGACATTAATCGCAGTATATGCATGAGACATATCATCACGCTCAAGCTCTCCAATATCTTCGCGATCCTTCAAAGAAGACAAAAGCTCATTAAGAATATCTTCCTTATTCTCTTGTGATTCAAGAAAATCTTTAGCTTTTACGACATCAACAAACGGCACAATTTCACTTTCTTTGCTAATCTTTAAAACCAAATTATCCAGATAATCTTCTTGATCATCAATCAAAACAATTTTTGTTGGATGGAAATAACAAGCAATCTTTTTGGCTGACATATTAAATCTCTCATAATTTTTTGATGTGATAATTATAACGCTAATTGCATGAAGAACACAAAGCTTCTATAGCATCAAATGACCGTCATCATGATAGATAGCATCATATTATAACGATAGATCACCACGCCTTGGCTGAAGTATCTAACTCACAGGAAAAGTTAACACAAACTCCGTAAATTCATCTTCTTTTGATCGACAAACGATTGACCCATTCATTTGCTCCATCGCCATCTTGCAAAACGATAATCCAATCCCAGTGCCGTGCATAGTTTCACTAAAAAAATCATCAAATATTTTAGGTAAAATAGCTTTTGAAATACCTTTTCCCGTATCTTTAAAATAGAGCTTATTTTCTTTCTCACCATTTTCAAGCTTAATATATATTCGACCATCATCGCCTTTATCTGCCGCTTCAACATAATATAATGCGTTTTTCATGAGATTAAAGATAACATGCTCAAACAAAAGATTACTTCCATGAAATTTAAAATCATTCTTAGCGTCAGCTTCCCAAACCACCCATGACTTTTGTCTAATTTGAAACGGGTATCTATTAAGCGCTTCGCCAACGCAATGAAGCGCCGACAAAGTAGTAAAATCTTTTAACGTGACGTCCGTCTCTTTGATATTCATTAATAACATTTCGACAACGGTATTAGCAAACGCTGCTTCACGAGTAATACGTGATGAGACTTCTTTGAGTAATGTTAAATTTTTATTGTAAATAAGCTTAACCGGCAATCCCGCTTCTTTTGCCAATTCATAACCGTGCATTAATTCAGGAAAATTATCAGCGATAGAATCCGCTCCGCATATAATAGAACGTAATGGTGTTCGAAGCTCATGAGCAATGCTTGCGCCCATGGCTTTCATTGTTTGCACCTTACCTTTTTGTTTTTCGATTTCAAGCCTTTCATTACTTAATTCTTCTTGTAAACGTTTACGCTCGGTGATGTCAAACGAGACACCTAGAAGACCTATTATTTTCCCATTTTTATCTCTTAGAGGAACTTTATGAGAAAGAAATACGCCTTTCTCACCATTTTGTAGAATCCCAGGCTCCTCTATAATTCGAATTTTTCCTGACTTCATCACCTTCATATCAATATTTTGTAATATTTTTCTATCATTTTCTGGTAAATGTTCGTAAGGCACCTTCTTAACAATATCTTCTCTGGACGACAAACCAAGGGCCTGAGCTTGCAAATCGTTACAACCAAGGTAACTTCCATTTTCATCCTTCCAATAAACATGACCCGGCATAACCGCAATAATATTTTCCAATTCTTCTTTGCGCATATTAACGAATCCTTATTTAACTATCCGACATTTTTATAAGATTATCATTATCAATACATTTACAAAAATCTATGCTCTTTGTGAAATTTTATTTTTTAGCTTGTAATATATTATCTGAGTGGTTATCGTGCCGCAAGAAACAAAACTTAAAACATATCCAATAATAAGCAGCGGATCTTTAATAACAATTCCGTGCAAAACTATGGCAAACTGAATTACATTAAAGCCCGCGAAAGTTATGATTGATAAATTTTTCGAACTTTTTGTTTTAAATAACTTGATCGATTGTGGTATAAATAAAATTGCATTAACAAACAAACATAAAGAAAAAAATATTTCTACCACATCCCTTGTCACACCAACACTCATAATCATTCCCCCTGTTTTTACCTTAAATATGATATGTTTCTACAGCCAATATTAATTTGCGACCTAACTTTTTTCTATCAGTAAATTTTCAACAAATGGACTATCGTCACTTCTCTTATTAAATTTTAATGCAACCTCTCTCAACAATTTAGGATTCTTAAATTTCAACAAACGCTCATATGTCATCTCCATAGCATCTGTTCTTTTGCGCGGATAAATTACAAAACCATAGTTGTCAACCGCCCATAGCGGAATGATTATAGCACATTCTTCTTTAAGATATTCCAAACATATAGCTGCAAATCTTGCATATTCTTCTTCTTTAATTTGAGCCTTCTTGCCTAATCTACACAAAAACTTATCAATTGTTCGTTTATACGCCTGCCTATATACTTCATCCTGAAAATATAGTTTTTCTATTAATGCTCTTTTTGTATTGTATTCTGGATGTTGCAACCAATAATCCCAACGAATTATATTGTGTGGAATTTTTAATAATCTGTTAATTATACTACTATTTCTCAACAACCATTCGTCTCCTTTATCCATGGACATTTGATATAACTCTTCTTGTGTCGCCTGTTTATTTGTAAATGACATTGTATGTCGTTGAAGACTGTCACATAACATAATTGTGCATTTTCTAAAAGTTGAGTTAATCAATTCTAGCGTTGCGGCAAATTTTTCACCTTCGTGATACTCTTGACCTACACTTATGTGAATTACGCACTTGGCCCCCATAATTTCTGATTTATCTTTTTCTGCACACCGAAAATTAACTTTAATTAAACTTTTTCTATGAGGATGGTTCATTTAGCTTACATCCTCCTTTTAAAATCTATTATTTTAAAAACCGCTTTTGTCATTGCCATTTGTTAATACTCCTTACTAACATTAATTGGTTGTATAAAATTGATTTATGAGATTTCAAAACTCACCAAAACGATAACGAGATTTCGTCATATATTTTGCTGTATTTTTTCAAACAAAAACACATGCCGTGTCGTTAGCATGTAAAGATGAGTCGAGTTATCACATATACCACAATTTTTTTGTTATTTTTCATCATTACTATGTGCTTGAGGGACAAACACATTCTTAGCGCCATTATAGCCATAAACGCACTTTCTTAGAACCTCTTTTTCTCTTCAATTATTCGCGACATAATCCGTAATGAACTCAGGTCTCCAGTGACAGGGTATGCGCGTTTAACTTAACTTTTAACGTCTAATTATATCTCACACGTCTATTCTAGAATAATCCTGTCTGTTTTCTAGGCAAAACCACGATCATCACATATAATAAATAGTGTATTTT
>SDBS01001580.1_pt1 | contig 23165 bp, 18 predicted proteins | sample 2277091 | NCBI WGS metagenome assembly SDBS01 (sample SAMN10404972, study PRJNA504765) | marine sediment metagenome | isolation source: marine sediment core GS10_PC15, 163 cmbsf | place: Arctic Ocean: Southern Knipovich Ridge | collected 2010
TATCTAAAAGGATTACCAAAAAGGTTCTTTCAAATGCTCCAATTTCAGAAGTATTAAATATTTTTGAAAATGAAATAGAGATACCAAGAGAGGAGGGAATAATTGCAATATTCATCATAGGATCGTCAGGAAGTCCATTTATTTCAAAAATTAATAAGAAGAGGTCGAGTATTGCTGAACATGAAGTACATATTGGAGGATTTATTTCCGCCCTGCTTTCATTTTCTAACACGATTATTGGAGAAGAAACAGGGGCAAAACTAAAAGAAATAAATTTTGGGAATCAACAGTTCTATGTTATTTCAAAAAGTACTGTTATTTTTGCTTTTCTAGTAGAAAATATGAACTCACTTCTACAAAGATATATGTATCTCATTGCAGATGAATTTTTGTATGAATTTAGAGATTATTTAAAAGTATTCAACGGTGATGTCACCCCATTCACCAGTTTTGAAGAGAATATAAATCAATATTTTATAATTTAATTTAAAGAATAATGATAATGATAGCCAAAAAAAAAGATGATGGTAAAAAAAAACACCATCTAGATGTTACTATATTTAATGAATTTGAAAAGAGTATAAACTATTATTTTATAATTTAAAGGAATGATATGTGAAAAAAAATGGCTCAAAAACGAACTTATGACGAAGATATAGAACAAGTTTCGATTCTTACATTTCAAGTTGGATGGGAACAGTTTGTTATTGATCTTCTTGATGTAAAAGAAATAATTCAAGCAGGTCAGATAAGAAAATTACCTAAAAGTTTAGATTTCATTGATGGAATCTATAATTATAGAGGAGATATTATTCATATAATTAATTTGAAAAAGAAATTGAACTTAAATGTAGATATTTTATATGAATCTCAACGCTCCTCTTTCGACGAGGATTCAAGCACGCATAACCAATTTATTATAATTCTAAAAGTTGATAATGATCTAATAGGATTTTATGTTGATATAATAGTTAGTATAGATCATATTCTTCCTGACGAGATTGTTGGATTGAGTCCTATTTTTCAAACGAGCGTTGCTGTAGAATTTATTAAAGGTATTATAAACTTTAAAGACAGACCTAGAGTAATGCTTGACTTAAGTAAGATATTTAGTGAAGTAGAGATATTTAGAGTTCAACAAGATTTATCATCATTAACATAAAGTCAATTAAAATTGAGGAGTGAATAAAATGTCAAAGAATGAAAAGAAAAGTGTTTTGATTGTGGATGATGCCCAATTTACTAGAAATATGCTAAAAAATGTTATTAGCAAAATCGATAATATAGACGTTATCGGTGAAGCTTCTAATGGAATTGAAGCAATTTCCATGTATAAAAAATTGAAACCTGATTTAGTTACTATGGATTTAGTAATGCCAGAGAAAGGAGGTATTGAAGCCACAGAGGAGATTCTAAAAATTAACTCCAAGGCATTAATAGTTGTAGTTTCAGCATTAGGTCAAGAAGCCTTAGTTCTAGAAGCTGCCAAAAAAGGGGCAAAAGATTTTATCCAAAAACCATTCAAAACTGAGCAAATCGTAGAGGTTATGGATCGTATACTTAAAAATAAAATAACAGAAAAGAAATAATTATAATTTTAAAATAAGGTGTGATTACATGTCATCAAAAGAGGATATAAAACTTTTTATAAGTGAAGCAGAGGATCTGATTCAAAAAACAGAAGAAGAAATTTTTAAATTAGAAGACAAGCCAGAGGATCTTAAGCCAATTCAAGGGCTTTTTTTCACATTTCACACACTAAAAGGGCTTACTGCAATGGCAGGTTTTGTCAATTTATCAAAATTTTGTCATCATTTTGAATCTTTTTTAGAGAACGCTAAAAAGAAAAAGATTCAAGTGAGTAAAAGAACTGATTTTATTGATATGCTATTTGAATCAATTGATGTATTAAGAAATGTTATAAAAAGAGTAAAAGATGGAGATATGACTGATATCGAAAAAGGATTTGTTGAAGATATTAGGGATAGCTTTGAAAGTTTTGAAAATGAATACGATATCAGCTTCATCCAATCTTTAAATCTTGAAGAAATTGCTGAATTTCTAAAACAAAAACAAAATAAATCATTTAAGATATATATTCGGCTTGAAGAAACCTGTGTTTTCAAAAAGGTTAGATTATTCATAATATTTAGAGCATTAAATGAAATTGGTAAAATTTGTTGGACTAATCCCGCCCCTGAAACCTTAGAGAAGGCAAATCTGAAAAACGAATTTGAAATATTTTTTCTTACTGAGAAAACAAAAAAAGATATCTCTGATGTTATAGATGAAATTCTTGAGATTGAAAACGTTGTTGTAACGCAATTAAAATCTGAAGAATTTGAAAAAATAATCAAGGATCTAATGGATAGGTGGGAAAAAGAAAAACCGAAACCTGTTATTGAAGAATCAGAAGGAGCAGAGGATATCAAAGAAGAATATATCGTTGAAGGAGTAAAAAAATCATCTCAAATTGCAGACGATTTTTCAGAGGAGGCTCTTAAAATTACTAGTGTCAAAGTTAATATTGAATATTTAGAGGAATTAATGAATTATTTTGGAGAATTAGTAGTAATGAAGAATCATCTTAGTCAACTTTTAAAGGAGAAAGGAGAAAGAATCATGGCTAGAATGTTTGATAAAATGGATAAACCATTTCTAGATATTCAAGAAATATTATTTAGATTAAAATTAGTAAGAGTTGAATCCACTTTCAGAAAATATAAGAGATTAGTACGTGATGTTGCAAATGAAACAGGTCGAAAGATAAAATTGCTCCTTGAAGGAACTAATGTTGAGATTGATAGAAAGATATTAGAAGATCTTAATTCTCCATTAGTTCATTTAATCAGAAATGCTATTTCTCATGGAATAGAATCACCGAAAGATAGAGTGAAAAAAGGGAAAAGTGAGTTTGGTACTTTAAAATTAAAAACATTCAGAAGAGCAGGTTCAATTTTTATTGAAGTACAAGATGATGGTGCTGGACTCAATTATGATAAAATTAGAGAAAAAGTCGTACAAAAAGGATATTATAATGATGATGAAGTTAAAGAACTGAGTGATGAAGAACTCCATCGATTTATTCTAATGCCAGGATTTTCTACGATATCTGATGCAGATATGATCTCAGGTAGAGGTATGGGATTAGCTATTGTAGCTGAAAAAATAAAAGAACTAGGTGGTGAATTTTCTATTCAATCTCAGAAAGATGTCGGCACAAAATTCACATTGATTGTTCCGTTTACACGAGCAATATTAAGAGCTCAACTATTCAAAGTTTCTGAAGATTTATTTGCCATTCCAACTGAAAATATAAAGCAAATTTACTTTTTCGATTCAAATAAGGTTGAATTTATAGAAGGAAAGCAATTTTATAGACTTGATTCAAAGAAAATACCAATTATCTATTTAGACGAGTATTTAAAGATTGTAAAGAAAAGTGAGACAATTCCAAAAAGAATAGCAGTTTGGTGCCAAAGAGACGAAGAAACATCAACTGTATTTATTGCTGACAAACAACTCCAACAATTGGATGTAGTAGTGAAACCATTTAAATCTAATTATTCAGATTCGCGCGATATTTTAGGCTCAACGATTACAGGAGAAGGGGAAATATGTTTGATTATCGATGTATTAAATATAATAGCTTCGAAACTAAATGAAAAAGTACTTTCTGAAATAGCTATATAAAAAATTATTATAAAAAAATATTAATTTATTAAATGAAGAAAAATTTGGAGGAAAAATAAAATGGGATTTAAAAAAGTTGATCTTGATGGGCTAAAAACAAAAATTGGCCCAAATTTTATTGGCATCCCAATAAGGGAAGGTGGAAAAATAGTCGAAAAAAGTTTTAGAGAAAACAAAATCGAATCAAGTTATATGGGTTCTTTTTCCGAAATATTGATTTTAAATGAAGAATTCTTACAATTCCATTATGGTAATAACGGTAAAAGATTATCCGCTTTAGGTAATGGAAATATTTCAATATTTAATAATTCTGTAAAAGATAGAATTTGGGATACAAATCTGCAATTTTCAGGCTCTCAATTTAATAACCAAAAAGATGAAAATAATTTAGAATTGGGAATCTTCGAACCAAATTCAAATAAAGTTTTAAAATATGAAATTTTGAGTTCAGAAGAATTACCAGATTTAATAAAAGTTAAAGAAACTGTAGAAAACTTAACTGAGGAAATTGATAGCTTTACAAAAGCTGAGGGTTCGTCTATTCTTAGCGAAGATAAAATCAATAATTATCTGTTAATGTTAGATAAAGAAAATCATATAAAATTTTCGATTTCAATAGTTAATATCTCTAATTCGATTCTCGAAAAAATTAAATTTAAGAAATTTTTTCCAGATAATTTTTATAACTTAGAATTTAAAAGTAGTAAGACTGAAGATTTTAAAATTACTCGAAATTCGATGGAATGTCCGTTAAATATTTTAAATCCTGGGGAAGAAGCAGAAATAACAATACATGCTAAAGTATTTCCTAAAAAGAAGGAAAATATAAAAACAGGAAAATTAGAATTAACCTTCAATTTATCAAATAAAGTAATTTCAGGAGTAAAAGTTAATCATTTCTCTGGTTATTCGCATGCTATGCATGCTATTAAAAAAGTCGAGAAAAATTATGCTCCGAATAACTGGCAATGCTCACTCATATTTGAAAACCATAGTGATTTTAAGATGCTATTGAAATCGATTCTTATCTTTGACAGATCAAAATCAAAGAAAATTCTTGATTTAGATTTTAGGTCTAATGGAAATACAGTAGTACTTCCGCGGGGAAAATTTATATCTGAATATTTTGATTTTGTAGATGAAAAGGAACCAATTTTTTTGAGAAAACTAGAATATTCAGTTGATTATAAAACGGAAAGAAGTTCTATGATAACTTCGAAATTTGACGAGAATGATTTTAAGATAGCAAGTGTATTGATTAAGAAAAAATTAGCAGAAGAAGAAATTAAATCATTCGAAGAAACTGCGTTAAATTCTAGAATTATTATAAGCAATCGCGGAACACTTCCAATTAAAGGACTTCGAATTAATGAAAAAATCCCTGAAGATTTTTTACCACCGAAGGATATTGGACAATATAAATTTTATAGATCATCGGGAGTACTAGATCGGGAGGATGTTGAATTAAAAATAATCCCTGATGATGAGGATCCAACACATGAACATATGATTGAATTAACTATTAATTTAAAAAAGGATCGTCTACAGTCAGCCATTGAATTAGAAGATTTTTTAGAGGTGAAATATCTACTTAAAGCAATTACCCCGGATTATAAAAAAGCTTACGATTTCCCATTAAATGTATATTCATATTATCCTAAATATACAGGTACTATTCAAAATGAATTTTACGTTATAATGGATGATTTATCAAAGATGGATCAGTCTGCTCTAAAAGTATCTCATAGGCGTCGCAAATTGATGATTGGGAAAGAGATCTTTCCTGGGAGGAGTACCAATGAATTTGCGATTTATATAGTAGCAAAAAATGGCTCGAATATAAAATTAACCGATGTAAGCATTACAGATACTTTTCCAGAATCTTTTGAGCTCATATCTTCAAACCTAGAACATAACCTCAATAAATCTAAAAAGGATGGAGAAAATAAAATTTCTTTTGTAATTGATACCATATTACCATTTCAAGAACAAGAGATTATGTACTACTTAAAAAATATTAGTAGTAAAGATGTTAAGCATTCAGAATTAGAATCATTTTTCATAGGATAAATCTGGATAAATAAAATAACGAATTTATCAAATTAAAGAAATAAAGGAGGAAAAATAATGAACTTACAATTTTATGAAACGATGGATGATAAATCAAAAGAATATTTATTATATCTAATTGAACAAATTCTACCAAAATTCACTAAAAGCGAATTAGAGGTTTATTTGGAAGATATTGCGATTACGCCAATCAAAAAAGGCAAAAGCTCAAAGTCAAAAGCTATAAAAGGGTATGTTACGATAGGTCAGGATACTGGAAAAGCAGCTGATTTGTCAAAATTGAACCTTGAACAATTAAAATCATTATTTCAAGTTTTTATTAGCAGAGAAAAAAATGATAAAATAGCTGTGAAATGGCGTTTTTATCAATATCTTAAATATATGGCAGATTTAAGCATAAAATCTATACAGGTTAATCGAGATCCAAACCCAGACCGACAAATTGATTTTATAATTGAAACCAATGAGAATGAAGTGATTATAGCTCTATGTCAGGATATTTTAGAATTGAGTAATTATAATAAAGCGATAAACGAGATTACTGGATTTTCAAAGAAAGAAAATACGATTCCAGATAAAGTTATTTTCGCAACCAGTAAATCATTTCGAAATATACCACTCGATACACCAATCAAAATCCTTAATAAAGAACTATTACCGATATTATGGATCGAATGGGTTGATGAGAATCACCGATTCAAGAAAGAGGATCTATTAATTGTGAATGACTCTGAATTAAAAGTTGCCGGTTTCAATTTTAGCAGTATGGACGATATGCTCAATTACATTTATAAATTTAGTGATGGGGGTCAAGTTTCAATTTTCAGGCAATTAGATTTTTTTACAGAAGTAAGTGATGATGAACCAGAAGTAGAAATAATTTGGAAAGGAATTATGTTAAAACAATAATTTTTTTAAAGAAAAAGAGTAAAATTAAAAGGTAATTGATATGTTAGAAAGTGAAGAATATGAAGATATTGATTATGGAGAAAGTGAAAACGTAGTAATATTGCGGGTTCGTGATGAAGAATATCTTGTTGAAGTTGAATACGTAAAAGAAATTTATGTACCAGGGGATAAAATTATCCCAGTGCCATTGACAGACAAATCTATAGTAGGAATTATTAATATTAGAGGAGTAATTTATTCTATCATTTCTTTAAGACATAATATTTTTGAGGATAATATTGATTATGCTTTAACTAAAGATTCACGCATTTTACTATTACAATATAAGGACTATAATATTGCTTTATTGGTAGATGCTGTTATTGGTGTTAAGGATATTCCTATGTCAATATTTAAAAAACAGGGAACAATTGTAAAAACTAATATAGATTTCAGGTTAATAAAATTAACTGGGGTATTCCAAGATGAGACGCTAATTGTATTAGATTTAGATGCATTATTTGAACCCTATATTAAATCTCAAGGTAAAAAAAAGGGGGTTAAAGGAGTTACTAAGCCTACATTTCTTGAGAAGCCAAAAATACAACCTAAAACAATTTCTAAACCCGAATTTGACTCAACTGTTATAATACCTAAAAAAACTGAATCCCGAAAAACAAAAACTCAAAAAAAATCAGCGCCTGAAACAAGAGATAAGAAAATTCTTTTATCCCATGATCAACAAGACATGCTTAAAGAATTAGGAAATATAGGAACTGGAAACGCGATTACTGCTCTATCTCGTCTAATAAAAAAGAAAATTGATGTAACTCTCACAGACGTAGGAATTATACCTTTAGAAGATTTATCAGGGCAATTTGGGGGTTCCAACCAAGGAGTATGTGGAATCTTTTGCCATATAGATAAACCAAATCAAGCGACTATTCTGAATATTTTTGAAACGAAACCATTAATGAGATTAATAGCAGAATTAGCAGGTAGCGAATCAAAAATCGATCCTAATAAAGTTAAAACCAAAAAGGATCTTGATGAATTTGCAATTTCAACTATTGTAGAAATGGGAAACATTATGGCGGGACATTATGCTTCGGCCTTAGCAGACTTACTAGGAACAACGTTGATGATTGATATTCCAGAGTTTACAATGAGCAAAGCTGGCGAGATAGGAGAATTTCTTACTAATGAATTTAAAGCTATGGCTGATTTTTTTATAATAATTAAAACTTCCATCAAAGTTTCTGATTTAAAATTAAAGGGTATGTTTTTCTTCATCCCAGATCTAGATACTTTACAAATGTTTTTCAAAAAATTAGGAATAGAACATAAAATTGATAAAGCAGGAAAAGTAGCTAAAGCAGCACCTAAAGCGGCAGCAAAAAAAGAAAAAGCAACTAAAACAGCACCTAAAGCAGAAAAAGTAGCTGAAGTAGCAGCAAAAATAACAAAAGTCTCTCAAATAAAGCTTACAGAAATTCAAAGAGATGCTCTACAAGAAGTTGGAAACATTGGTGGTGGAAATGCTGCCAATGCATTAGCTCAAATGATTAATAAAAGAGTAGATATCAATATTCCTTCCGTCGAGATGGTAGAATTAGATGAATTTGCTAACACGATAAGTAAAAAGAATGAAAAACTTTTAATTGCATGGAGTAATGTCATTGGTAAAACAAGAGCAACAGTTCTTTCTCTGTTTAATCTTAAAGATGCTATAGATATTACATCTATAATAGTTGATGATCCAGATAAAAAACAAATAGATTTAAGAAAAAGAATTACGAAAGCATCTGATTTTCCAGATCTATATAGAAGTGCTCTCTCTGAAATAGGTCATATTCTCGGGAGTCATTATGTAAGTGCAATTGGAGATTTGTTAGGCTTGCGTTTAATGACAGAACCGCCAGATATGAGCGTAGATACAGGACAACAATTATTTACAATCTTAAAAGAAGAAATTGGATTGCTGAAAAAATTATCGTTAGTAATATCAACGAGAATCACTATAACTGACTTTAGGATAACGGGTTCATTTCTTTTTATTCCCAGTTTAGAGACTTTGCAAGAATTATTAGATGCATTGATGAGGTTTTATTCATAAATATTTTCAATATTATTAATCTTAAAAAAATAATTTTTTTTTTTTTCAAAAATTTCTCATAAATACTATAAGTTTATCCAAATTAGAATATAAATTTCGAATATTACTATAATAATAAAAAGTCATAATTACATGTTAGAAGAGAGTTATTACGACTATATCTATCAAGTTAATGGGGAAACAATAAAATTAAGACCCAAGAAATTGTTTGACCCTAATGGAGTCTATTTGATTGTAGATAAAGAATTAGAACTAATTTGGATATGGGCAGGAAGTCACTCCCGTTTATTTCATAGATACATGGCAGCAAATTGGGCGGGAAAACTCAAAACAAAGAAAAAATTTTACAATTTTAAATATGAAGTCATTAAGCAAGGAATTGAACCATCTGAATTTCATGCAATTTTTAATGAAATTACTGAAAATAGAACTGATCTAAATTATCCAGGGGAATCCAGACTAAATCTGATTAAAAATGAATCCTTAGGAAAATATGATTCAAAGTCTACATCAAATCAGCTTCTTCAAACCGAAGGGACTCTAGCTGATGTTAACTTAGAAAAATCAGTAAAATCTCGTATTAAAATTATTTTTGCAGAAATTAAAGAAATGCAGATGCATATTAAATATTCTATGGAGCATATACAAGAACGATTTGAGGAAATCGAGAAATTATTGGGAAAGTAACGGATTTATACGTGATAATGATTGTAAGCAAACGTTTTTCTTTATGATGAGTAAAAAGATTTTTTTTTTCTTTATAGAGTATATCAACATGAAAGCATTTATTCTCTCACGGACATTAGAGATAATAAACTTTATGGTATTGACTTAAGCTATACTCATATTATGACCACATTATTAAGAGATATATTAATTAAATTATTTAAAAATTCCCTATTAGAGTTAATTTCTACTCTACATAATGAAAAATAACCTTACAATTATTTATAAAAATTTATCAATTTCTAGAAAAATCAAAACTTTAATCTTATCATCAATCTTTCCTTGAGGGAAAAGATCAGCCCCAAGGTTAGCAGGCTGTGTGCTCGTTACCGAGTTCAAAACTTACATCATAAATAGCTTCTTTTCTCACTATTTCCGAAGTTTTGAAGGAAGTTATCTAACATTCCTCAAAAGACCGCAAATTGTATGTGTTTGAATGGATGAAAGATAACACACTTATCTTGTGTGCTTTTTATTCACCTTTTATTTCTTATTTATTGAGATGTGAAAATTTGTAGTCTAAAGATTATTTTAACTATGTGAGAATACGAATTTTGTAGATTTTTATACTATTCTTATAAATTTTTATAGAAATTTAACTAACAGTTGAAACAATTTACTTATACTTTCTTTTTCTTAAGCTTTAAATTTCTTTACACTACTACTTATAAAAAGCCATAAAAATTTAAAAGTTGAAAAATTTAATAAGAGTTCTAATAGCAGAAGATTCATCATATCAAAGGAAAATTATAGCTGATATGCTCTTGTCACATAAAGAAATTTCAGAAGTTTATATAGCAAGAAATGGAAGAGAAGCAATTGAAAAGATTGAAAAATTTAATCCAGATGTATTAATATTAGATTTAATAATGCCGGAAGTTGATGGATTTACTGTGTTCGAATTCCTTTCAGAACATTATCCTATACCTACAATTATATTTTCAGCTAAGAACCCTGCGACTTTGGATGAGTCTGTACAAGCATTACTTTTAGGAGCATTTGATTTTATTATTAAACCAAGAGGTCGTTGGGAAGAAGAATTTCCAAAATATAAAGATAAATTAATCTCAAGCGTTTTATATGCTGCAAGAGTAAAAAAAACTTACGAAAAACGTAATGTTTTAATAAAGAAATCAATTGACAAACAAGATAAAATAGAATTAAAAAAAATTAGCCATATTAGCAAACGAGTAGAAGTTAAACCGTTAAAACTTCAAAAAATATCTCGGCCAATATTTGAATCTAATATAATAGTGATGGGTACGAGCACAGGTGGCCCTAAAACGTTAAAATCTATAATTAAGGAAATCCCTAGAAATTTTCCAAGTCCTATTTTAATTGTACAACATATGGATGCTTTCTTTATGAAACACTTCGCTAAATCTTTAGATGAATTATGTAAAATTCCAGTAAAAATTCCTGAAGACGGTGAAAAAATCCGTTCTGGTATTATTTATCTTAGCCCAGGAGAAAAACATATGAAAATCGATGCAAAAACTAATGAGTCTTATATTAAAGTATTTGAAGATAAACCCGTTAATTTTTCCATACCTTCAGTCGATGTTTTATTTTTTTCTGCTTCAAAAACCTATAAAAACCATACCTTAGGAATTTTACTAACAGGAATGGGAGAGGATGGTGCTGCTGGACTAGAAGCAATTAAAAAAAATGGAGGAAAAACAATCGCTGAGTCACAAGAGACTTGCATTTTATATGGTATGCCAAAAGCAGCTATAGAAAGAGGAGCTGCGAGCTTAATATTACCTAGTTATGTAATTTCTTCAAATATGATAAAGTTCGCGAAAAAATTTAGATAGACATCAAATATAAATAAAAAATAGGTAATTCCAGATTGAATAATGAAGATCATCATGATAGATTTGAACAAGTTAATGAAATTGGAGAAATTTTATTGCCGATAGGTCATTATGTATTAGTTAATAACAAGAATAGATTGAATAATAACTCTCCTATAATATCAATTTACGGTTTAGGTTCATGTATTGCATTGATACTTTATGATAGCAGAAATAACATAAGTGGAATGTCTCACATTCTCCTCCCAAAATCAGATGAGAAGAAGGAAATAAAATACCCTCATAAATATGCAGATTTATCAGCAAAATATTTAATTGAAGAACTTATACTTCAAGGAGCTCAGAGAGAATATATATATGCAATTATAGTTGGAGGATCAAAAATTTTTGATTTAAATGATAATATTATAGGTGAAGAAAACATTAAAAGTATTAAGCAAGAATTAGATAAGTTAAATATAAATATTACGATAAAGAGTTTAGGTGGAACTCATGGAAGAATAATTAAATTTAATACGAAAAAGCTTACAGTTTCTATAAAATTCAGTGGAGAAAACGAGTTTCAAGAACTCTAATAATAAAAAAACTAAAAAAACTAAAAAATGATAAGGTGAGTAAAATGAGTAGAGAAGAGGACAAATCTAGAAATATTGAATTAACTTCTGAACAATTAGATATTCTAAAAGAGTTTGGTAATTTAGGTTCTGGACATGCAATTACAGCTCTTTCTGAATTAGTTAATGAAAAAGTAGATGTATCATTAACAGCAGTAAATCTAGTTCCATTTTGGAAAATTCCAGATTTATTTGACAATCCCAATACAGACGCATTTGGAATATACTCAGATATTATTAATAAAACTGATCTTTCAATTATTCAAATCTTCACTAAGGAATCCATGATCAATTTAGCTAATCATTTAAGTGATAATGATAAAATAAATGTGTCCGATATAAAATCCATTAAAGATTTAGATGATTTATCGATTAGTATTATTAGAGAAATCGGAAATATTCTATCTGGAAATTATGCTAGTGCTTTGGCAAATTTATTATCAATCAGTTTAGTTCCTAATGTACCCATAGTGGCGCTTGACAATCTCAACGCTATGTTAGATACTTTAATTGCTAAATACTCTAAATTTTCTGATTATACTATAATTGTGAAAACACGATTAAGTGTAAAAGAGATAAAATTAAACGGAATAATATGTCTTATCCCAAGTATGGATATTCTAAAAGAATTATTTAAAATTTTAAACATTAAATATGATATGAATATATAGAAAAGCCTCCTTTAACTAAAAAATAAAGCTCTGCAATTTACAGAATGATATAACATTATATTTTCCTAAATCTCAGGATTTACAGGAGAAGATTAAGATGAATTATTTACATTTTTTATATCAAATCTGTTTGATATAAAATAAAATATAAATTTCTTAAAACTACTAATTTAGAAATAAAAAAAATTTAAAATTAAGAAGGAAATTTCTTTGTCAATTGATGTATTAATTGCTGATGATTCTGCCTATTTAAGAAAAAATATAGCTGATATCCTCAAAAAACATGAATTAATAAAAAAGGTTGAATTTGCAAAAGATGGGGAGGAGGCAGTTAAGTTTGTCAAGAAATACAACCCTGATGTTTTAGTTTTAGACTTATTAATGCCTAAAATGAATGGATTAGATGCATTCAAGTTAATCATGAAAGAACATCCTACTCCAACAGTTATTCTTTCAGCTATTAGTCCTAAAAATTTGGATTCTTCTATTCAAGCACTTTTAATGGGAGCCTTTGATTATATTATTAAACCTGGTGGGATAGGCGCTAAAGATTTACCGAAATTTCGTGAGGAATTACTAGCTAAGGTTTTGTTAGCATCTCAATCGCAGATAAAAAAAATCTTCAAAAAAGAAGAAGATCCGTTGAGTAAAAGGAAACCTCTTAGGCAAAAAATAATAGATAATATTTTTGTTTTTGGGCAATATATAAATAGATTAGCACCCGTTGAAGAAATTGAGGAAAAATTAAAAAAAACTTTCGCTGATAAAGAAGAAATAAAAGAAACTCTAAAAGAGGAAGTCGAGAAAGGAATTACTGAAAAAATATCCGTTAAAGAAGAAGTAAAACCGATCACACAAGAAGATGATATTCGTTTAAAAAAATCCCTGAAAACAACAATTTCTTCAAAAAGTTCTAGTGGGAAAGAATCAAAAGTGTCCCCGGGTTCAATTTTGCCAAAAAAAAGACGTCATGAATATATGAAAGAAAAGGAGCCTGTTTATTCTCCTGATCTTACACCAGTGACAAAAATTTTTTTGTCATCAAAAATTATTGTTATTGGAGCAAGTGTTGGTGGACCGAGAACAATCTCTACCATTTTAAAAGAAATTCCAAAAAATATTCGTGCACCTATCTTAGTAGTTCAGCATTTAGCTGCACATTTCACAGAAGCGTTTAGTGAAAATTTAAATCTTGAATGTGCTTTAGATATAGAAGTAGCGATAAATGGAGGGTTTCTTCAACCTGGAAAAGTTTATATCGCTCCTGGTGGAAAACATATGGAAATTGTTGAAAAAAAAGGCAAACCTTGCATTAAAATCTATAAGGGAACCCCCGTTAATTTTTGCATGCCTTCTATAGATGTTTTATTCTTTTCTGCAGCAAAAATTTATAGAAAGCGAGCATTAGGGATAATTTTAACGGGAATGGGTGCTGATGGCGTAAATGGATTAGCTGCAATTCAAAAAGTAGGTGGAAAGACTATTGCTGAGTCTGAATCCACGTGTATTCTTTTCGCGATGCCTAAAATTGCAGCTGAAAAAGGTTATGTTGATTTTGTTCTGCCAAATTATGAGATTTCGGACTATATAGTTAAATTCATAAGCAGTCCATAATTCTCCTAAGAGGAATATAATTTTGAAATTTTATAATCCGACATCTTTTTTTTTTCATTTTATAACACTTTAGAAACTTAGAAAATAAATACACATATGTACATTTTCTGAACAACAACTTATATCCATTTGTAAACAGGATATTATAGTTCTTTAAGAATATTCGAAGAATTATTAGAAAATCCTGATATAGAGAATTTTTTAAGAGTGAGATACGAAGAATTAAATCAATTTATTTTTTTGGAGTTAATCTTACCATGATATGCCTTTAGAAAAACGTAAATCTTGAATTATTCTTTTTGATTCGTTTTTTGGGACTTCCATGAATGCATAAAACTCATTTTGCCAAAAAGCCCTACCAGATGTACTTGAACGTATATCTTCAGCAAACTTAATAGAATTTCTGACTGGTAATAAGATTTCAATAATTGATTGGTACTCCTTATCTTGATCTATATTTCTAATTTTAGCAGAATGCTTCGCAAGTAATGAAACTGTGCTTTTAATATAATTTGGGGGAAGTTGGATAATTGTGTGATATATAGGTTCTAACAAGATTAACTCTGCTTCATCTAAACCTTTTTTAATAGCCTCGTAGAATAGAGGAGATAATTCTGTAAATATATTTTCTTGCGAAATATTATCAATAAATAGATCCTCAATAGTAATTTTTGTCTCAGTTAGCTTTTCTCCGCATAATGGACCATTCAAGAGAATTTTATTTGTAATTTCAATAATTGTATTTTTATAAAACTCGTCTAATTTAAGTTTTCCGTTATATATTAAAACATTTTGCTCATCATCGCAAATTATGAAATGTTCAATTTCCTCTCTGTTTAAGTTAGTTTTTTCCTTTAAAATTTCTCCTAATTTATTGATAATTTTTGCAGTTCTATATTTAATATTTTGAAAAAATTGTACACTTGTATTATCCAGTCTTTCGATTTTTAATTTTAAAGAATTTTTTTGATTAGGGGAATGAACAGTAAGTACTGATGATATGTTCTTACAAGATTCTTTAAAAACCGCTCTTGGTTCCGAAACAGAAACATTAATACCTCGCTTTCCTATTTCAGTAGCAGTGACTTCAAGATGTAATGGACCCACTCCAGATAGTAAAAATTCACCATTTTCTTCGTTAATTTCAAATTTTAAATTAGGATCTTCAATCAATAAATTCTCAATTAATCCTTTCAATTTATCTAAATCTCTTAAATATTCGGGTTCAATTGAGACTGTTACTACTGGTGTTGTCACATATTTTACATCCTCAAAAGGCACCATTTCATCAAATTTATGACTATCAATAATAGTTTCTCCGCTTCTTATCATTTTTAATCCTTCAATAGCAACAATATTTCCAACGGGGATTTTTTCCACTTGTTCTCTTCTTTGCCCCATGAAGATAGATAATCTCTGAATAGTATCATATTTATTTTCTCTTAACAATAAGATATCACTTTTCTTCAAACAATTTCCAGAGAATATTCTTCCGGTTCCAACTAACCCATGTTTATCTGCTTGAACTTTACTTAAACACACTATTAATGGACCATTAGAATCGCAATTAATCATTGCTTTTCCCACTGGTGAATTAATATCTCCATCCCAAATTTTCTCAATTCTATATTTTTGTGCTTCTCTCGGATTAGGTAAATGATCCACAACCATTTCCAATATAGCTTTATGGATTGGAAAATACGTAGCTAAATCTGAATAACTTTCTTTTGAGTATGTCTCTTTATTATATCTTTTTCTAATATCTTCAAATTTTAAATCACTTTGTTCTAAAATATTTAAAGTAAAACCCCATCTATGAAGAGCTGATCCAAATGCTACATTTCCTGCCAAAGGGGATACTTTCCATCTTTTATTAAAAGGATGTTCAGCATGTCGTTCGATAAGTGTATTGAAAGATTTTATTATTCGAATATATTTTTTTTTAATTTCTTCATCTGAGAGCATTAATTCTCTAACTAAACGATCTACTTTATTAATAAATAATACTGGCTTAACTCCTTCTTGTAAAGCTTGTTTTATTACTGTTTCTGATTGAGATATAATTTCCTCAACAGCATCTACAACCACTATCACTCCATCAATTAACCTTAAAGCCCGTGTAACTTTTCCAGAAAAGTCTAAATGTCCTGGAGTATCAACTAAATTTATAAGAAAAGGTTCATGTCCTTCAAGAGATTTCTCATAATAAAGCGAAATGTTAGCTGACTTCATAGTTATGCCTCGTGCTTGTTCTTCCTCTAAATAATCTAAAACTCGTGCTTCACCTGCTAATTCAGGAGATAAGAAACCAGCTTCACTTAAAAGTGAGTCAGAAAGAGTTGTTTTTCCATGATCTATATGACCCACTAAGCCCGTATTCCTAATATTATTAGCTTTTTCCATTAAGTTTAATATTTCTGATATTTCTTTTCTACGAGGCATTCTAAATTGAAAAGTATTCTGAGTATATTATTAAGGAATATAATTATTCTGATTAAAATTTTAGGGTTTAAAAGAAAGAAAATCAGCGGGAAATGATTTTTCTCGCTACTCAAGATCTTCTTCATATAATTGAATATTAATATATCAATTTCAGTTGGGTCAGATAGCACATTAAAAAATCATTTCCCTTAATTAATATAGGAAAGAATGCAATTTAACTTCTCTATTTATTCTGATGATTCTTCGATCAATATACAATCTATAATGAAAGAATAACAAAATCATACAAACATCAATCTTCTAACTACATTATAAGCTGGAAGTGCTAATCCCCCAATAATGACTGTTGTAATCTTAAATCGAACCGTCGCAACGTCCAAAATTGTTTGAAGAAAATTACTTATCAACTTGAATCAACTTGAGCATATCTTTAAAGATTTTTTCTGGGGTTTTACCTCGCTCAACTAAGCGTTTGAATTCCTCTGTTTTTCTATATGCCCTTTCTATATCTGCAAGAGTGACATGAATAGGAGCTCTCTTTCTTTTTTTCTCGCTCATTTTCTTCTTATAAAACTAAATGTTTTTTCTCCTATTTATAATTTTATATAAGATTGAATACAGCATTTCATTTTTTCAAAATTCATAAATTAAAGATTACAATTTAACTTCTCCATTTATTCGGACAATTCTTCCATCAATATGCAATCTCTTATCACAGAACAACTCAATCGCTTTAGGAAAAATTTTATGTTCCCATTCCAATATTCTTCTCCCTAATGTTTCTTCAGTATCTGTATTATACACGGGGACGCATTTTTGTATGATTATTGGACCATGATCCGCTTGAACATCAACAAAATGAACAGTTGCTCCCGAAACTTTGACACCGTACTCTACTGCGTCCCTATGAGCATGCATTCCTTTGAATGAAGGAAGAAGGGCTGGATGAATGTTCATGACTTTCCCGTCGAAAGCATCAATAAACTGTCCACTTACTAATTTTACATATCCAACTAAAGTTATTAATGTGCAATCATACTGTTTAAGAACATTAATCAATTTTAGATCATATTCTTCTCTAGGAAGGTGAAGGAATTTATCCGATTCAATCAAAACATAAGGGATATTATGATTTTTGGCTCGTTCCATACAAAATGCGTCAACTTTATTACAAATTAAAACTTCTACTGTCGCTTTACTCTTTAATATTCCCATTTCACATGCCTTAACTATTGCTTCAAAATTACTACCAGACCCGGAAGCAATAGCCCCTATTTTTAATTTTCCCATAATTCAGTTTAAGTTTTTTTCTCAAAAAAATATAACTTATTAATTATCAAATAGGCAAGAGAAGGAAAAATAAAAACAAAATTATCGTAGCTATTTAATAAAGCTAAAATTTTTATTTGATTAATTTATAATCTTCTTAGTAATTTAGAAATATTTCATTCTAAAAAGTATTCTCTATTGTAAATAAATTGTATTGTAAGAGAATGTAATTCTATTTATTCAATAATATTATTCATATGTTATCAATGCATATCTGTAAATAAATGAAATCTCGTGTGTTATTAATAAAATCTATTAATGCATAGTTTAAAGCATTTTATTAGTAACCCGAAAATAAAGAAATAAGATCTAAGTTTCATAATATAATTAAAAAACAGACCAATTTAGGACATAAAATTAAATAACTCACACACAATGAACGAATATGAGTTTTGAAACGGAATTAAAGAGGATTAAGGATGAAATAGTCAATATTCTTCCTCCAGATATAATAGTTAAAAAAATCGAATTTGAGGGTCCTGAGATTGCAGTTTACTCTGAAAGTCCTGATGTAGAGGCTGTTGAAAATTCAAATGTTTTAAAAGAACTAGCCAAAACTATGCGAAAACGTGTAGTTTTTAGATGGAATGTAAGTAAACGTAAGGATCCAGCTGAGACTGAAGCATACATAAGAAATTTAGTAAATGAAGACGCTGAGCTTACCAATATCGAGTTTGATCATACCCGTGGTGAAGTGATAATTGAATCAGGAAAACCTGGACTTGTTATTGGGAAAAAAGGTATAAATCTAAAAGAGATAAGAACAAATACGTTTTGGCAGCCTAAAACGATTAGAACCCCTCCTCTTGCTTCTAGGACAATTCAAATAATTAGGAAAACGCTTAAAAAAGAACGACAAACGCAAAGAGATATTTTATTGCGAATAGGAAAAAGAATACACCGACCAGCTATTTTTAAAGATTTAAATATTAGATTAAGCGCTTTAGGAGGATTTCGAGAAGTTGGCAGATCATGTATATTAATGCAAACAAGGGATAGCAATGTATTATTAGATGTGGGATTGAATGTAGGAAATCCTAGGGATAGATTTCCTTATTTTGATATTCCTCAATTTTCTGTAAGAGACCTTGATGCAATTATTATTTCACATGCTCATTTAGATCATTGTGGGCTCGTACCTTTTCTTTATAAATATGGATATCGAGGACCAGTCTATTGTACGTTACCTACGCGCAATTTAGCTACAATGCTTCAATTAGATTTCATCCAAATATGTGAAAAAGAAGGTACACCACCACCCTATTCTAAGAGGGATGTTAAATCTGCCGTTCTTCATACTATTCCATTATCTTGGGGGAAAGTGACAGATATAGCACCAGATATAAAATTAACACTGCATAATTCAGGACATATCTTAGGATCATCAATGGTACATTTGCACTTTGGAAAAGGAGATTATAATTTTGTTTACACAGGAGATTTTAAATTTCAAACAACCCGATTGTTAGAAAAGGCAACTGTTAAATTTCCGAGAGTCGAAAGTTTATTAATCGAATCTACATATGGAGGTCCACAAGATCGAATTCCTAGTAGACAAGATTCTGAAAAAGAACTGAAACAGATTCTAAATTCAACACTTAAGAGAGATGGAAAGGTTTTAATTCCGGTTCTTGCCGTGGGGAGAGCTCAAGAACTGTTAGTCGTTTTAGAAGAATATATCTCAAAAGGTTTTATTGATAAAGTACCAATTTTTATTGATGGATTAATTAGTGAGGCTACTGCCATTCATACAGCTAATCCTAACTTCCTTAGCAGTGACTTGCGAGAAAAGATATTACATCAAGGAAAAAACCCTTTTTTGAGTGATTATTTTGAAACTGTTTCAGCTCAAGAAGAACGATTAAATATCATTAAGGGTGGACCTTGTATTATAATGGCTACTAGCGGGATGCTAATTGGAGGTCCTTCTGTGCAATATTTGAGAGCCTTAGCAGAGAATTCTAAAAATTCTCTAATTTTTGTATCATATCAAGTAAATGGTACATTGGGCTCACGAATTCAACGGGGATTTCGAGAATTTCAGTATGTAGATGGTAAAGGGAGAATTCAATTAGTTAAACTAAATTTGAAGACCTTTACTTTGGAGGGATTCAGTGGTCACTCGTCACGCTCTCAAATAAGCCAGTTTTTGCGACGAATTCAGCCTCGACCAAAATTGGTTATAGTAAATCACGGAGAAGAGTCTAAAGTTATTAGTATGTCAACTATGATTCACAAGAAGCTTAGAAAATCAACTAAGAGCCCAAAGAATTTAGAAACTTTACTTCTTAAATAGCCACACACAGTATTCTCTTTAAGAATATCCAAAATTTACACACTTTAATAATATTTAATATCAATTTTTGGATTTATCAGTAAGGTTAAGGAGAGACATTATATCTCTTTAAGTAAAGTAATTGTCATCGTGAATACAAAAAAAAGTGATAATATCATGAGAAATAAGTAAAAGAATCCATTTTCGAATTAATAGAAATCAATAAAAATTAGATTAATTATGTAAAACTTTTTCAAACATTCATTTTATTAAAAGAAAAATTAATTTATTTAGATAGGATTAATTCTTTTTCTCAAATAGTATTTAGTGGTAATTTTTGAAACGAAAAAATTTTAAAATAAGAAATCGCAAAATAACAATATTTAGACGTATTATTCAGATTATTGCATTTTTATTGATTAATTATGTTATTTTCGAATTGATATTCACGATTAGTTTGTGGAGTTTTGATGTATTTATAAAAATTCTTCCAATTTTAAACTCTCCTCGAAATCCAATTTCTAATGGAGCTGGAATTTTAGAATATATTTTCTTTTTTATTTTAGAAGGTACTTTTCCATTATTTCTTATTGGAGTGCTTATTTTAGTTTTACTATTTACTAATAGGTTTTTTTGTGGATGGATTTGCCCTATTGGAACAATTCAAGATGCTTGTGCGGCAATCTCCAAAAAGAAAAAGGCAATTAAAACAAAAACCCATACTTCCTTATTAAAGATTAAATATGCAATCTTTATTTTGCTGGTAATTATTGTATTTTCTTTGGGATTTACATATTCAGTCAATATTAATTTTTACGAGGATTTCAGAGCCAACTTAGGAGATTTTGGTGAAAAACCTATGGGTTATTTCTCTCTATCTGAATATATATTTGTTGTTTTTCCTAATATGATGAAAGATATTTTCGTTTCCTGGAGTATTACTCCATTATTTTCCAACCCATTAGTATTTATTATTTTTATTTTTTATATAATTATCCTTGTTTTATCTGTATGGTATCCTCGAATATATTGCCGATATCTATGTGTGTTTGGGGCAATAGCTTCAGTGATTAGTGAATATTCTTTCTTAAAATTATCACGAAGTCCTGTGAAATGTGTAGGAAGAAGAGAATGTGGGATTTGTGAAAAAATTTGCCCTAAACAAGTAAGGGTGCTAGATGAACCTTTTGAGTTTTTTACTGGCAATGGTGAATGTAATCTTTGCTTGAAATGTAAAGAATTATGTCCATATCAGGCAATAGAAATAAAATTTACATGACTTAGATTAGTTTCTAATATTAGAAATGAGTCTATTAAGAAAAAAAATTATTAGTCCTAAAGGTCTAGAGAGTAAAATCTTAATATTGCCTATCTAATCTTATATCAAAAACTTTTTATAAACCATTTTTTAATTTAGGATTATAAAACGCGATGGATAAAAAGACAGTTGATCTCTTGCAAGCTCGGATGAAGCGCGATGTAAATGTTGGAATACATGGCGTACTAGATTCAGAAGCCTCCAGGTATTATGAGGAAGAAAGTGTAGATATCAGACCTCCCTTTTTCAGGGACGTAGATCGCATTGTTCATTCAAGAGCCTATGCTCGATACATAGATAAATCTCAAGTATTTTTTGATATAAATAATGCAAATATCACTCATAGGTCTCTTCACGTTCATATAGTTTCAAGAATCGCTCGCCAAATAGGTCGTGTTTTAAGATTAAATACTGATTTAATAGAAGCCGTCGCACTAGGGCATGACATAGGACACGCTCCTTATGGTCACCTTGGAGAGCAAATTTTAGATGATCTCAGTAAAGAAAATAATATGGGTATTTTTAGCCATAATGCTCAAGGAATACGATGGCTTTCTTTTCTTGAAAAAAGGTACCCTAAAAAACCTGCCGATGGGCTTAATTTAACCTTACAAGTCCTTGATGGGATTCTTTGTCACGATGGGGAAGTGAATGAACAAAAAATCAAACCTCTTAAAAGAAAAGGAAAAACGTGGGAAGAACATTTTGTAGAGTATAAAGATTGTTTCAATCAAAATAAGATTAAGAGAATTCCTATGACGTTTGAAGGGATTGTGGTAAGAGTCGCCGATACTATCTCATATATAGGAAAAGATATTGAAGATGCAATCTTGTTAAAATTAATAAATCGAGAAGAAATCCCTGATATATGTAAAAAAATTCTTGGAGATACAAATGCGAAGATACTCAACACTTTAATCACCGATTTACTAAATTTTAGCCTAAACAATGATGTAATTGGCTATAGTGATGAAATTTTCCAAGCGCTAAAAGAATTAAAGGCTTTTAATTATGAAAAAATTTATATCAGGAGAGACTTATTAAAAAAAAATTCTTCTGATAAAACATTCCTAGATAAATTAAAAGAAAAATTTAACTTGATTTTTGAAACGTGTTTAAAAAATTTAGAAGAAGAAAGGTATAATACTCCAATATTTAGAGATCATATCGAATATATTGATGATCCCAATTACAGCACTTATTTTAAACCACTTAAAAGTAATAAACAATTATCTTTAATTGTAAGAGATTATATTGCAGGGATGTCTGATAAATACTTTATCGACACCTATAGTAGAATTCAAAAGAATAAATAATCTACTTTTTTTATTTAGCGTAAATTAAACCATATAAAATTGATTGATAGTATTATACCTATACTACACTTTTATTTAATTGAATATTCAAAATAAAAATTAAAGGTGAATTACACATAAGAGGAATTTATTATAAAAGTATTCAGTTTAGGGTTTTTTTTTTTCAGTCACGGGGTTTTTTAAAAATTAGTTTTTATAAACTGATATCTTTTTAAATCCCATTGAATGTGTAATTCAAGATATGATATAGATCTCAGTACATAAAAATCTATCTTT
>SDBS01001581.1_pt1 | contig 23159 bp, 32 predicted proteins | sample 2277091 | NCBI WGS metagenome assembly SDBS01 (sample SAMN10404972, study PRJNA504765) | marine sediment metagenome | isolation source: marine sediment core GS10_PC15, 163 cmbsf | place: Arctic Ocean: Southern Knipovich Ridge | collected 2010
GACAATGTGACGATTTCGGCAACGCTTATAACTCCCATAGCGATGGAGAAAGAACTTAGGTTTGCCATCAGGGAAGGCGGACGGACGGTTGGCGCCGGAGTGGTGAGCGAAATAATCGAATAAAGAGAAAAACTATATATAATAATGATAATGAATACCAAAATAAGGATCAGACTCAAGGCATATGATCATAAGCTTCTGGATCAGTCCGTAGCAGATATTGTAGATACGACAAATAAGACCGGAGCAAAAGTCGTCGGGCCGATACCACTGCCGACACGGATCAACAAGTATTGTGTTTTGCGGTCCCCACATGTTGATAAAAAGTCTCGAGAACAGTTTGAAATCAGGACACACAAGCGGCTTTTGGACATTCTGGAGCCGACTCAGCAAACAGTGGACGCTTTGATGAAACTCGATCTTTCTCCTGGCGTAGATGTAGAGATAAAACTATAGCGCAGAAAAATCGGATAATTCGGGGATCGAGGAATTCATCTTAAATTCCTTCCGCCGCTGGCTGATTTAGTTTAAAATCCCAAGCCCGAATATTTCATTAACAGAACGGCAAACCCATTCTGTAGTTCAGGGCAGATTTGCTCATGAAATATCCGGGCTTAATTACATAGATTTTAAGCCCAAAGAAACTCCGAGGGCTAACCCGAAGTGTGCGTACTTAGCGTACGCCGCAATGACAACTAAATGAAGCGCAACACAGTCCCGCTCAAGCGGGATTTACGAAGCCATCAAATTTAGGCAAAAAATGTTGCTTAACAAAAATTGAGGAATAAGTTTGAGTCATGTGTAAAGGATTGATAGGAAAAAAATTGGGTATGACAGGACTGTTCTCCACTGAAGGAGAACACACGCCGGTAACAGTAGTTCAGGTCGGTCCGTGTGTTGTTACCCAAATCAAGACAATCGCTACTGATGGATATAATGCACTGCAACTGGGTTTTGGTAAGAAAAAAGAGTCTCGTATAAACAAGCCGATGGAAGGACACCTTAAAAAGAGTGGGGAAGCCCGCTTTGCAATTTTGCGTGAAGTTCCCGTGGATGATCCTGGTGAATACAGCCTCGGCCAGACGATAAGTTTGGATGTGTTCAAGATCGGAGAGCGTGTCGATGTCACCGGCACCACCAAGGGAAGGGGTTTTGCTGGTGTGGTCAAACGGCACGGTTTTCATGGCGGCAAGAAAACCCATGGTAGTCACAGCCACAGGATTCCGGGCTCCATAGGTTGCAGTGCCACGCCGGCAAAAGTTATAAAAGGTAAGAAAATGCCCGGCCAATATGGAAATGAACGTAAAACGGCTCGAAATCTGAAAATTGTCGACATCAGGCCGGAAGAGAATCTTATGCTGATAAAGGGCGCGTTTCCGGGTTCAGTGTCTGGTGTGGTCTCAATCAAGAAGCCCAAATTCGCAAAATAGATATATTAATGAGAATATTATGGCTGTCGTAGATGTTCTTAATAGTAAAGCAGAAAAAGTTTCGCAAACGGATCTTTCGGATACCATATTCAATGTACCCGTAAAACCGAATATCTTGCATGAGGTTGTAACGATGCAACTGGCCAGCAGGCGTGCCGGTTCTGCGTCTGTTAAACATCGCAGCGATATCAGGGGTAGCGGAAGAAAACTTTTTAGACAGAAAGGGACCGGCCGTGCGCGTCGAGGTGATATCAAGGCACCGCTTTTAAGAGGAGGCGGCTCTGTTTTTGGCCCTGATCCCAGGTCATACGCTTACAAGGTTCCCAAAAAGGTAAGAAGGCTGGCGCTAAAGATGGCCTTAAGCGTCAAATTGAGGGAGGCCAATCTTGTTGTGCTTGACGAGCTTGATCTCGATAAGATTAAGACCAAGGAATTTATTGAGGTTATGAATGCATTGAACATGAACAATGCATTGATTATAACCGACAAAAAGAATGAAAACCTCGAGCTTTCAGCAAGGAACGTTCCTGACGTAAAAGTGCTGAGAATCGAAGGGTTGAACGTATACGATATTCTTAAATACAAGAGTTTGGTTTTACTTGAGTCTTCGATAAAGGGTATTGAAGGGAGGCTGCTCGCATGATTCCACATGATATTATTAAACGACCTTTGATCACTGAAAAAACCAGTATTCAAAAAGAGGTTAATAACCAGATAACCTTCGAGGTGGATCGCAGAGCGAACAGGGTTGAGATTAAAAAGGCTATTGAAAATATCTTCAATGTCAATGTTGTCGGTGTAAAAACAATGCAGGTTAAGGGTAAGACCAAACAAAGAGGCCGGATTGTAGGAAAACAGAGGGACTGGAAAAAAGCGATTGTAACATTGATGCCTGGTGAACGTATTGATTTTTTTGAAGGAGTTTAAAGGGGCATATAATGGGTATAAAAAAAGTAAAACCTACATCTCCTGGTAGGCGAGCTCAAACATATTCAAAATTTGACGAGATCACAAGCACAACCCCCGAAAAGAGTCTTCTAAGGGTTATCAAGAAAAAAGGCGGCCGTAATGTCAACGGACGTATTACATGCAGACATCGCGGGGGTGGTCATAAACGGCATTACAGGGTTATCGATTTTAAAAGGGATAAAATCGGAATTCCTGCCACGGTTGCTACCATAGAGTATGACCCGAATCGATCACCAAGAATTGCGCTTCTGCACTATGCGGATGGTGAAAAGCGGTACATTCTGGCACCGATTAATCTCCGGGTTGGTGACACTGTGATTTCAGGGCTCGAAGCCGACATTAAACCAGGCAATGCGCTTCCGCTGAGCAATATACCGCTGGGAACGCATATTCATAATATTGAATTGCGTATTGGAAAAGGCGGGCAGATTGTCAGGAGCGCAGGAACATTTGCCCAGTTGATGGCAAAGGAAGATCGGCATGCTCTGATTAAGCTTCCATCAGGGGAAGTTCGAATGGTCCTTTTAAACTGTAAGGCCACTATAGGGCAGATCGGAAATGTGGTTCACGAAAATATATCTTTGGGTAAAGCAGGCCGCAAGCGTTGGCTCGGCAGACGACCAAAGGTTCGAGGTGTTGCCATGAATCCGGTTGACCATCCAATGGGTGGAGGCGAAGGAAGATCTTCCGGCGGGCGGCACCCGTGCAGTCCGTGGGGTGTTCCCTCAAAAGGTTTTAAGACCCGCAAGAAAAGGAAAAGTAATCGCTATATAGTCAAAAAGCGAACAAAGAAATAGATATGATTATCCGGTACAGGAATTAACATTTTTCTTTGGCACCGGGGATTAAGATTTTTTTCCAGGCGATATCAATCATGCCTTGGGAGGGTAACCAAATATTATCGCACAGTTAAATGTTTGTTTTCAATGTCGGAGAATAATTATTAAGGACAGGAGAAATTATGCCGCGGTCGTTGAAAAAAGGTCCGTATGTTGATCCAAAATTATTAAATAAAGTTCTGGCAGCACAAGAGACTCGGAGCAGCAGGGTTATCAAAACATGGTCTAGAAGGTCGACAATTGTTCCTGAGATGGTTGGTGTTACATTGGCAGTTCACAATGGAAGAAAATTCATTCCTGTATTTATATCAGAGGACATGGTGGGACACAAGGTTGGTGAATTTTCACCTACTCGGACATTTTATGGGCATGCCTCTGACAAGAAATCAAGATTGAAAAGGTGATGACAGTAATGGAAATTAGAGCTGTTGCAAAATATGTACGCATTTCTCCTCAGAAAGTTCGCATGCTGATTAGTGCTGTTAAGGGGAAGCCTGTTGAAGCCGGACTGGAGGCACTCAAATTTATGCCACAAAAGGCAGCAGCTATTATTGAGAAGGTTATCCGAAGTGCTGTAGCGAATGCTGATCAGTATCCGGATATAGACTTAGATTCACTGGTCATTCGCAACATCATCGCAGACAAGGGGCCTACGATGAAGCGTTTCAAGGCAAGGGCACGCGGCAGGGGTACCCGCATATTAAAAAGGACCGCCCATATCACGGTCATATTAGCTGAAGGTTCGATATAGAAAAGGGGGTAAAAGCTTGGGCCAAAAAGTAAATCCGATAGGATTGAGGTTGGGTATTATAAAAACTTGGGAATCACGGTGGTATGCTGGAAAGAATTACTCTGAATATATCCTGGAAGATTATAATATCAGAAAGTTTATAAAACAGAAACTCTATCATGCCGGTATTTCCAGGATTGAAATCGAAAGGTCGTCCAAGCGTGTCAAACTCCGCATCTTTACGGCCAGGCCGGGTATTGTCATCGGGAAAAAAGGTGCGGAAATAGCATTGCTCAAAAAAGAGCTCGAAAAGACGGTGTCCCACGAAGTCATTATCGATATTCAGGAAGTCAGAAAACCGGAGATCGATGCCCAGCTGGTTGCTGAAAATGTTGCACTTCAGATTGTACGAAGGGTTGCATTTCGGCGTGCCATGAAGCGCGGCATTTCGTCAGCCATGCGGTTTGGCGCCGAGGGGATCAAGATTATCTGTTCAGGCCGTCTGGGTGGCGCCGAGATGGCGAGAACCGAACAATATAGAGAAGGCCGCGTACCTTTACATACTTTAAGGGCTGATATAGATTACGGTTTTATTGATGCTTATACAACATATGGAGTTGTCGGTATAAAGGTATTTATTTTTAAAGGTGAGATATTGAAAAAAGATCCGGTTGAAATCGGCACTTGAGTTATTGGTTGATGGTTATTCGATTGACGATTAACAAATAACGAACAACTATTTGAGGTGTCGGGGAGTTTTATCGAAAAGTTGCTCTCAATTAAGCGTAATGGGTGATCAGATGTAAAAGCGTGTGCTGTGACCCCTGAGCTATTTATAAACGGAGATAAAAAGCATGCTGAGTCCCAAGAAGGTGAAATTTCGAAAGCAGCAAAAAGGTAGAATGAAGGGGATTTCACGTCGGGGCTGCAATCTGGATTTTGGCGAATTTGGATTGCAGGCCATAGAATGTGGAAGAATCAGCTCAAGGCAGATTGAGGCTGCCCGTATCGCCATGACCCGGCATGTGAAAAGAGGCGGCAAGATGTGGATAAAGATATTCCCGGACAAGCCGTTTACTAAAAAGCCTGCTGAAGTCAGGATGGGAAAAGGAAAGGGATCGCCAGAAGGATGGGTTGCGGTCGTTCGTCCTGGAAGAATCCTATACGAAATGGAGGGTATCCCCAGGGAGTTGGCAATGGAAGCACTCCGGCTTGCTTCACATAAGCTTTCTGTAAAAACAAGGTTCGTGGAGAGGGGTGATTTGTAATGAGAGCGAGTGAGATTAGAGAGTTGAGCATGGAAGAAAAGCTACGGAAAGTAGATGATCTTAAACAGGAGTTGTTTAATCTGCGCTTTCAGCACGAAGTAGGCCAGCTCGAAAATCCCCAGAACATGAAGCTGGTCAAGCGTGATATTGCCAGGGTGAAAACCATAATAAAGGAATCTGAATTAAACCACAAGACAGATCAAGAATAATTATTGTCATGAAAAAACGATTATTAAGAAGACAAGTGGTCGGGACGGTTGTAAGCGACAAGATGGATAAGACCGTAATTGTCCTGGTTGAGAGGTTGGTTAAGCATCGACTCTATAAAAAGTATATCAGGAGACGGTCTAAATTTACTGCCCACGACGAAAACAATTCTTCCAAGGTTGGTGATAAGGTTTTGATAATTCAGTCCAGACCGCTTAGCAAAATCAAAAGATGGCGTGTCAGCAAAATAGTCGAAAAGGCTGTTTGATTATAAAGGAAAATTAGGAAGATGATTCAGGCAGAAACGAGATTGACAGCGGCAGACAATTCAGGAGCCAAGATATTGTATTGCATAAAAGTTCTTGGAGGCTCCCGCAGACGTTATGCAAGTGTTGGCGACATCATTGTCGTATCTGTCAAAGAAGCCATACCGAATACAAAGGTCAAAAAGGGAGATGTCTTGAAGGCTGTTGTAGTTCGGACCAAAAAGGAAATCAGAAGGCCGGATGGCTCATACATAAGATTTGATGATAATTCGGCGGTTTTAATTACTCAAACCAAGGAACCCATAGGTACCCGTATATTTGGTCCAGTGGCAAGGGAGCTGCGGGCTAAAAGGTTTATGAAAATCATTTCGCTGGCTCCTGAGGTTCTATAGATTTGTTTTGCCCGTGGAGAACTGATTCATGGCAAAAAATAAATGTCATATTAAGAAAGACGACAAGGTCAAAGTTATCGTCGGCAAGGACAAGGGTAAGATCGGCAAAGTGCTGAGTATAAAAAGGAAGGATAGCCGGATTGTTGTTGAAAATGTCAACTTTGTAAAAAGGCATGTAAGACCGGGTGCTCAGCACAGGCAGGGTGGAATTATCGAGAGTGAGGCTCCGATCCATTGGTCCAATGTCATGTTGATGTGCAACAAATGCGTGACGCCAGTGCGTATCAAAATGCAGCGTCTTGAGGATGGAAAAAAGATACGTGTTTGCATGAAATGCAACGAAACCATAGATTCATAGGATCGCGTGCCGGAGGAATTGAATGTCACAGTTAAGACAGTATTATCATAAAGAAGTTGTTCCCGAGCTGATTAAAACCTTTGAGTACAAGAACATAATGCAGGTTCCAAAACTTGGAAAGATCGTTTTGAATATGGGCCTGGGTGAAGCGATTCATAATATCAAACTGCTTGATTCAGCCTTGGAGGAGCTTAAGATTATTTCGGGGCAGCAGCCGGTTATTACCCGTGCCAAAAAGTCGATAGCAGCCTTCAAGTTGAGGGCGGGAATGCCCATAGGCTGCATGGTTACGCTTCGCTGTAAACGAATGTATGATTTTTATTACAAACTGGTGAACATAGCGCTCCCTCGTGTTCGTGACTTTAGGGGTCTTTCGGGAAGAGCGCTTGATGATCATGGCAATTATTCACTGGGAATCAAAGAACATATAATTTTTCCTGAAATCGATTACGATAAAATTGACAAGATAAAAGGCCTTAACGTCTCCGTTGTTACGACTGCAAAGACTGATGAAGAAGGGAAAGAACTCCTGAGGCTGTTAGGCATGCCGTTTCGCAATTGAAGAATGAAAATTGAAGATTGAGAATTAAAGAATGAAGCTTTAAGGAATATTCAATCGTCAATATTCAATCGTCAATTTATAGAGGGAGGAAGATTTGGCAAAAAAAGCTCTTAGAAATAAAGCAATGATAAAACCCAAGTTCAAGGTGAGGGGATACCACCGTTGCCCGATTTGCGGCAGGCCAAGAGGGTTTATGAGGAAATTTGGAATTTGTCGTATTTGTTTTCGGAATCTTGCTTCTGAAGGCAAGCTTCCTGGTGTAGTTAAATCCAGCTGGTAACAGTTTTATAAAAATAGGTTTTTAGTTTTAGGTTTTAGGTGTGCTGGAAACCACATTCATATTTAAAAAACTTAAAACACAAAAAAGTTAATAATTACGGAGAAGACCATGGCGATGAGTGATCCAATTGCGGACATGCTGACCAGAATCAGGAATGCCGGAAAGGCAAAGTTCAACAGCGTAGATATTCCCGGGTCAAAGCTAAAAACCGAATTGGCCAGAGTATTAAAGGATGAAGGATTTGTCAGGAATTATAAATTCATTAAGGATAAAAAGCAGGGTATTTTGCGTGTCTACCTTAAATATGGTGAGGGTCAGACCAACGCAATTTTTGGTCTTGAACGCGTCAGCAAACCGAGCAGAAGGGTTTATGCAAAGGGCAAAGATATAAAACCAGTTTTGAACGGTATGGGTATTGCGATTTTAGCCACATCCAAGGGGGTAATGACGGATAAAAAGGCCAGGGCTGAAAACGTGGGCGGCGAGATTCTCTGCAATATATGGTAGTTTGTCCACAGCAAAACAGACACATGAAAATCAGGGTTAATGACCGGTGACAAAAGGGAGTGGTCAATGTCCAGAATAGGTAAAACACCGATTCCGGTATCGGATAAGACTAAGATAACATATAAAGACAGGGTAATAACAGTACAGGCTGAGAAAGGGACTCTAACAAGGTCAATCCATCCTGCCGTGGATCTTAAGATAGAAGACAGGGTGATAAGCGTAAGTGTTGTTAAAGATGACAGAAAAAGCCGCGCTTTGCAGGGTCTTACACGCAGTCTTGTGGCTAATATGGTTACCGGGGTGAACACTGGATTTGAAAGGATTCTGGAAATACACGGTATCGGCTATCGCGCTATAATTAACGGAAACCGTATCGAGTTTAACCTTGGATATTCACAACCTGTCAATTTCGATCTTCCGGAGGGTATTTCAGCAACTATTGACAAAAAGAATGTTATCAGACTTGCCGGCATCGACAAAGAATTGTTGGGACATACTGCTGCATCAATCAGGAGATTGAGACCTCCGGAACGCTATAAGGGTAAAGGGATCAAATATGCCGAGGAGCGTATTCAGCGCAAAGCAGGAAAGACGGGGGTTAAAGCGGCTTAACAACTACTTCTAACCCGGATATTTCACGGGCCGAGTCTGAAGTCCCGGCGAAATATTGAGAATTATTACTTCCGAGATTATTTTACTTATAAAAATTGATGGTTTTGCAAAAAATGTTATCGAAATTTTTTGTGAACATTCAAGCTAAAGCGCATATAGGATGTAGAAGATGGGATCGTTGAATTTAAGAAAAAAAGCTCGCTTAAAGAGAAAAAAAAGGATCAGAAAGAAACTGTTTGGCACCCAGCAGCGGCCGAGGTTGAGTGTTTTTCGAAGTTCAAAACATATTTACGCCCAGGTCATTGATGATACGCATGGACATACTCTGACGACGGCTTCAAGTATGGAAAAAGCCGTAAAAGAACAACCTAAATTCGACAACAAGATTGCAGTGGCAAACTTTGTGGGGAAACTTTTAGGCGAACGGACCATTGAAAAAGGTGTAAATAAGATTGTTTTCGACCGCAACGGATTTTTATATCATGGTCGGGTTAAAGCTGTTTCAGATAGTGCACGTGAAGCCGGCTTGGAATTTTAAATGTTTCACAATTATTTTATTTAATGGACGAAGGAGGCAAATCTTTGTTCAAACAGGATAAAGAAGAAAATCAGTTAATCGACAAGGTTGTTTACATTAACCGTGTGGCAAAAGTTGTTAAAGGTGGTCGCAGGTTCAGCTTCAGTGCAATCGTTGTCGTTGGTGATGGCGAAGGAAGTGTTGGTTATGGTCTCGGCAAAGCAGGTGAGGTGCCTGAAGCGATCCGTAAGGGTATAGAAAAAGCAAAAAAAACCATGGTCAAAATATCCCTTGTTGAAGGAACAATACCCTATGTGGTTATCGGAAAATACGGTGCGGGAAAAGTTCTGTTAAAACCTGCTTCCGAAGGTACCGGTCTTATTGCCGGCGGTGCTGTTCGGGCGGTACTTGAAGCTGTGGGCGTTCAGAATATTCTTACAAAGTGTATGGGATCACATAATCCTCACAATGTTGTTAAAGCTACCATTGAAGGACTTTGCCAATTACAGAGCCGGGATCAGGTGGCCGCAAGACGTGGTATAGGAGTGGAAGACCTCTAAAATGTTAAAGGTAACTCTTGTTAAAAGCATGATTGGAAGACCGGAAAAGCACCGCAGGGTATTGCGCGGAATGGGGCTGACAAAGCTTAACAGAACGGTTGAGCTTAAAGATACACCTTCTATTCGGGGAATGGTTAAAACAGTGTCGCATCTGGTGAAAGTCGAGGGAGAAGATAGATGAAGCTAAATGAACTGTCACCACCAAACGGATCACGCAAATCCCGAAAACGTCTGGGACGTGGCGTCGGATCCGGCAAAGGAAAAACAGCCGGTAGAGGGACAAAGGGGCAAAATAGCCGTTCCGGCGGCGGTGTAAGACCCGGTTTTGAGGGCGGTCAAATGCCTATCCATCGCCGTCTGCCAAAACGTGGTTTTACAAATATTTTCAAAAAGAAAATCGCAGCGATTAATATCCGTGACCTATCTACATTTGAAAGCGGCAGTGTTGTTGATGAAGCGGCACTTGTTCGTATGGGCCTTGTAAAAGGTCGAAGAGACGGTATTAAACTTCTTGGCCATGGCGAAATCAAAATTCCTCTTACCATCAATGTAAACGGCGCCAGCAAAAGCGCCATGGATAAAATCATCGCTGCTGGTGGAAAGGTAGAGATTTTATAATATGATTGGCGAAGGGTTCGGGAATATATTCAAAATACCCGAACTGAAAAAAAGGATTCTATTCACATCAGCACTCCTTGTCGTCTACCGTATTGGCGTGCATGTGCCGACTCCGGGCATAGACAGTCTGGCGCTGGCCTCATTTTTTGCACGGGCAAAAGGGACTCTGCTCGGTCTTTTTGATATGTTTTCGGGCGGCGCATTAGAGCGGCTTTCTGTTTTTGCCCTCGGGATCATGCCATATATCAGTGCATCGATTATTCTTCAGCTTTTAACCGTGACGATACCGCATCTTGAACGCTTGTCTAAGGAAGGTGAGCAGGGGCGTAAAAAGATTACACAGTACACCCGTTATGGTACGATATTGTTAAGCGTCATCCAGGGATTTGGCATTAGCATAGGTCTTGAAAGTATGACTTCCCCCGGCGGAGCTCCGGTGGTCTTACATCCTGGTTGGGGGTTCAGGCTCATGACTGTTATGACCCTGACAGCCGGAACAGCATTTATAATGTGGCTGGGGGAACAGATTACCGAGCACGGTATCGGCAACGGTATTTCGCTGATTATATTCGCCGGTATTATCGTTCGGTTGCCAAATGCAATCGGAAATACGTTCCGTCTCCTTTCAACAGGTGAAATGGGAATTTTTGCCGTGGTCATTTTAATTGTTCTGATGATACTTGTGGTGGCTTTTATTATATATATGGAACAGGGGCAGCGGCGAATACAGGTACAATATGCCAAAAGGGTTGTAGGTCGCAAGATGTATGGCGGCCAGAGCACCCATCTGCCATTGAAGGTGAATACATCCGGGGTGATACCACCGATTTTCGCTTCATCAATTATAATGTTTCCGGCAACTTTGGCCAGTTTCATAACTATTCCGTGGATGCAGCGTGTGGCTGCGGCAGTGAGACCGGGTAATATTGTATATGAATTGTTATATGTCGGGTTTATATTCTTTTTCTGTTACTTTTATACCGCTGTTACATTTAACCCTGCTGATGTTGCCGATAATATGAAAAAACAGGGCGGTTATATCCCTGGTATACGCCCGGGAAAACGCACGGCAGACTATATCGACAGGGTTTTGACCCGTATTACTCTTGGTGGTGCAATATATGTTTCTGCAGTATGCGTGCTTCCATCAGTTCTGATGGCAAAATTTAACGTTCCTTTTTATTTCGGCGGCACCGCGCTTCTTATTGTTGTGGGAGTGGCGATTGATACGATTGCGCAAATTGAATCTCACATGCTGGCCCGCCACTACGAGGGATTTTTAAAAAAAGGCGGCGCCAAGATGAAGGGGCGATTCTGATTGTCTTGAGTAAACGGAGACGGGGGATACAATATGCCAAAGGAAGAAGCGATTAAGGTAGAAGGTATAGTGCTTAAAACATTGCCCAATGCAATGTTCAAGGTGGAACTGGAAAATAAGCATCAGGTACTTGCACATATTTCCGGAAAAATGCGCATGCATTTTATCAAAATCCTGCCCGGAGACAAAGTTACGGTTGAGCTTTCACCATACGATCTCTCTCGAGGCAGAATAACATACAGATCAAAATAAACAGGTGATCGGTTATGGCAATCTGTTAAGGAGTATGGCAGATGAAAGTCAGGGCATCAGTGAAGAAGATATGCAACAAATGTAAAATAGTCCGTAGAAAAGGGGTTGTCAGAGTAATCTGCGAAAATAAGCGACATAAACAGAGGCAAGGATAAAGGAGGATAAGCTTTGGCAAGAATTGCAGGCGTAGATTTGCCTAGGCGGAAGCGGGTTGAGGTAGGACTGACATATATTTATGGTATAGGTCCAAACATATCAAAGCGTATACTCCAAAAGCTTAAAATTGATCCTAATACCAAGACGGATGATTTGTCAGAGTCCGATATCAGCAGCATCCGCAAGGCAATTGACAGTGAATACAAAGTTGAAGGAGAACTTCGCACAGAAGTTTCCATGAATATCAAGAGATTGATGGATCTTGGATCTTATCGTGGACTTCGCCATCGAAAATCGCTTCCGGTGCGGGGACAGCGGACAAGCACAAATGCTCGTACGCGAAAGGGATCTAAAAGGTCTGCTATTAAGAAGAGAGGCGGAGTTAAGAAGAAGTAAACCAATAAGAGACAGGGGCTAATGCATGGCGAAAAAAGTTCGTACCAAAAAGAAAGAAAAGAAGAATATATCAACCGGCGTCGTACATATTCAGTCAACTTTTAACAATACAATAGTTACAATCACAGACCCTGCGGGGAATGTTGTGGCCTGGTCAAGCGCAGGTGTTCAGGGCTTTAAGGGATCTCGAAAGAGCACCCCGTTTGCTGCCCAGCTTGCCGCTGAGGATGCTGCCAAAAAGGCCATGGGGCACGGAATGAAAAATGTGGAGGTGTATGTCAAGGGTCCCGGGGCCGGCCGGGAATCTGCTCTTCGATCACTGCAGGCTGCGGGATTCAACGTACTATTAATTAAAGACGTAACACCTATACCGCATAATGGTTGCCGACCGCCAAAAAGACGCAGAGTCTAAATAATTGAAAATTGAAGATCGAAGATTTGCGATTTCTTGGTGGATTAATTCAGCCGCAGGCGGATCAATTAAAAATAGTCAATCTTCAATATTAAGGGGGAATATTTGGCACGATACACAGGTTCGGTTTGTCGGCTATGCCGACGTGAAAACTTAAAACTTTTTCTTAAAGGCGACCGCTGTTATTCTGACAAGTGCGCTTTTGATCGACGTAGTTATCCACCGGGTGAGCATGGCCAGCGTCGTGGAAGAAAAATTTCAGATTACGGCATTCAGCTCCGGGAAAAGCAGAAGGTAAAACGCATGTACGGCCTTTCAGAAAAACAGTTCCACCTGTTTTTTGTGAGGGGGGATAACCAAAAAGGTATAACCGGCACAAATCTTCTGGTAATGCTGGAACGCCGGCTTGATAATGTGGTTTATCGTTTGGGCTTTGTTAACTCACGAGCACAGGGGCGTCATTTTGTTAGGCATAATCACTTTCTTGTTAACGGCAGGAAAGTTAATATCCCGTCATATCTTATTAAAATAGGCGATATGGTTGAAGTCCGGGAGAAAAGCCGAAAGATTCAAGGCATAGTAGATTCACTCGATACCGTGGTACGAAGAGGCGTCCCACAGTGGCTTGATTTGGAAAAAGAGAACCAGAAAGGAATTATAAAAGGTTTTCCCGTCCGAGAAGATCTGACAATGCCCATCCAGGAGCAGTTTATAGTGGAGCTTTATTCCAAGTAACCTGCATGTCTCCATTGATGCCGTATTTTAGGTTGCCTTACTTTTTGTGAATAAATTCCCCATAAATTTTTTAAAAGCATTTAATTATATTCTGACACCCTCGAAAATTTTGGAGATATAATAATGTCATCAAATGAACTTATGTACATGAACTGGCACCAGATGATAAAGCCGGAAAAGGTTCAGGTAACAAGCAAGCCCACATACGGCAAGTTCGTTTGTGAACCTCTTGAAAGGGGTTTTGGTATAACAATTGGAAATTCATTAAGACGGATAATACTTTCTTCTCTTTATGGAGCCGCCATCGTATCAATTAAGTTTGAGGATGTGATGCATGAATTCAGTGTTATCCCCGGTATATATGAGGATGTTTCTGAAATTATCCTTAACTTAAAAGAGGTACGCTTCGAACTTTCCGATGCTGAGCCGAAAACAGTGCGGATTGATGCAGAGGGAGAAGGTGAAGTTACTGCCGGTGATATAATTAGTGATGATGGAAAGTGTGATGTGCTCAATCCTGACCAGCACATTGCAACACTTTCTGATAATGCGAAATTGAAAATGACCATGACAGTACAAGTGGGGAAAGGGTATTCTTTATCTGAAACCAACAAGGATGAAAACTCACCAATCGGCACAATACCGATTGATTCCGTATTCTCGCCGATTAAACGTGTAACCTATGTGGTGGGAAATGCCCGTGTCGGCCAGAAAACCGACTATGATAAACTAACCCTGGAAGTCTGGACAGATGGAAGTATCCTGCCTGAGGACGCTGTTTCATATGCTGCCAAGATTTTAAAGGAGCAGATGACGATTTTTATCAATTTTGATGAAGAGCTTGTGCCGGAACTTCCTAAAAAAGCTGATGAAAAGCTAAAGCCACAGTTTAATGAGAATCTTTACAGAAGCGTTGAAGAGCTTGAACTTTCCGTGCGCAGTGCCAACTGCCTCAAAAACGCCAATATACTCAAGATTTATCAACTGGTAAACAAAACCGAGGCAGAGATGCTCAAAACCAAAAACTTTGGAAGAAAGTCTTTGAACGAGATTAAGGAAGTCTTAAGTGCGATGGACCTTTCTCTTGGAATGAAGCTGGAAGGATTTGAACCGCCTGAAGAAGACGTAGAGGAAGAGGAAGGAGAGTAATTAGTTCTATGAGACATCGAAAGGCAAGTTTGAAATTAAATAGAACAAGCAGTCACAGGAAAGCCATGTTCAGAAATATGGTTACCTCGCTGTTCAAACATGAGCGTATCCGCACCACGGATGTTAAGGCAAAGGAATTAAGGCGATGGGCTGACAATTTGATTACCTTGGCGAAGCGCGGGGACCTTCATGCCAGGCGCCAGGCGCTTTCGATAGTCAGGGAAAAGGACGTTGTTCATAAGCTGTTTGCCGAAGCGGCGGAAAAGTATGGGACTGCATCCGGCGGTTATACCCGGATTGTTAAACTGGGAAGACGACCTGGGGATGCTGCTCCTATTTCCATGATTGAGCTGATCTCTCCAGAAAAGGTCGAAAAGAAGAAAAAGAAGAAGAAAGCCAAAGCTGTCGTTGAGAAAAAGCAGGTTGTAGAAAAGAAAGCGGCTGTAAAAAAGAAGTCGGCAGAGAAAAAAGAAGTCGTAGCAGAAGAGAAAGCAGCCGAAGAGAAGATAGAGGTACTTGACAAAGAAGAAGATAAGATAGAAGAAGCAGTCGAAGAAAAACTCGAAGCAGTTGAAGATGCTGACGAAAAGGCTGAGGATCAAGCTGTTGCGCCGGTCGAATCAGAAGAAACCGAAGCTGACGAGCCTGAGGCGAAGAAGACCGAAGATAAACCAGAAGAAACCAAACCTGAAGCGGGAAAGCCTGAAGATATCGAACCAGAGAAATAACTGGTTTCTCAGGCATCACAATATCATTTAAAAGGGCCCTGTCTGAAAAGACCGGGCTTTTTTTGTATGCCGAAATTCGAGGACAATAAAAATTCCATAACAAGGTAACACTACACGAGTTTTCCCACCTTTTTTTCGACCGCTTCAAGGATCTTTCCGCTTTGCACAAGCTGCTTAATTGTATCAATATCACTTGACAGTACACGGTCGTCGTCCAGATGGGGTACAGCATCCCTGATGATCGTATAAGCTGCCAGGGTTCCTTCACCGGGTTTCAAATTGGTGAAAAGATCCAATGCCTGTGCGCCACACAGAAGTTCAATGGCGATGACGTATTCCGAATTTTTCACGATCTCTCTGCATTTCCGGGCGGAAATTGTTCCCATGGAGACATGATCTTCCTTGTTGGCTGAGGTGGGAATGGAATCCACACAGGCGGGATGGCAAAAAACCTTGTTTTCGGAGACAAGGGACGCGGCCGTATACTGGGCAATCATGAATCCCGAATTGAGACCGCCGTCGCTCACGAGAAAGGCCGGCAGACCGCTCAGTTTCGGGTTCACCAGCCGTTCGATACGCCGTTCTGAAATGTTTGACAATTCCGAAACAGCCATACAAAGAAAATCCATGGCAAGTGCGACCGGCTGGCCATGAAAATTTCCGCCCAACAGGAATTCCTTTGAATCCGGAAAAATCAGGGGATTATTTGTCGAAGAATTCATCTCCGTTTCAACCACTTTTTTGGCGTAGGTGATGGCGTCCTTGCTGGCTCCATGGACCTGAGGAGAGCATCTTAATGTATAGGCGTCCTGGATGCGGCAGCAGTCCTTGTGAGAAGTAACGATCTCGCTGCTCTGGGTGAGTCGAAACATGTTATCAGCGGCAGCGGCCTGTCCCGGATGAGGTCGTACCTGCTGAATCCTCGGGTCGAATTCCATCCGGCTTCCCATGAGGACTTCGAGACTCATGGACGCCGCGATATCGGTCAATTTGGAAAGATTCAGAGCATCATAGACCGCAAGACCGCCCACAGCGGTCATTACCTGGGTACCGTTTATCAGCGCAAGTCCCTCAGCAGCTTCCAGCCGGAGGGGTTTTAAACCACAGCGTTTTAAGGCTTTTTTTCCGGATATTCGCCGGCCATTGTAAAAGGCTTCTCCCTGTCCGATCAGAACAAGAGAAAGGTGCGCCAGGGGAACCAGGTCACCGCTTGCTCCCACAGACCCCTTTTCCGGTATAACGGGACAGACTCCCTGGTTGAGAAGTGTTATAAGATTCTGAGCCGTTTCCAGACGGATGCCGGAATGCCCCCTTGCCAGATCCTTAATGCGAAGAGCCATGGCAGCCCGAACTATCTCTTGGTCGAGCACGTTCCCTACTCCCGCCGCGTGACTCATGAGGATATTTTCCTGAAGTCGCCGTGTGTCTTTCCTGGAAATGGCTACATCGCTCAGGGCCCCGAAACCGGTCGTGATCCCGTAAATCGATTTTCCTTCCCGGACCAATTGTTCGATAAATTCGCGGGTTTTATTTATCCTCTTTTCAGCCCCTTTTGTTAATTCAATTTTGGCACCCTGTCTTGAAATGTATACTAAATCTTCAAGGGTCATTTCGTCCATTCCGATTAAAATTTCTTTCATAACAGACCTTCCTTATTTTATCGGGTTGCCATATTTTTCTTGATGTGTGGACTTGATTAACAATAATATAAATGAAAGGAAATTACAATAATAGGGGAAGATTAAAATGATTCGCAATAATGACATATCAAAGGCCATGACGATTCAATTGGAAGAAATATTTGACAAATTACCCGAAACACCTGAATTTATTGAAAATATTCGCAGGGCGCCCAAAAGGAAATTTACGCTCAATCAAAAGGAAACCGAGCTCGCCTTAAAAAATGCACTGAGATATATACCTGAAAAATGGCACAAAAAACTGGCGCCCGAATTTTTGGATGAGCTTTTAACAATGGGAAGAATTTATGGGTATCGCTTCAGACCGGCCGGGAAAATTATTGGCCGGCCAATAGATGATTATAAAGGAAATTGTATTGAAGGAAAAGCATTTCAAGTGATGATCGATAATAATCTGGACTTTGATATCGCACTTTACCCATATGAGCTCGTTACGTATGGAGAAACCGGCCAGGTCTGTCAGAACTGGATGCAGTACAGACTCATTAAACTGTATCTGGAAGAGATGACACAGGATCAGACACTGGTTGTCGAATCAGGTCATCCCCTTGGATTGTTCGCGTCATCGCAAAAAGCGCCGCGAGTAATCATAACCAACGCGCTCATGGTCGGCTTTTTTGACGACCAGGAAAACTGGCACAGGGCCACTGCATTAGGTGTTGCCAACTACGGCCAGATGACAGCCGGCGGATGGATGTACATCGGACCACAGGGCATCGTGCACGGAACATACAGTACAATTCTGAATGCAGGGCGGGCGAAGCTTGAAATACCTCCGGAGAGTGATTTAAGAGGTTATCTGTTTGTATCGTCAGGCCTCGGCGGCATGAGCGGTGCGCAAGGTAAATCCGTGGAGATAGCAAACGGCGTCGGTATCATTGCAGAGGTCGATTATTCAAGAATTCAAACAAGGCACAAGCAACAATGGGTTAGCAAAGTAGTCGATGATCCCGGCAAGGCATTTGAACTTGCAAAAGAATATCAGGATAAGAAGCAGGGCATGTCCATTGCATTTTATGGAAATATCGTGGACCTGCTTGAATACGCTGTAAAGCATCAGATAAAAATTGATCTATTATCAGACCAGACCTCTTGCCATGTGGCTTATGACGGCGGGTACTGCCCCCAGGGGTTGACATTTGAACAGCGCACCGAACTTCTTAATAAAGATCATGAAAAGTTCAAGGAATATGTAAACACCTCCTTAAGACGCCACTATGAACTCATCAAAACCCTTGTAGGTAGAGGTGTTTACTTTTTTGATTATGGAAACAGCTTTTTAAAAGCGGTATTTGATGCCGGGGTTAAAGAAATCTGCAAAAATGGTGAAGATCCCATAGATGGATTTATTTTTCCATCCTATGTTGAAGATATAATGGGGCCTTTGTTGTTTGATTATGGTTACGGCCCGTTTCGATGGGTCTGTCTGAATGGTAAAAGAGAGGATTTATTAAAGACCGATGCTGCTGCCATGGAATGCATCGATCCGGATAGAAGGTGCCAGGATAGAGATAACTATTTATGGATAAGAGATGCTGATAAAAACAACCTCGTAGTCGGAACCCAGGCCAGAATATTATATCAGGATGCCATGGGTAGAATGAAGATTGCCTTGAAATTCAATGAGATGGTCAGAAACAGAGAAATCGGGCCGGTCATGCTGGGCAGAGATCATCATGATACCGGCGGTACCGACTCACCTTTCAGAGAAACAGCAAACATAAAAGACGGCAGTAACGTCATGGCGGATATGGCAACACAATGTTTTGCCGGAAATGCCGCCAGAGGTATGAGCCTGGTTGCGCTCCACAACGGCGGCGGCGTGGGAATCGGCAAGGCAATAAACGGGGGGTTCGGACTTGTCCTTGACGGGAGTGAAAGGGTCGATAATATCATTAAGAGTGCAATACCATGGGATGTTATGGGAGGCGTTGCCAGGCGCGCTTGGGCAAGAAATGAAAATTCCATTGAAACAAGCATGAAATATAATGAAACAAGAAAAGGAATTGATCATATTACGCTTCCGTTTATACCGGATGAAAATCTAATAAAGGATCTGGTAGCCGATGCATTTATAAAGTAAAGAGGAATAAAACTATGTCATGCATGAAAAAAATCATCCAAAGTGTGCCGAATTTCAGTGAAGGCAGAAATCTAAAAAAAATAGAAACAATCGTTAATTCTTTTCGAGGAAAAGAAGGCATCAAACTTCTGGATTATCAGAAAGATAAAGATCATAATCGGCTGGTCGTAACGGTTGTCGGAGAGCCTGATCCTTTAAAAATTGCCCTGGTAGATGCCCTGGGTTCGGCCATAGAGGTCATTGATATGAGAAAGCACAAAGGACAGCATCCGAGAATGGGAGCAATAGATGTGGTTCCGTTTATCCCTGTCAAAAATGTCTCCATGACGGAAGCAGTAGATTTTTCAAGAAAAGTTGCCAAAGAAGTGTCTGAAAAATATAATCTGCCTGTGTTTTTATACGAGGAATCCGCCATCCGACCGGAAAGACGAAATCTTGCTGATATTAGAAAAGGCCAGTTTGAGGCTATGGCAGACAAAATTAAACAGCCGGAATGGAAACCCGATTTCGGCCCCCAAGAAGTCCATCCGACTGCCGGTGTAACGGCTGTTGGCGCCAGAATGCCGCTGGTTGCATTTAATGTGAATTTAGATACAAACAACCTTGCCATTGCAAATGATATCGCAAAAAAGGTCAGGCACATTAGTGGAGGGTTGCCATATTGCAAAGGGATCGGTTTAGAATTAAAGGAAAGGGGGATTGTTCAGGTTTCAATGAATATGACCGATTATACGAAGACTGCTCTTTACAGATCTTTTGAACTCATTAAAATTGAGGCAAAAAAGTATGGCGTAAATATCGTCGGCAGTGAGATCATCGGCCTTGTGCCCATGGAGGCATTAATAGATACCGCTGTATATTTTCTGGGCATCGAAAATTTTTCCATGGAACAGGTGTTGGAAGCAAGAATTATGGATTGAATTTTTATTTTGGACCACAAACTCAGCGTTCCCTGCGTCTCGAGCGAAGCGGGCGATGAGATAAAAAAGGCAATACCATGAATGGAAACATAATTATCAAGAACGCCTCCCAACTGGTTACATGCAGCGGGTTTAAGGCAAAGCAGGGAAAAGAGATGTCTGACCTGCATATTATTGATGACGGCGCCGTGGTTATTGAAGAAGGTATTATCAAGGCTGTGGGAAAAACAGAAGATGTTTTAAATGGTTTTGATGATGCTGATTTAAATATAGCAGAGTTCGACATCATAGATGCTGCGGGCAAGGCTGTTTTGCCGGGATTTGTTGATTCGCATACGCATTTTGTTTTCAGCGGCTACAGGGCTGATGAGTTTTCCTGGAGACTTCGCGGCGACAGTTATATGGATATCATGAAAAGAGGCGGAGGGATTCTTAATACGGTTAAGGCTACAAGAGCGGCTAAAAAGAAAGAATTAATCGAAACAGGAATAAAACGGTTGGATTCAATGGTCTCATTCGGTGTGACGACTGTTGAGGGAAAAAGCGGTTATGGTTTAGACCACAGCACAGAAATAAAGCAACTGGAGGTGATGGAGGAATTAAACAGAGATCATCCTGTTGACATTGTCGGAACATTTCTGGGCGCCCATGCAGTACCCGAAGATTATAAAGGAAGAGAAGATGCGTTTATCGATTATTTGATCAACACGGTAATCCCCGAAGTCGCAGATCGAAATCTTGCCCAATTTTGTGATATTTTTTGTGAAAAGAATGTCTTTTCAGTGGAGCAGTCAAGACGGCTGCTACTTAAGGCAAAAGAAAACGGATTGAAAATAAAAATTCATGCTGACGAGATTGTGCAGCTTGGCGGAGCTGAACTGGCTGCCGAGATCGGGGCTGTTTCGGCAGATCATCTGCTCCAGGCTTCTGATAAAGGCATAATCGATATGGCCGAAGCGGGTGTGGTTGCCACATTGCTTCCGGGGACGGCATTTAGTCTAAAAGAGCCTTATGCAAGGGGGCGATATATGATCGATAAGAATTGTGCGGTGGCCCTTGCAACAGATTTAAATCCGGGAAGCTGTTTCACGGAATCGATACCCTTAATTTTTGCATTGGCCACACTCTACATGAATATAAGCATAGAGGAAGCAATTACAGCCTTGACCATAAACGGTGCAGCAGCCCTCGACATGGCGGATACAACCGGGAGTCTGGACATCGGAAAGATTGGTGACGTGATCATACTTGAGTATCCGTCATATAAATTCATTCCATATCATATCGGGGTTAGTACTGTTGAAAAAGTCATTAAAAAGGGGAAGTTGATATTTGACAGAGAAAATTAAGATTACCTTCCTGTCCGCATTGGGGTCAGGCCATGCCATCGCATTGGGGTCAGGCCATGACATCGCATTGGGGTCAGGCCATGACATCGCATTGGGGTCAGGCCATGCCATCATTTTGATATTTAAGGATTAACGCTCCAAAAATAGGTGTTTATGGTTTTTAAAATTAGCAAAAGTATTAGCCAAAAGCAAGTCGTAGATCCCGTCATCGGGGGGCGTTATCGTGAGGTAATGTTTGAAGGGCAGGGCAGGGCGGTATACGAGCCGAAAGGCGAGGGCATCTTACAGGAGCGGTATCCTCTGGAGTGCAAAACTATGAGACCCGCCTGGTGAGCTTGTCCCGAGCAAGTCGAAGAAGACCCGCGTGATAGGTGTTGTGGGGAGGGGGAGAGAAAGACTCCCCCTTACCCGATTAGGCGCTCACTCCAGCTGATCCAACTGTTTCAATCTTGGATAGCTCGTTTTTCATCCGTTGCTCAGCATGCCACAAATCATATGCTTGCTGCATTCGCAACCAGAGCCCTGGACCGTTGCCGGCCCGGTGAAATAGGCTTCGCATTTCACCCCAGTACGATAGTTCCTACCTACGGGGCAGGCAGGGCAGGTAGATGCAAGGTATGAGATATGTAGCCGTGTATGCTACTGCAATGGATGAAAAAATTACAGGACCTTTAGCATTAACGGTATGGCAACAAAGGTGCCCAGAGAACTCCCCAGGTTTGTAAAAACCACCACCAGAAGTATTCGCGTGACTTTGTTTCTCCAGAACCCCCTTATGGATAGTATGTCTTCCGGTAATCTTTCGAAATCCCTGACCTTTGGTTTCCGTGAAAAGGCCTCCACAAGCCCTGAAACCCAGCCCGCCGCAATCATGGGATTCAAGGACGTTAAAGGGGCGGCCAGAACCGAAGACAGAATCGTCAGGGGGTGTGCCATAGCGATGACGGCGCCCAGACCGGCCAGAATGCCGTTTGCCATGACCCACCACCATATCATGTCAGTCCCGGCATTGGTTCCGCCGTGATAAAAGCCCAAGATAATCAGCACAAGTATGGCCAGAGGGATAATCCATTTTAAGATGTTGGATGTTTTTCCTTTAGGCGGGATTTGCTCAAGAGCTTCAATGTCTATCTCTGTATTCCAGCACTTTTTAATACCGGGCACATGACCTGCGCCCACAACTGCAACGATTTTATTGCCGGGCGCTGTCCGGATTTTGTGTGTCAGGTACTGGTCTCTCTCATCGATCAGGATATCTTTTAATATTGGAAGTGATTTTCCAACATCTGAAAGCAAGGTATGAAGCACATCCTCTTGCTTCATTTTTTCGATGTCTTCCTCCTTGATATCATCTATTTCCCCCATAGATAAAACCAGTTGAAACAAAAGTTTGACTTTGCTCCATAGTCCCATGGAGCGCCAGGTTTTTAACAGAGTAATACGAATATTTCTATCGGCAAGATGTATTCCGGCGCCCAGGGCCTCCCCGGTTTCGATGGCCTTTATCATTTCCTCACCTGGCTTAACGTCAAATTTATCGGCGATCCGTTTTTGAAATGACGCCAAAAGGAGATTTGAAAGCAAAAGGAATGTTTTTTTCTCCTTAATGACCTTGACGATATCAGTGTCCCGCCATTTGTCTTTTTGTCGGATAGACTGATACCTGGATTCGCACAGTTCAACGCAGACCGTGTCAGGTTTTTCCGCCTCGATAACATCGGTTGTCAGCCGGACGCTCTCTTTTGATACATGAGCTGTCCCAACAAGAATGATTTCTTTGTCTTCAAAGACAAAGCGATGTATGTTATTAGTGTTGTTTGTCATCTGCATCCGGTATATAATCCTT
>SDBS01001582.1_pt1 | contig 23140 bp, 24 predicted proteins | sample 2277091 | NCBI WGS metagenome assembly SDBS01 (sample SAMN10404972, study PRJNA504765) | marine sediment metagenome | isolation source: marine sediment core GS10_PC15, 163 cmbsf | place: Arctic Ocean: Southern Knipovich Ridge | collected 2010
GCCTGGCCTTCCAGAACACCTCGCCATCCGTCCAGAGGGGGTGGATATGCTGGAGGCGATCGGCCCAGTGGTTGTGTTCCCTGACCCACAGCGTGTGCATGGCAGCGAGGCCAGCCCACTCCGTCGCCCTCGGGTCACCGACCAGCCAGGTGGGGTCCTCCGGGCTCGTGGGTGGAAGCAGGTTCCCCTTTCCGACCCTGAGCCTGCCCCCCTTGAAGGACCTGAGCGCCTGCAGCTTCCCGTGGGAGACCCCGTAGATCTGGGAGCCGTCCACGATGCTGGTGGTGCTCGACACCTGAACGGGACAGCCGCCGGCATCGGTGACCACGCTGGACCTCGTCACGTTAATCTCCACCAGCGACGGGGGAAAGAACGGGTCCGGCTGTGGTATCGGAACGCTGATGGGAGGGGTCACAGTGTCCGATGACGTCAGTACAATGTCGTGGTCGGTGAACTGACCCATCAGCATGATGGCGGTGGAAAGTCCACGGGCGTCCGGCATCTCCTCGGTCTGCGCAAAGACGTCGTTGCTCAGCGTTCTCGGGTTGGGAGACTGCCTGATCTCCGTGGAGACGTTGCAGGCGCACTTGCGAACAAGGGGTGTGTTCACCGTCTCCAGGTGATGAAACATCTGCGGTGCGGGTGGAACGCACTCAGGGCCGCCGCATCCTGCAAGGGGACCGTAGATGAACGTGAACACGAGTGCCGCGCCGACCACCCCCATGAGGATGGCGAGCCTCACCACCTCCCTAGCAGGAAGCGCACCGCTGTTTGCCATTCTATCACTCCGTGTGTGTGTTTTTTTGTCTTCGTCTTCTTTTTCTTTCACGCTGCTTCTGATGACATGATTGATCAATCCAATATCTCTATCATGACAGCATTTTCTCTGTGCAACTTGGGCGTAATGCACGGGATGAGGTGAGCGGCCAAATAGATGCTCAGGACAGTTTTACTGTTTGTTAAAATTCCACTCCTTCCCCCCCCCCCCTCTCATGGTCCACACAGCTCATCGTCGTGGACCAGGGGCGTCACACATCTGAAGTGATATTGGCATATGATTTGCTGCTCAAACGTGAAGCTTCTTGCTTCCTTGCTTTCAAGCTCCTTCTCCTTCTCCTTCTTCTTCTTCTTGTCGTCGAAATGTGCACTATCTGCAGGACAGTGCACGTTCACGTTGAGGCATTCCTTAAGGGGTTCCGCTGGATCGATCATGTCCAAGCACACCTTCCTCATGGCCTCATTATGGCCACAGTCCCTGCTTAGATGCTCAATCGAGTCCGCGCCGTCCCTGTGAGTACAGAAGTACTTGCAAAAGTTATCCGGAGAGCACTCCTTCCAGCAGTTGCACGCCAGAAACGGCCTGAACATGATGACGGGGCACTCCTCCGGAGCAGGGGTTGTAGTGGGGTCCATTGTGGTGGTGAACCCAGTTCCAGTTGTGGTGGTGATGACCTCTCTGCCCCTTGCACCGGATCTAGCCCTTCTAGCCACTTTGCGCAGGAAGCCCACAAAATCGCAGTTTCCGAGACAAGTAATATCCTGGCACTCTCCGCCGTGACAGTGGGGGTAGCCTCCCGTAAAGCATGCGGTATCGTTGCATGGAGTAAGGTCCGGAACGGGTTTATGCATGCATCCACCAAAGCGAAAAATATCGCTCGTGCAGTTATTGCTGTCATCACACTGGGGAGCGGGCCACGTTGCCATCTGAGCCACGGTCTTGTCGTGGATGATTGTGGTTTGAGCAAATATATTGTCGAGGATCATCACGATCGCAGGGATCAGGCTGTTCTTGATAATGTCCAGGCATTCCTGGATCAGCGGGATGTCCGTCGTCACCAGCTGCGTGACCTTGGTCTTGATGTCATCCACACAGGTTTGCAGCAGAACCAGGGCCGGCTTGACCACCGTTTCGAGGCAGTCTTTGATGGACTGAAGCAGCTGGAGCACAGTGCTTATGTTCACGGCCTCGGTGACCTCGATTTGATTTATCAACGTGATGGACCAAGCGGTGAGCACCACGAGAGCAATTATCCCAAACAGTGTAATGATGGGCATTAGGATGTCGCCAACCCCTGCTGGTCCTCCTCCTCCAGCTGCAGCTCCCCCTCCATTCGCTCCAATGAGAAACGGTCGTGGAACGCTCTGAGACACAAACCCCAAATTTGCCCCCCTCCCGTGCCGATTCCGCAGACTGGGATCACCACCAAGGAGCAACACTCCATCACTATCGGTCATTTGTTCTCTTGTTCGCTGAGTGATAACGTTGTACAGCCGTGTGTGTGTGTCCTTTATCGCAAGGACATCTCTCCCTCCATACGTGGGGAGAATGATAGACCGGGTGGCAAAATAGATACACACGGTAGTTTCATTGAGTCTTGTTTTTTTTTATTTTTATTTATATATATATATATATATATAACGCCTTTCTCTTTCCCGTCGGATCGTTCATCTTTGTCATCCTCCTCCCATAAACCTTTCGATGACGGTTGCCTTGGCGCAGGCATAGTGAAGGGAGCACTCCACAACAAATTTACCCTCAAATTTGTTGCAAAAGCGGATTGCGGGAACCAGGCACTCCTTCTCTGGAAAACCGTGTTCCACCAAATCCAGACACTTTTTCTCGAGAAGCTTGGTATTTTTGCAATGGCTGTCGATAAATCCTTGCGTCTGGTCGCCCAAGTCGATTTCAAGTCGCCACATGCACACACCGCACCCGAGACAGATGCAGTTAAATCCATAATTGTTAAAGGGTGGCTTAAAGTTGATGCGCGGACAACCCGCTGCGTCGCATTCCTCCAGGTGGGTCCTGGAATCTTCTCGATTCAAGAGTTCGAGCCTGTTTGCAGATCCGGGTACTTTGGGCTTCTCTCCATCCTTTGACGCGTGTTCTTGGGGCTCCTCCCCGTCTGCCGTCTTGGGCGTAGACACGTCCCGCTTCCTTTCTCCGCCTCCGGGTGTGCATTCTCCTTTGCATCGAGTGGACGCTTCGCACACGCCTCCGGTTATGCATAAGCCGTTGTCGATGATACTTCGGGGCGTGGACATGTGGGCTTGCTCTTTGAGCGGGGCCTTGCCGTTGCGTGTAGGATTACCCCTCTTGTCCTCGGGATCGTCGTGGCAGATCTCGTGGCATGGCATATAGGTAGACGGTTTCACGTACTTGTGGGAGCATCCCCCATCCTGGCACAGGTCTATCGTACACGGATCGCCGTCGTTGCAATCGTTATCCGGTATCATAATGTGCAGCTTGATAAAGTCCACGCAGTCTTTGATGAAATTCAAACACTGCTGCATGATGTCATGCTCATCCCTGGACTTAAAGCACCAGACAATGACCCAAATGCAGGCTCCCAATATCAGAAGGGTGACTATGATCATAAAGATGCCATAGCAGAGATTCGCCCCGGTGGAAGGTTTCCCGTCATCCCTCTGTAACACGCCGCCGACCGGGACAGAGTCCGCGTATTGCGGTATCCCTTTCGCGCCGCGCTGCCTTATTTCTCCGGTTCTCGATCCCGAAATCAATTTAACTCCGTCCATTCTAACGAAGGAAATGGGGTGGAGAAGAATATAGATCTACTCCCAGAGGCTAAGGATCTTGCGTGTTTTGTCGTCCTACCCGGCAGGCACGGAACAAAGGATTAAATCATTGAAACTGACCGATTCTACTGTGACTGATTCTTTAACATGTGGAGCATCCAGGTATCTTGCCGCATTTTATGTTTCATCGTTTTACATCCGCCTTTTTTGTGTGAATCATCCGAAAGCTAACCAAGACGTGGTTCAAGTTTCGCGATGATGGAGACCATGACGAACCACCATGACTGCGAGTCAAAGAAGAAGAAGAAACGCAAGCTCGGCCTTGTGTGCCAGACAGAGCTTGGTCTTGTGTACTACAGGAGAATTGTGAGCAAACAACCGCAAAGCGCAGGGGATCCAAGGGACATTCCCGTGCTTCCCAAGGATCTGTACAGCATAATAGCCGGGTTTGCTATCAGGAATTATGATACACTCAAAGGCGTACGTGGGATGGTGCACGCGCTGACACTCACCTGCACATGGTTAGCGGAGCAACTGCGCTTCACAGTGAAGTGGAACGCGTCTTGTGATCCTCTCTTTGAACGGGTGCGGTTTGATCCGTCTCAACCCGAGGCCTCTGTACACAATGACGTCTGCGCAGCTCTAAGAAGAAGAAAGCACTGGGAATGCGAAATATACAACTGGAGAATGGCCAGACCACAGACAAGAAGATAAAGAACAGCAACAATTGGTAAATGAATGTTTTATTCGCGCGCACGCACACACACACATATATATATAGTGCAAATGCGTCCGAAGTTCAACCACGATGGAGCTTGACGCAGAGGGTGTGGATGAACGTCCAGGCGACCCTGATGGCGTTGAATGCCTCTCGCACGTCGGTGGGGGTGGTGGGGAGCTTGCAGAACGCAGACACGATGGGTTCGGCGAGGCCGACGTTCCTGGCGTGGTCGGTGAGCACGGAATCCTCCTCCGTTGACATGGGATGCACGCGGATGTCGGAGGATTGGTCGAGACTGCCCAGCATCCTGGTCATGTGGGTCCCGAGGTTGTCTATGAGCTCCTGGTTGGCATCGTGCAGCACCTGGTTGAGCTCCGTCTCCTTGGCCAGCTGGACCCGGCTGGCCTGGTCAAAGTAGTCGTTGCTGGAGATGCATCCCAGCGCGTGGCTGACGAGCCAGTCGCCAAAGCAGAGGACCTGGAGAAAGAGAGCGTGTGAGCACCGGGGTGACAAAGAAAAACAGAGAGAGTACCTGACCACCCGCAGAGGTGGGAGAGATCTTGGCCCCCAGCGTCTTGTTGGCCTCCTTCAGCCCCTTGATGACATCTTCGTTTCCAATGGCGTCCATGGCATGCCTCAGGCTCTTTGACAGCTTGGAGATCAGTTGGTAGTCCACGTCGGTCCTCCACTGGCAGATACCGTCGAGTCCGGAGGCAAGCTTGAGGAACGAATTGATCAGCGGGAGGAGGCAGCGCCTATACTCGATCTCCTCCGTGGTGCTGTCACCATCTCCGATGACGTAGTCGGGGCCACCGTCGCGATGCAGCTCCAGCTGTCGGTCGTCGCAGTCCTCAAATTGAACACCCAACATGGCCGCAAACTCAGCGGGAAGATCGGGAGGAGCGCGGTCGTCGGGATCACCGACCATCATCAGGGTGCACGACTCGACACAGTCAGAGAGAAAGTAGGCAAAGCGCTCACCCACGTTCTGTCCCTTCCCTGGGTTCATCTTAACCGCGCTGAGCTTGTTGAGGACCTCGCCATACAGCCTCTCCAGATCGATGCCCCAGTTCTTTGGGCGCTTGGTAGCGTCCCCGAACCAAAGGGCGTTGATCTCTCCCATGAGGCTGATCATATTGGTCACCTCGTCGACAATGTCGTTCTGAACCTGCGTGAGAGAGAGAGTGACTGACACGAGTAAGGAAGGAAGGAAGAGAAGTGCTCACGTGGGCCACGGTGTTCGTCATGATGAGCGTCAGCACCTGGAGGGCCTGGTTGGGGCACTTGAAGGCGCAGCGGCTGTAGGGGTTGACGCCAAGGGATCTGATCTGACTCTTGAGCTGATCGATGACCTCTACCATCTCGTTGTGCTGCGTCTCTCCGTGGTTGGCCCTGGCGCAGAGCTTGTTGTAGTCGTGCATGAGGGTCTTTAACCGCACCTTCTCTTTATCCAGCAAATCATCCCTCTGCTCGCGAGCGGCCAGGACCTTCTTCTTCGCCACGGATCTGTCGTTGGTAATCTTCATCTCCAGCTCCCCGACCCGCTTCCGGTGCTCCTCACCCCTCTTCCTGAAAGTTCTCTGATGCGACTCCTTGAGCTTATCCATCTTGGACTCCACCGAGGTCACCCGCTCCGCTGCTTCCTTCACCTTCTCTCCTGCCTTCTCCTCTGCCTCATTGGTCCTCGTCATGAACTGGTCGACAGCCTGTTCTGTCCTGAGCTCGAGGTACAGGTTGGTATCTGTCAGTTCTGTGTGGAGGGTCCTCACGACGGCGGTCAGCTTGATGCACCCCTCGCAGTCCTGTGAGGTGAAGGATGAGCGTGGAAGAGAGAAAGAGAGAGAGAAACTCACAATATCGCTGTCATTCTCCGGTACTCCATCGAGGTCGTTGAAATTGGCTGGGATGGGTGTGTGCGAACATCTCCTGACAATCATCTCCCTGGCCTTACAGAGCTTCTGGTCCTTACATGCTACGCGTCGAACGAGGGCGGAAATCTTCTGGGTTGCCTTGGCGAGGGAGGACTGGAAGCCATCCCGCTCCGATTGGAGGCCGTGGATGAAGGTCTGTAGGCGCTTGCCGTCCCACTGAATCGCCTCGGTGCTCCTGTCAATCTGCCAGGAGTTCCACTTGCACCTCATCTCTTTGTAGGCCTGAACCCAGGCTCGGCTCTCCTCCCGGAGCTGCTTGTACTCGGCCGCCAGTGAGTCGAACGTGGTGACGCTGATTGTCTCTCCCTGGTTGAGAGATAGTTAGATAGATCGACAGATACAGAAACACAGAGATAGAGATGGGAGATAGAGAGAAAAACGAACCCGCTGGGGAAGCACTGCGTTCATCAGCTCGTCGAAACGCCTGCTGGCCTCCTCAGAGACGCGCTGCAGTTCCAACAGATGAGGCCAGATGGTGGAGGCACGTTGGGCCTCCTCGACTTCCTTTATGGCGTGCTTTGCCACCTTCCGGAGGTTGGCGTTATCTTCCTTCATCTTGGAGATGGGGGTCTGCCTGTCCCCGTGCTGGCTGAGCGGGTGAGCATTCACCATGGCCTGCTCCAGGGCCTCCACGTGCGTCTCGCGCCTCTTCTCCATCTCGGCCTTGAGCTGGGCGTTCTCGCCAGCCATACCCTTGATCAGCTCCTCCGTTTTGGTCTGGGACTGCGCAACGTTGCTCAGTAGTTCCCTGTGACTGCGCTCGGTTGCCTCGACATGCTCCTCGAGCTCCTTCCGTGCACCCTGCTCCTTGATGGCCCTCTTCTTCCACAGATTTACCTCCTTCGCCATGTCAGAGCCCTTCACCTTCTGCAGCGCCTCGGCCATGTGGGTCAGGCCCTGGCTAACCGAACCGGAGACAAAGTCGAGCATCCCTGAGAAGTCGCTGCCGGTCTGTAGCACCGTGTCGAGGACACCGGGGTCGCTGTCAACCACGGAGAGCGCATGGCGGAACCGCTTGCACACATCCATGATCCTGGTGTGCTCCTGCTCACCCTCCACGTCAAAGTGGGTGACCACAGACTCCACCACCTCGCGCACGCACAGCAGGGTCCTCACGAGATGGTCCCCATGGCGCTTGCTGAGAGATATATATAGTCAGAAAGAGCGAGAGTATATATGTGTGTCAAAGAGAGAGACACGCACCGGGAAAACCCCTCCTGCAGGGCAGCAGAGAGCTTGTCGTTGAGAAGCCTCAGCCCTTTCGTGTCTGCAAGCGCTTCGTCCCTCTCCTGGGTGACCTGCTCCAACTTGGCTCTCAGCAAGGCCAGGTCTCCCCTCAGCAATCTGGCCTTCTCCTTCATCCGCTTCCTCTTCTCCTCCTCTACTTCTCCTCCTCCTCTACTTCTCTTTCTGTTGACGAGAGCCTCCTGGACATCCCTAGCTGTTAATTCCTCCTCCTGCATCTCCCTCTGTCCCTCCAGGTTCCTGGCAAGATGAGAGAAAACGTCAGGATTTCTCTCCAGCGCCGCAGCAACGTCAGGCAGGACCTGACGCAGATACATGAACCCAGCTTCGGAATCACGCACCTACTACCCCTTCTTCCCTCGTTCTGGGGGAGGAGGATACAATATCTGTCACTGGAATCGAAATCCACTCGAATCACCAATCACCGCGGGTTTTGGCTGTCACCGGAAATGTCAAAATTTCGATGTTTTTTTTCGTATCGAAAGTCAGTTTTACCCAAAATCGCTACTCAAAACGTGATCTTTGGGTGACTTTTCCGTCGAAATCGACCAAAGTTTTGACATTTCCGGTGACAACCAAAACCCGCGGTGATTGGCAATCCGCCGTGAAATCGACCGAAAGTCGCCGATCCGGGCTCGCGGTGGTCCCCAGAATTTCGAAGCAAGGGGTTAAGTATGACCACGATTGAAAAGACATCCGCGATGATCCGGAACCAGCAGCACAGCATGGGAAGGGCTCTCAGGAGGTACCAGGCATCCCTGGTTGCCAGTTACGCCACCGAGGTGAAGTTTGAACGCATCACGGCCGACGTCATGGCCACGACCATCCGCAACAGGAAGGTAAGATTATTCCGTGACTTTTTTTTACCAGATGGAGAGAGAGAGAGAGAGGGAGGGAGAAAGAGAGTGTTTGTGTGTGTGTGGCTGTGTGCTGACTACTCTATTTGTAGACTGAGTGCTCTGTGTGCGACAGTGTCCTCTTTGGGGACGATGCACACTGCTTTGTCATTCACAAGGCACCCGACGACATCCTGTACGTGCACAGCGACTGCTTTGCATGTCAGCACCTCGAGAACCAGGAGGATGCCAGTACCGGCTGTGGAGAGGAACTGGACGAGGGTATCACAACGCAGGACGAGGATGGAAACGAGATGCAGGTCCAGGCGGTGTTCCTCGACAGGGACGACCTTCCTAGGTGCCCTGGGCACGTCGACAAGCACAACGTGACATACCCATCGTTCGATCCCGAGACACAGGCCGAGGAGGCGGCCGAGTTCTACACGTTTGTCTCGTTGTTTCTTTATTGCTCCTCTTAGATCTTCTTCTTCTTCTTCTCCTCCTCCCCCGCCCCCGCTTCTGGGAGGATTACATGGGCCGCGGCCACGCATGGAAACATGAATGTCCAAGTGGGCTGCTCCATGATGCGCTCCTCCTCCGTGTCAATCGTGCTCTTGTAAAGCGTGTCGAACTCCTTAAAAACCCGAAGGTACACCGCATGCCAGGCATAGTATCGTGCCCACCGACCGCGATAACGCCGTACCAGGCTAAAAAGCACGGCGTGCATCATCATAATGACACCCGGGATAATAATACATCCAGCTACCGTGGAAAAAAGTATGTAGTACAGCACCAATGTGTCCCCGTCTGAGATTGTGTCTGACATTTTTCTATCGTGATAGTAGACGGGAACAAAGTTTATATCCACTTTGCTCTAGTCCCCAAATAAAGCAGTAAATTTCGCAAGTACCCACGCTGCATCTGACTCTCTCTCTCTCTCAATCAAGGGAGAACAATTTCTGCATCCTGGAGACAGGACTCACTGCAGAGGAGTGCGAGTCCCATCGTCAGTTCGAGCTGGATGTGGTGACATGCATGCAGGGCAAGCACGGGAACGCCGCCTCCCTCAAGAGCGACAAGCCCGGGTGGGACGCCAGTCTCCACTGGCCCTCCAAGAGCAGGGGAGAGATGGGACTGGTCAGCCACGCTGAGGCTCAGGAGGGTCTGCCTGCCGAGCGAAACAAGTCCAGAGAGAACGGGTTCAGGGCTGAGCCCATCCAGTGCACCAGGGCATGGGACCTCAGGCGAACGTGCCATGCGTCGTTTGGTCCCCTGTTCAAGTTGAGTCCATCTCTCTCTGTGTCTCCGTCTGTTGTGTCTGTCTACTGACTTTTGCTCTCTCGCCAGGGGATTCACGAAAAAGCTCCGCAGGCGTGCTGCCATGATGCCCTGGATCCTGATTCCCATGGAGGCTGCCTTGTACGAGACAGATGGCTTCCTGCGCCAGCTGGTGATGGAAAACCGCCACAAGGACAAGAGGCAGGAGCCGGTGTACGCTGTCAATGGCTTTCTCGCGCTCAGCGACACCGACGCGACCTCTGGAGGTGAGCTCTTGATTGTTGTGTTTGTGTGTATGCTCACCGATCTCTCTTCAGGTCTTTCCATTATGTCGTGTCCCCAGCGCTACCCCAAGCCCATCGTCAACGAGGACGGGGAGGATGAGAGCGACAGCGAGCAGGAGGGAGACGACGTCAACTTTGAGGACGAGTGGAGAGCCACCAACCCTCGCAAGCCGAATCTGGGGATCTTTCCCGAGGACTTTCCCTTCACGGAGCTGACCGTTCCCGTGTACCTCAGGGCCGGCCAGGTGTGCCTATGGGGCACGAGCACTCCGTACAAATTTAAGTCCGGCGACAAGAACGTCTACGGGTGAGTGCATATCTCTGTCTGCATGTGTGTGTGTGTCCTGATACGCTCTCTCTCTTCTCAGGATGATGATTGGCGAGAACGACCAGGTTCCCAAGGGGAAGACGCTCGAGGAGCGGCTCGTGGACGTCACGGAGGGGATCGTCCCGTGCAAGGAATGGAACCGCCCTGGACACAAGTTTCCGAAGAGCATCAACGACGGCCTGGATCACGTTCCCAAGGTCTTTCCCTCAGATCTGCTCAGACTCCCCACCCGTAGGGACATTCCCAAGTACGCCATTGTTCTCTTTGACGACAGGCCTCCCAACAAGTGGCCCGTGGAGTGCCAGCCGATCCCCGTGACCCCAGGTCTGGCCACCACCCCCCGCTCTGCGTCCAAGAAGAAAGCTGGATCCGCAAAGAAGAAGAAGAAGACGGTGGTCAAGAGGCCCAACCCAAAGGCCGTCAAGGATGCGGTGGACAAGGTGACCAGGCAGCAGGAGGCGGCCAAGGTCCTCAGCAGGAAGGTGGAGCAGCAGATCGCGGCCAAGCCCACCGTCAAGAAGGCCCGGGCGTCTGAGAAGAAGAAGGTCCCTCCGACGGTGGTGGTGGTGGTGGAGGAGGAAGAGGAGCCGGACGAGGCGGATCTGGTGGTGTCCAGCAACGACGACAGCTCATCGTCCTCGTCCTCGTCCTCTGAAGGGATCGCGTCGGTGGTGCCCATGAAGAAGAAGAAGAAGAAGAAGAAGAAGAAGAAGAAGAAGAGGAAGGCAGCCCCTGATCCCGAGGCCATGGAGGAGAGCAGCAGCAGCAGCGACAGCAGCGAGGATGAGGACGACGACGACGAGGAGGAGGGTCCTAAGGATCCCCTGGCACTGCTCAAAAACGTTCCCGACATCTGGGACAGGCTGATGAACCCCAAGACAGTGCTGACTGGCCCCAAGGCGGTGACTCAGGACAACTGGATGCTCATGGACGAGACTGACGGTCCCTTCCGGCTTGAGATGAACCTGGATGCGGAGGTGTACCAGCTTCCTGTGGTGATGGATGGGGACGGTGAGACTCCTCTGACCAGCATATGGCCATTCAACGCGTTACATGGGCTCGACCAGGATAAGAGGGAGGCAGTCAAGAGGTACGTGATGACTGCGATCACGGATCCCAACGCCAGGTCCAAGAAGCTGGTTGGTGGAGAGTGGCGTTCCTCCGCCAGGGCCATGGTGGTGTTCGGAAAGGATTTCTGCCACCCATCCATCGGCCGGGAGAAAGAGAGGAAGATGCCCAAAGAGATTGCGCTGATGCTGTTGCGCGTGAACGAGCTGATCTTGGGAGAGCCGGACGATTACGAGGGGAAGGTGCCCTTCAACCAGTGCATCCTCCTGGGATTCAACGGCAGGACGGACTACATGCACCAGAAGGTTCGGTTCTCTCTCTTTTTCTCTGTATCTGTGTATGTCTCTCTCTGTATCTCACTCCAACAATAGCTCAGGGAGACCGACGTGGTCAAAGGGAGCTCGATGGTGATGGTCGCGTTCGGGTGCACGCGCACGCCGCGTTTCCGGGGAACCGTGTGCAGGAAGGACATGAAGACCGGTCCCATCCTGGCAGACATTACGATGTACGAGGGTGACGGTCTGCTGATCACTGGAGACTACCTGGACGACGTCAACGGTGTCACGCTGGAGTACCAGAGGCAGACCAGGGAACTGGACCCTCACGCTGTGCTCATCTTTCGCCGATGCATTCCCAGGAAGAACATCTCCCCCAAGTCAAGCGGAGGAGGCAGCGGGAATAAGAAGAAGAAGAAGAATGTCAAGGGCAGCGTCACCAGGAAGAGGAAGAAGAAGAAGAAGAAGGCCAAGCGCGTCCTGTCCTCCAGCTCCTTGGTCAGCGGCGCAGGGACCACCCTCAGCCGTGCTGAGATCTACGACAGGATGCTCCGGGTGTTCAAGACCAAGTCCGCCAAGGAGAAGATCGACTCCGACGGTGACATCAGGAAGCTCTTCATGACCTGCAGCAACCAGTCCAAGGCCACCGCCAACAACAAGGGAGGAGCTGTCGCCCTTACGCAGTTCAGGGACTGCGTCAGGGAGCTCTGGGAGTCCACAATGCCCAAAGATCAGCCCTGGGAGGAGGAGGAGGATGATGATGATGATGATGATGCTCGGCAGCAGGTGCCTGACGTCGTCATGCCCGAGGAGGACGACGAAGGCGATGAAGGTGAATCTCTCTCTCTCTGTATCTGTGTATATTTCCGTCCAGTCATCACACATACTCACTCTCTCTCTCTCTCTCAGACGCTCCCTCCGTCATGGTGATTGACAATGTTGTGGACGACGACGACGATGAGGATGAGGACGTCATTGGCGTTGCGACGGTCGACCCTGCCAAGATGCTGAAGCTGGATCCATTCTCGTGCTTCGTTGTGCCCACCCGCACGTACAAGAAGGTGGTGGAGCGCTCTCCCAGTGGAAGGGTGGTGGTGAAGAGGAAGGGCACGCGGAGACGCAGGAATCCGGTCAGCAAGCAGGAGGAGGCACAAGTGGCATCCGAACCCATCCTCCGCAAGAAGCACAGACAGAACGAGCTCAAGCGCAAGCGCAAGGCTGGCTGCAAGTGCAGGGCGGGCACGAGGTGCAGGTGCAAGGCCAGGTTCGTTCCCCATCCATACGGTTGGAAGCCTCCCAAGAAGGCCGGTGGCAAGAGAAAGAAGGACGACGACAATGCTGCCGACATCGATCTGGAGGACGAATCCGATTCCGAGCAGGAGGATGACGTTGCCGGCGCTGCCCGCCAGGGAGAGGATGATGATGCCCTCGAGGACTTCATGGCTGATTCCTCCGATTCCTCCAGCGACGACGCCGACAAGCAGGACAAGCTCCTCATCGAGGCTGTGTTGAGGTTCGACACTATCTACCTTCACCATGAGTATCTGCTGAGGCAGAACGGCAACAAGAAGCTGCGCAAGCTGTGCGCCAAGGCCAAGAGCTCCCAGTTCCTCTGCGAGAAAGACCTGGACACCGAAACTCTCAGGGCCTTTGTCAACAAGGTGGAGGTGTTCGAGCTGGAAATCGCCGCCTACCTGAACAGGCATCCCTCCGCCAGGCCCTCCCCCGTCGAGGCCCAGCCGCTTCCCGCCGATCTGGAGGGAACCACCATCGTTCAGGAGGGCTGGAATCCCGACGAGCCCCAGGACACGAGCGCCAGGTTCATCGCCACCCTCATCGACACCGTCACCACGCTCGCTCAGCTGGTGGAGCATTATGCCGTCGTCGTCGCCCGTCAGGCCGGTCGATCTTACCGGGGGGAACACCTGGTCAGTCCCATCGTCCCCCTCTGCAGGCCATTTATGGACATCCACGACCTCAACCGGTTCAGCGCCGAGAACATGGAGTGCTTTGAGCACCGGGCCATCAAGATCTGCGACATGGTCCACAAGCAGCTCGAGAGCGCCTTTAACGAGGCCGCGGACGAGGAGGAGGTTTCCGTCCAGGAGGTGGAGCAGCCCGCCACCAAGAAGCGCAAGGAGGCCGAGACCGATGACCACCTGCTTGAGGGTGGTAATGATAATGAGGAAGAGGAGGAATCTGTATCTCCCCCGGTGCCCCAGGAGCCTGCCGTGCCCGTCACTGCTGAGCCCAAGGGCAAGGAGGAGGAGGAGGAGCCCGCTCCCTCTGTTCCCGTTGAGTCGTCCGGTGAGTCTGTCGTACTCTCTCTCTTTCTCTCTGTATCTCACTCATCTCTCTGCAGGTCCTGAGGCCATGGACGTGGAGGAGGATCCCGAGCCTGAGGCAATGGAAGAGGATGAGGATGAGGAGGAATCCATCACTCCCATGCTCCCCACCGCTGCTGAGGAGGAGCAGCTGGAGAAGGAGGGCGTCGATGCTCCCGTGTCTCCCGAGGCGGTGGCCACCATCACTGCTGCTGTTGGGAGGCTGTCCAGTCCCGAGAGCGACCCTGAGGCCGATGATCCGGAGCCCGTTGGAGAGGAGGAGGATCCAGAGCCCGTCAAGCGTCCTCGTGAGGAAGAGCCCGAGGTGGAGAAGGAGGCGTCCTCCGGGTCCTCTGATCCCTCTGGTGCCTCTCCCAGCAAGAAGGCCAAGCGTCCCATCATCCCCAGCAGGAAGACCGGGAGGAAGAAGAAGAAGAAGCGGACCGTGGTGAAGAAGAAGAAGAAGCCTGTCTCTCCAGTGGCCGTGTCTCCTGCTGTGGCCGCTGCCCCTACTTCTCCCATCGTGGATGAGGACCACCCGAGCGTTGAGGTGGCGATGGACGATCAGGACGACGTCATGTCTGAGGACCCCGAGGCCATCGCCCAAGAGGCTGACGAGATCGAGAGGGCGGTTGCTGAGCGAAAGCGCAAGGCCGAGGAGCTCAGGAGGACGAACAGCGACCTGGTGACTGACACCCCGGCGACCAGCCGTAAGAGCCCCGACAAGAAGAAGAGGACCGAGGCGACCCAAAATGGACACAATGGCATGGTTGTGCTCCTCCTCAGCAACATCGTCTACGGTGTTTATGCCTCCGAGGAGGCCGTAAAGGCCTACATCGAGGAGGAGGGTCTCAACTCCAAGGCCACCGTCCTCAGGCCGCTTCCCGGGAACTGGAAGGAGGTAGGGTTCTCTTTTTGTGTATCTCTCTCCATCAATACCACTGACTCTTTCTCAGGTCCTCGCCAGATGCAAACCCTCGGAGAAGAACGTCTCCACCGACATGCTGTTCGGCCTCCAGAAGAAGCAGCTGTACTCGGACTGAGGATGATTTGATTTGATTTGATTTGATTTGATTTAATATAAAAAGTATCCGAGTGTTTCCATTATGAGGTATCCGAGTTTTTTCGTTGTTTCCCAGCATCCTCGCCAAGACTGGGTCGATAGACACCCGGAGTGGATCTTTTTTTGGAAAAAAAATCCGCGATCTGCCGCGACGTACCGTGATCCGGGGAGGGTGGTGTGTCCGAGTTTTTTCGTTGTTCCCAAAAATATTGACGCAGAGGACTTTATGTCGATGGCGAATTCCTGTGACGATTGTGGCGGAAAATCATCAGAGTTTGTGGGCTATGAAACTCTGAAAATGCAACCTGTTTATGGTGACCGGGGAACCGAAATCGTCCGTGCGCTTACGGGAGTACCAATATGCCGGAAATGTTATTTCGGAAGTCAACCAGAAGGATATAGATCTATTTTTGAGCGTCGGGAGAAAGCGAGCCTGTCTATTGACCAGGCAAGGGGAGCTCCCAAAGGACCGATCCGTGTCCAGAATCGAGCGGCCGATGCAGTCGGTATTCGCGAACTGCCATCGCAAGATGATGACAGGAAACGCCGGAAGATCGGGATTCCAGATCGGATGGACCTGATATGGGATAAGGAGACGGAGATACAAAAAAAGCGGTGCTGGGTGTGCCAGCTTAACAAAAGGGTTTGCTTTGCGGATCCGTGCAATCATCTGCTCTATTGCATCAAGTGCGCCATCATTACGGGACTCGACGAGAAGGGCAACACGCGGTATGAGTTCCTGGACAAAACGTGCCTAATGTGTCCAAAGTGCGGACTTGCAATCTGCAATATCGTGCGCGCGGACGATATTGCACTCTGCAATATCGCGCGCGCGGGTAACCCACGTGGAGGACCCTCGAAATCGTCCTGGAGGCCACCAAGGATCCTGCCAAAAGAAATAGAAGAAGAACAGCCAAAAGAAGTAGAAGAAGAAGAATGGGTGTCCCACTGGGTCAAGCCAAATCTGTATCTTTCTTTCACCAGTCCAAAAGACCAAAGTAAATGAAGCACATATTTAGAGCAAACTACCCCGTCCCCTTCCCGTGTATGTCTTCCACTCCCTCCCTCCCGTGTCTGTATTTTTCTTTTTTTTTTCGTCTCATCTGCGGAAGTGTGTGTGGCCGTGTCAAGAAATGTCCAGCGGCGGGACCGGATGGAATCCAGTAAACTGGTTCGGCAAGAGGGCACCGAAGGAGACTTCGGAGGAGAGATCGCAGAGGGTGATTGCTGAGATCCAGGGAAATGTCAATGCACTGGAGAAGAAGCACATCAAGACGGCCAAGATGATTAAGGCGACAAAGGGTGCGGCCATTCGGGCAAACAAGCGCGGGGACAGGGAGGAGGCGCGTTGTCTGCTCAAGAAGATCAAGGGAATGCAGGCAGAAAATACTGCAACGGGCAACCAACTGGACGGCATGAACCGTCAGCTGGACGCCGTCAAGCAGTCCAAGACCAACGTGATGGTCTTCGACGGCTACAAGGCCGGGAACGAGGTCATGGCTGCCTCCACTGCAAAGATGGGCGTCCAGGAGGTAGATGAGGTGCTTGACGAGACGGGTGACCACGTGATTTCACAGAGTGAGATATCTCGGGCACTCGGAGGAGGTGCCTTCACGGATCCATACGACGAGGATGACCTGGACGCCGAGCTCAACCAGATGATGGAGGCCAGCGAGGCCGTGCCTGTGGAGAGCGGCGCCGACGCAATGAGGAGGAGGAGGGCACAGGAGATGATTCAGGAGGCGGAGGCAATGGAGGCCACCCAGGGTCTTCCCACCGCACCGAGCGGTGACGTGAACAGGAACGACGGGGGCGGTGGTGGAAGGGGTGCCGAGACCGCGGCATTGGACACCGAGCTCGATGTATTGGACACCGAGCTCGAGGCAATGGAGAGGGAGATGAACAGCACAAACTGAGAAGAAGATAACAAAAAAAAAATGAGAGAATGCTGTACAGCAACACCTTTTTACTCCCTCTCTCTCACTCTTTTTCTCTCGTGTCAGTCGTCCCTTCCAGTGCCGTCCCAGTCCAGGAGGCTCTTGACGTTCTTCTTCTTCTTGTCGTCCCTGTCGTCACCTGAAACATCACGCTTCCTGGCTGCACCGGTATCCGTCCTCACCTCCGTGAGCTCCACATTGTCCTCGTTCATGAATGCCCTTCCGAGGCTCTTCGTATTCCTGAGGATCCTGTTGCTCCATATCCATTTGAGGGAGCAGCATCGGCAGCCTAACAGGGCGAGGATGAGCAGGACTCCCAGTCCCAGGAACAGGACGAGGGTCACGACCAGGAGCGGTATGAATCCCTGTGGACCCCCGAGGGCGTCGAGGGCGGGCTCGGTAAGGTTGAGGCCAGTGGTTGCTGCATCGAGGGTCGGTGTGGTGGTTGTGGCGACGGTTGAGGATGAGGAAGTGACGACGACGGTGGCAGTCGCATTCATACGTCGCCTCCACCCCTGTACAGGTGGAGACGTTCACACAGATTCCTGTGTCCCGCGTTCCAGTCGAGGGCCTGGCAGCTCTCCCCACAGTACCCACGCTCGCCGGCGCATCCGGTGCAGACGGCGGTTGCGGGGCGCGAGCAAGCGGGTCCACAACACACGCCCGACTCCTCAGCCATCGAGGTGATGGAGATGATGTCCTCCATGAGACCTGGGGGTGTGAGCAGGCGCCTCCTCGGGAGATCGTCCAGGTAGGCCAGCGCGGAGCCGCCTGAATCACTGGGATGTGCAAGGAACACGGCAATGAGGGGACGCAGCCATGTTACCAACTCCGGAACCTTGTTGGAGATTATTTTGGTGCCAACGATCCGGCCGACACCGCCAGCGCGGCAGGCCAGGTACGCCCTGACGAGGTAGAACAACTTTCCAAACAGGTGATTCGGATGGACGGCGCCCGTCACACCCGTTAGGGTCCTGATCATGTGCTTGAGGTACTCCCTGTGGTTCTGGTCACCAAAAGGGTCAAATATATCCTTCATGGCAAAGTAGGTGCACACCAGGGCGGTCTTCTGGATGGACGTTGTATGTGGGTTGATCACCTGCGCCCACACGTACGGTGACAGGGGCTGCAGGAGTGACACCGGGTTCTGGGATCGCGCGGTCCTAAAGCTGGTCCACCACACCTGAAGCGGCCAGTTGAAGCGCTCGAGCAGGTTGAGGTGGAGGGAGCAGTCTAGTGCATCGCGATCCGGCCAGAATACGACGGTCACGGTGGCCATACACACGATGAACTCGTCACCGAGGTAGAGCCTCAGAGGAAGCCCCGGGATCTCCCAGGTCCCCTGACGACTCATAAAGACGCTGTTCATCATGAAGACCTGTGTCGACACTATCACATCCTCATCCCCGAGGCGAGCCAGCGTCTCCGGCCCCATTCTGAGCCTGAAGACCGGTTGATCCTCTTCAAGGTGCGGCGCGGACGTCCTAACCAGCTTCACCACCGCTCTCGGACCCAGCTCCCACGGGGCAAACGCCTCTCGCCTGAGCCTCTCAACCTCGTTAACACTCCTGGCTGCCGGGTCGAGAATCTGCGGCATCATCCTGAACCACTCCCCAAGGAGTCCCATCTCGCCTCGCGCTCCGGCGTGCGACGTGAGGAGGATCTCAGCGGCGGTGATTCTGGGTCCCACCTTCCTCCACCTCTCCAGTGTGGCCGTCATGATCCCCAGTCCGGCGCTCGGGTTGTTAATCATCAATCCCGCAGAGTCGGACCTGAAACGCCAGGATATCACCACCCGGTCGTCGTCACCGTATCCGAGGAGATCCTGGACGAGGTGGCTGCCCTGGGCCGTGGGAAAGTCCGCGGTCTCTGCAAAGTCGGATCGAAAGAGGAACCGCGACAGGTACCGCAACCAGAAGTAGTTGTGTTGAAGTAGGGTGTAACGCTTTTCCGCCGCACCTACATGAAAGACTTCCATGGACAGATTTGGGTACAGTATGCGCGATACGGTGAACCTCTTGGGCGTCACCACTTCCTCTCCCATAATGCTCTGTGGACCGATTGCTGCCATGCTCTCCGCGGTGACTGCGTCGTCCTGCAGATCCTGCGTATCTAGCAGCACCGGCCGTCGCAAAGTCAGCCCTCCGGTTGGAATCCCCAACAGCAGCGTGATGGGACCTTCCGTGATGAGCGTGCTCCTCTTCCAGCGGAACGCGGCTATGTTCCTCCTCACCTCGTCCCACCCACCGAGATTGAGGTGGGGCATGTCGCCAAGCGTCTTTCCGATCCAGAATTCATCCGATCGCACCAATTTCATCGTGCGCCTGTTGCTTCCCCTCAGGAACTGCAGCACATCCCTAATGTCTGCGTGGATGAGAAGCTGCCGCAGCACGTTGAGAGGAAGGTGCTCAAGCGTGACTCCTCGTTCCAATGCGATTCTCTGTGGTGAGGGAGTGTGCTCAAAGGTAAGAGGATCCTCTTCTTCCTCCTCCTCCGTTTCGGTGACCTCTTCCATGTTCTCTCAAAAATGCCCCCTTTTTGTTTGTTGGGATACCTGGGCTGTACGGCGTGGGAAAACTACTAATGCACTGGTAGGTTTGAATGCACGGATGCAGTTTCGTTTGCAGGAGATAGCAAGGGAGAGGGGATGGGTGATTCCGCTTGGGCCCTGGCAGGAGCTTGCGTACGTTCTGGTGCTCACGGCCACGATGCACGCGGTGAGGATGGTCGTCTCTGCGATGGGGCTGAGGCTCGCGGATGTGTATGGGGTGAGGAAGGAGAGGCAGAGGCGCAAGGTGGCCAGCAACGCCTGGTACGCAACGTACTATCTCTGCGCGGCGCTAACAGGCGCGTGGATCCTGCACAACAGCGGGTGGTGGGCAATGGGAAACATTTGCGTTGTGTCGAGCGCCCCCTCTGACTGCGCCCGCTTCCCCATCCTCTATCACTATTTCTGCGTGCAGGTCGCCTTCTACATCAACTATATCATGGCCATGGCGACGGGAATAGACGTGCGCCGGAAGGACTTCTGGGCGTTCTCAGCGCACCACGTGATCACGATGGGTCTGATCATCTACGCGAGGAACAGCAACCACCTGAGGACGGGCGTGGCGGTCTTTGCCATCCATGACGCTGCTGACCCCCTGCTGCACTTTGCCAAGATGCTAAAGTACACTGGAGCTCCGGAGCTGCACTCCGACATTGTGTTTGTTCTCTTCATGGTGATCTTCTTTGCCACGCGGTGGTTCCTCCTTCCCTGGTGGGTCATCTCCCACTGCACCTCCCACTGGATATCGTCCGGGGACCTGGTGCACGTGGGAACTGCGATCAATTCGCTCAACAGCACCCACGTGGTGGTGTCGGGTTACCCCATAAGTTTCTACGGCATGAGTGTGATACTCCTATACTGCCTGATGGCCCTGCACCTGTTCTGGGGCGTCTACATCATGCGAATGGCATGGAGGAAGCTGGTGGAGGGAGAGAGCGAGGAGGACATCAACAGCGACGAGGAGAAGGAGGACGACGATGACGACGCAGAAGTTCAGGGGCTCTCCGAGAGAGAGTGCTCCTTGAAGAACGGTGTTGCCAAGAAGACGAACGAGTTAAAAAAAAACGAATGAGTGCATGGTAATTTTACAAGTGTGTATTTCTTTTTTTTTTCCTCCCACGGGAGTGCCCTGAAGGCATGGTCTGGCTCCGTCTGGATCCGTCTCGTCAGTCGTCCTTGTCTGTGATAAGGTGGGTGCTGTAGGATAGCGATCCTCCCAGCAGGATGGTTCCATCTCCACCATCGCGTCCGTATCCCTTCTGTACAGCGTAGCGAACGGGATCGCTTATCCTGAGCGCCACGTCACGGGACTCGATGTCCTCGCCTTTGCCCTCCTCCTCCTCAAATTCTCCCTCCTCCTCACGCTCGGGAGCGGTAGGGGGCTGCTCTTCCTCCGGGAGCGGGGTTCTTGTCATCGGTCGTGGTGCAAGCCGAAGTCCTGGTCTCCATCCCACGCTCCAAGCGTCGAGGACGTCTCGCCTAAACACGAGGAACCTCCAGACGATCCAGGCCTGCAACAGTATCATGACGCCCACTACGATGGTGAGGGCAACAAGGAACCCGAATCCGCTAATGGAGAGGTCGCTGACGGCGTTGATCCACTCTAATATGCAGCCCGCGATGTGGACGCCGTTGATGGTCATGGATAGAACGAGAAAGACGATGGCCACGAGGGTGGAGACCTCGAAGCCCCTGGGATTCATGGACACATCAAAGTATATGGCCTGCAGGGCGTAGGTGAGTGCCACGGAGTTGGAGACGCCCCAGACAACGTGTGGAAGCGACTCGAATGTGACCGGCGTTCCTCCCAGGGCCATCCCGGTCACCAGGGACGACACGTAGAGGGTCCACACTAGCAGCAGGTTGATCCATATCATCACGGCCGCATACACTTGCTCTGCCCTGACGACATTGGTGATCATGGCCATGGCCATGTTGCTGTTGCCACTCCGGGCCACGTCCTCTTTCACCATCGCGTTGAACATTCCAAAACCCTGGCTCTGGGAGAAGAGTCCCCTGGAAAAGGTCTGTCCCATTATCTGGTTTCCCTCCCTCTTGCTCTCCTGTGAGGTTGATTTCAGTGAGCGCTTGTGTGTGTGTGTGTGAGTGGGTGGGTGGGGATGAAAGTGGAGACCTTTCTGGGACGATGCCATGGTGATTGCGCAATCATACATCGGACTGGCTCTTTCAACACACTTTATTTCTTTCCGTCTCCTTCCTCCTCCTTCTTCTTCTTCTTCTTCTTCTCATCTCTCTCTTCCTTCGCCAGCTTCAGCTTCTCCATGGTGATGACTATGTTCTCAATCTTTCTGGACATGTCCTCGGTGGGAGTCTTTATGCCAACGATCCAAGCCTCTTTGTAGGTATTCCTGATGATGGTGAGCCATCGGTCATTGTATTCGAGCAGGAAGAAGGCAGAGACGCCGTGCTGATTGATCTTCAGCCGGAGCCTGCTCTTGGGGTCGTTCATCTCCGCATAGGAGTGCTCATAACCCAGCCGGTCGTCCGGATCATTCGTGAGCATCACGGAGCGCGCCGTCCTGCTGGCGAGCGTGCTCAGCGTCCTCGCCTTGGGGGCCTTTGGGTACCAGTACCCTATGTGGTCCACGGTGGGGTTCTCCAGACATGCCTTCGTGAACTCCCACTGGGCCTTGAACTTGCGGTCCTCGTTAAGCTGGATACTAAGTATCTCGGGTGTGTTGATCATGACAGCCACCGTCCTGTTCGCGGTGGCCTCATACGCTGCCTTTCCGATTTTCTCCATCTTGTGAAGCCTGGGAGTGTACCCGGGGTAATGCCTCTCCCGCGGGGTGACAAAGTAGTGCATGACGGATCCGGGAAGAAGTAGATGGGTGGCGACGTCTTCCACTTCCGGGTCGAGCTTCTCGTGGGCAATCGTATCCTTGGTGTAATCCGGTTCCATGGTTTCACTCCTCCTCTTTGGAGTTTGACTCTGAATCAGGAGCTCTCTGATCAGGGGTGGTGCAACAGTGCTTTCCGTACGCCGTGGGTAGGGGCGAGTGAGTGGGCGTGGAGGAGGAGGAGGAGGAAGGCGCAGCACCGCGCGCGCGTGGCGAAGCGAAAGTCCTGTTACGGGGGAGACGGGCCCTTGCCTTGATTAGCTCTCCAGAGCTCATTCGGTGACCACGGGATGGACGATGGGCAGCGCATCCTCGATACCACGGGGATGGTCCACTCCAGAGTGTTCTCCTACTACCAGGACCTGTGCCGGGAGAAGAAGGAGGAGAGGCAACTCAAGAGGAGGTATGAGAGGGCCACGCTCGGAGGGGATAGGTCCAGGGAGAGCGAGGGGGACCTCATCGTGGCCAGGATCCGCTACCTCCTGGAGTATGGTTTCCATGACGACAGGGGAAAGAGGATCATCCGGTCCAAGGAGCAGCGCCAGATCCACGAGACCTACATCCGATGCAACCTTCCAAAGATCTACCAGAGGGACTGGGAGGACAACCAAGAGAGGATCCTGCAGAAGTTCGGCCTCACCAAGCTGGCGCAGGAGGCGCTGGTGGTCATGCCGCGGCGCTCAGGCAAGACCTGGTCCATGGCCATGTTCTGTGCGGTCATGATGGTCTGCGTCTCGGATATCGAGGTCTCCATCTTTGCCACGGGCCAGAGGACCGCCAGCAAGCTCCTCAAGCTCATCGACAAGATGCTGCGCAAGCTTTTCATGTGCATCAAGGCCGACGACTTCAAGGTGCTCCAGAAGAATAAGGAGTCCATCACCCTCATTGGACCGGACGGCAC
>SDBS01001583.1_pt1 | contig 23134 bp, 36 predicted proteins | sample 2277091 | NCBI WGS metagenome assembly SDBS01 (sample SAMN10404972, study PRJNA504765) | marine sediment metagenome | isolation source: marine sediment core GS10_PC15, 163 cmbsf | place: Arctic Ocean: Southern Knipovich Ridge | collected 2010
AGCAGCGTTTCATCTGACATACTTATTTATACCCATTCCAAACGAGCAATAGTTGCCGTATCACTCATGCGTTTTCCCATAGGAATAACACGAGTGTATCCACCCGGACGATCAACATATTTAGGCGCAATTTCTTTGAATAATTTAATACACGCAGCATCTTTATACGGCATCAATGCCTTAACTCTACGACGAGCATTAAATTCATTACCAACACGAGCAATCGTTACAAGCTTTTCAACAAAACGTTGTAATTCTTTAATGGTCGCCCTTGTTGATACAAGATGACCATAGGTAATCAAATGAATTGCCTGATTACGAATCATAGAACGCTTGTGAGGCGCTTTAAGATTCAGTTTTTTTCTACCATTTTGATGTCTCATGACATACGATCCTGATATTAAAGAATATATCTACTATGCTTTATCTTGAAGAGCTTTTTTTAAATCGCTCTCCTTGATATTCATTCCAAGAGAAAGTCCAAATGCCTTTAGACCATCTTTAACTTCATTTAAAGATTTACTACCAAAGTTTTTAATTTTGAGTCCTTCATCTTCTACTACATTCACCAAGTCTATAAAACGTTTAATGCCCGCGTTAATCAAGCAGTTATGCGCACGAACTGAAAGTTCCAATTCTTCTATCGGTTTCATAAGAACTTCTGGAGAAATTCCTTTTAATCCATCACCTGCAGCAGCATCACCCGCATCATCATCTTCTGTATAACTTGGAACGTCAGAGATTTCATTAAACGGTATTTCGGTACCCGTAATGAAATGTTCTAACTGAGTTCGCAAAATAGAAACAGCATAATGCACTACATCGATCGGATTTTCAGCACCATTTGTAGTAATACGAAGTATGAGCTTGTCATATCCAATATCTTTCCCTACACGAGTTTTTTCAACATCAAACATAACTTTTCTTACAGGAGAAAACATTGCATCTAAATAAACGCGATTATCTTCTTGCAGTGCTTGTCCAACTGGCCACTGAGCTCGTTGATAACCTCTTCCTATTTCAACAAAAAATTCAATATCCAGTTTTCCACCAGCCGAAACACGCGCAATAACATGATCAGGGTTTACTATTTCCAAATGCCCATCAGCAACAATGTCAGCAGCTTTTGCCATTGCTTCACCATCAACAGTCAAACGCATACGGCCAGGTTTCCCCGTTGTGTTTTTAATAACAATGCCTTTGATGTTCAACAACACTTGCATTGCATCTTCAGAAACGCCCGGCAAAGCAGTGAATTCATTATTAATTCCCTTGATGATGACCGATGTTACTGCAGCACCTTCAATTCCTCCAAGAAGAATTCGTCTAAGTGTGCCCCCCAGGGTCATACCAAAACCAGGTTCCAAAGGTTGTGCAACAAGCTCACCAAACGTATCGGTCAAAGTTTTTTTATTCCACGTTAACTTTGGAATCGTTAATGGCTTATACTCTTTTTTGTCCATTCAACCTCCTAAATAGCTGAGTTAACATATTATTCATACAATAATCAAAATCCAAACAAGACTATTATTTGGAGTATAGTTCAACGATAAGATGTTCTTCAATCGGAGTCCCGATGTCTGAACGAACAGGGTTACGCAATACTTTTCCCTTACGCGCACTCTTATCAAGTTCAAGCCATTCAGGAACCTTAATACCAATGTTAAGACGCTTATCAATAACCTGGTCTACAAATGCCTTTTTTTCTAGAGCACGAGGTGCAATAGAAATAACATCATCTACGTGTACAAAATAAGACGGAGAATGAACTTTTTTACCATTTACGTAAATATGACCATGTACGACTACTTGACGTGCCTGAGGACGTGTTTCAGATAACTTTAAACGAAACACCGTATTATCAAGACGACGCTCAAGTAGGCTCAGTAGTTTTTCCCCGGGAACCCCTTCACGTTTTTGCGTAGCTAGTTTAAAAAAACGTTTAAATTGTTTCTCACGAACACCATACATTTGTTTAACTTTTTGTTTTTCCGCGAGCTGCTTCCCATACTCAGATAATTTGCGAGTGCGCTTTTGCTGTGTTGTTTTTGTTGTCTTCTCTGCACCTCTAGAAGAGCTTTTTTCCATGCTTGCCTTAATAATTTATTGACCTACCAATTCAATTAACGTATTCATTTGCTTTTTAAATTACACTCTGCGCTTTTTAGGTGGGCGACAACCGTTATGCGGTAAAGGAGTCACGTCACGCAAAACTGAAACATTAAGTCCAGACCCTTGCAACGCTCGAACAACTGAATCGCGTCCAGAACCGGGTCCCTTCATGTTCACTTCTATAGTTTTAATACCCATCGTCTGCATGTCTTTTGCGAGCGTTGAGCCAATTTGCCCTGCTGCAAATGGTGTTCCTTTACGAGAACCTTTGAACCCCATTTTTCCTGAGCTGCCACGTAGAAGAACATCTCCCTCAAGTGTCGTAACAGACACAAGCGTATTATTAAAAGAAGATTTTATGTGCACAATCGCACTATCAACGCGTTTTTTATGTTTCTTAGCTTTTTTTTTATATGCCATTCTGACCTTTATGCCCTATTTATAATTCTACTTTTTGGTTACTTTACGCTTAAGAGAAACAGCTCCACCCTTTTTACGAGGTCCTTTACGTGTTCGTGCATTTGTTTTTGTTTTCTGTCCTCGAACCGGCAATCCCTTTTTATGTCTAATTCCTCGATAGCTGCCGATTTCTTGCAAACGCTTGATGTTAAGGAGCACGTCCTTGCGTAATTCACCTTCAATTCTATAATGTGCAGTGATTTCTTTTTGAAGGTTCGCAACTTCTTGATCTGTCAGATCCTTCACTCGCTTATCAAGAGAAACCCCAACTTTACTTAAAATATCTCTAGAGCTTTTTGGCCCTATTCCATAAAGATACGTTAACCCGTATTCAACCCGCTTTTTTCCAGGAAGATTAACACCTTCTATTCTAGCCATATAATATCCTTAGTTCCCGCCTGTTAACCCTGACGCTGCTTGTGTCTTGCATTTTTTTTGCAAATAACACGAACAACGCCTTTTCGCTTAATAATACGACAGTCCGTACAGATTTTTTTAACCGATGTTTTTACTTTCATGACCAACCCACTAGTAACATTGATTATTAATTTTTATAACGCAAAACAATTCTGCCACGCTTCAAATCATAAGGAGAAAGCTCTAAGGCGACACGATCTCCCGGTAAAATTTTGATGTAAAACATTCTCATTTTACCTGACACGTGCCCAAGCACTATATGCCCGCCTTCTATTTCAACGCGAAACATAGCATTAGGCAATGTTTTTTTGACAATTCCGTCTACCTTTATCACATCCTCTTTTGCTTTGTGCTCTCGCTGCTTCTTCTGCCTTTTACGCCTTACTGGCTCTTTTTTTTGTTGCCCACGCTTACGCTTCACCATATCTCGCCTAACCTCTATCGCTCAATCTAGTTAAAATTTTTGGCGCACCACTGGTCACCAAAACTGTATCTTCAACATGGGCAGCCAAACTTTTATCTTCTGTTTTCACCGTCCATCCATCGCCCGCAATATACACATTATGCTTACCCATAGTGATCATCGGTTCAATTGCAAATGTCATACCAGGACGTAGAACAGGCCCTTGTCCAGGTTTTCCATAATTCAAAATTTCAGGATCTTCATGCATCTGTTTCCCAATGCCATGCCCTGCAAATTCTCGAACAATACCAAAACCATTTTTTTCAACTTCTGTCTGCACAGCAGCTGAGATATCTGATAAGCGATTTCCCGCACGCGCTTGAGCAATACCAGCATCAAGAGCTTTTTGAGCAACTTCAACAAAGCGTACCGCATTTGAATCAGCATCCCCAATAAAAAAGCATCGCGCCATATCAGCACAATACCCTTTATAAGAAGCACACAGGTCAACCTTGACTAAATCTTTATCTTTCAAAACCACAGCCGCAGAAGGAACACCATGTACTACAACATCGTTAACTGAGATACAACTCACATACTTGTAGCCCATGTAACCTTTTGCTCGTGATGTAAGACCCCGTTGCTTCAATTGATTCGCAATAAAAGAATCAATATCAAGCGTAGTGATACCTGGACGTATAAACGACGCCACTTGGGTAAAAAGATCAAGTAATTTGGCTCCTGCAATTTCCATTTTACGGATAGCAGTTTTGTTCTTAATTACAATCATTTATCATCTACGCATATCAATTGTTTAAACTCATGAAACACTTCTTGCAGCGGTTGTTCTGCATTAACTGTGATAACGGGAAAACCCGATTTTACTAAAAAGTCTTCTACACCACGTGCATGCTGATGAAAAACAACTAACCGATCCTTAATAGAATCAGGCTCATCGTCCTTCCGCCGTACCAAGTTCCCTGCACATTTGGTACATAAAGCATTGGAAGCATCGTCTTCTGACAACGAATAAACTGTCTGACAATCACTGTTTTGACATATATACCGACGAGACAGGCGATCAATCACCACATCGTCAGAAACAGACAGCTTAATCACCTTCAAATCAACATCTAATGAACTATCTTCAAGCCACTTTACCAAGGATTGTGCCTGAGGAACTGTTCGTGGATAACCATCAAAAATAACTGTTTGTCCCTGATTTTTTGAATTTTCAAGCCAATTTTCTACCATAGCAGAAATGAGGCTATCAGAAACAAGTATACCAGATTTGATAGCAAAATCTATTTGCTTTCCTATCGCAGTCTGTTCTGAAATATGCTTTCGACATAAGTTTCCCGTCGAAAGTTGTTTCCAGCCCAGGTCAGTTACACATAACCCAGAAAGAGAGCCCTTTCCAGAGCCCGGAGGACCAATAAATACGTATATCGTTAATTTATTGCTCAACGCGCCCCCCTACCTTTCATTCTCCCTGAAGATAAAAACCCTTCATAGCGGTGTTCAATCAGGTATGATTCAATTTGGGAAGCTGTTTCAAGAGCCACCCCAACAACAATCAATAACCCCGTACCACTAAACATAAATGGCATATCAATGAAGAACATTAAAATGGAAGGCAATAGGGCAAGCGCAGCTAAGTAAATAGCCCCAACCAAACCAATACGGGTCAAAATATAGTTGAAAAATTCTGCAGTCTTTCTACCCGGACGAATACCAGGAATAAAACCGCCGCTCTTTTTAATATTTTGTGCCAATTCTTGAGGATCAAAAATAATGGCTGTATAAAAGAATGAAAAAGCAATAATCAGAATAAATTGCAGAACATTGTTAAGAGCATGCCCATATTGCAAACTTTCTCCAAGCCACGCAAAAAATGAATATTTAGAAAGAGCTGCAACCACAAACATTGGTATGTTCATAACAGCCCCTGCCAAAATAACAGGCATCACATTCGCATTATTAATCTTGAATGGTATATACGTACTCTGGCCGCCATAAACACGCTGGCCTACAATACGACGCGTATATTGCACTGGTATTTTTCTTTCGCCCTTTTCTAAAAAGACAATGCTCGCAGTGATACCAATAAAAATAACCAAAATAACAAAGGCCATTAAGCCACTCAAGCTACCCTGTTGAACAGCATAATATGTTTTACCTGCATAACCAAAAAAATTAGCAACAATACCAGCAAAAATAATCATCGAACTACCATTGCCCAGGCCAAAAAGAGAAATTTGTTCTCCAAGCCACAATACAAACATTGAACCAGTCGCCAATGATAGTATAAACAGTGCATAAAAACCCAAACCCGGATCTAAAATAAGCCCCTGATTCCTGAGTAAAAAGATGAGCCCGACACTTTGCACGATACTCACAACAAAAGCCAAATAGCGTGTGTACTGATTGACTTGTTGTCTACCATACTCACCTTCTTTGAGTAATTGCTCTAATGCAGGGATAGTCATACCCAACATTTGCATCATAATAGACGCAGTAATATAAGGCATGATACCAAGAGCAAAAAGAGTACACTGGCGAAGCATGCCACCGGAAAATAAATCAATATATTTGAATAGTCCACTAATCAAACCACTTTGACTCATCATCTCCTGCAAGCCACGAACATCCACACCGATGACTGGTATATAGAGACCCAATCGATAAATGATTAGAATACCCAAAGTAAATAATACTTTTCTTCGTAATTCAGGGATGAAAAAAATATTTATGAAGTTCTTCAGTAGTACCACGACTTCAACTCTCCTTAGTTAATCGAGCCTCTCCGCCACTATCTTCTATCATCTTAATCGCTGACTTGCTAAACGCATCGGCACTAATAACTATTTTTTTAATCGATTCTTTCCCAGCTAAAATCTTAACAAGAAGATTTTTTCCTGGAATCGTTTTTTTTGAACTCACAAGGCCTTTTTCAATTAAAAATTCTTTGGTTATTTGTGCACCCTCATCAAACAACGCGTTAATTCTATCTAAACTGACCACCTGATATTCTTTTTTAAAACGAGCGTTGGTAAATCCACGCTTAGGCAAACGACGATATAAAGGCATTTGGCCACCCTCAAAACCAACTCGAGGAGATCCGCCTGACCGAGCCTTTTGTCCTTTGTGGCCTCTTCCAGAAGTACCACCACGACTTCCACCGCGCCCAATTCTTTTTTTCTTCTTGGCTGTTCCCATTAAATTACTGAGCTTCATCTTTGCTCCCAACCAGTTGTGCTATACTCTTTCCTCTCAACTTTGCAAGATGCCCTGCAGAGCGCAATTTAGAAAATGCATTCAGCGTAGCTTTAACAACATTTTGACGGTTGGATGAACCAGTCGATTTTGCCAAAAGATCTTCTATCCCTGAAGCTTCTACAACCGAACGAACTGCTCCACCTGCAATAATTCCGGTACCCTTTGATGCCGGACGAATTTCAACACGACTTGCACCGTGATGTCCAACTACTTCATAAGGAATAGTCTTACCACGAAGACTTATCGGTATCATTTTTTTACGAGCTCTGTTAGTTGCCTTATCGATGGCGGAAGAAACTTCTCGACTTTTTCCAAGAGCCATCCCCACATTACCCTTCCGATCACCAGAAACTACCAGCGCAGAAAATGAAAACCGTTTTCCACCCTTGGTCACTTTAGTAACTCGATTTACGTTTACAACGTAATCAACTATGTTATCTTTTTCAGCATCAGCTGACTTACTAGGCCTACGTTTTGCCATTATCAATATCCTAAATGCTCGCGATAAAAATCATTTTTAAAACTTTAATCCGCCTTCACGCAAACCTTCTGCTAACGCTTGAATTCGACCATGGTATATAAATGGACCACGATCAAATACAATAGCAGTAATACCCTTACCAGCAGCGCTCTTAGCTAATTCAACTCCAATAGCATGAGCAACCGCCTTTTTATCTCCGGCCACATCTTTTGCGTTCAACGAAGAGTAACTTGCTAAGGTCTTTCCCGCATTATCATCAATAACCTGAGCATAAATATGCTTTGCACTTCTAAAAACAGAAACACGAGGTTTAGCTTTAGTTGATTTTAATCGCACACGGGTTCTCTTAGCTCTTCTGTTGGCTAATTTTTTCTTTTTTCTCTCTGAATTCACTGTTTCAACACCTTCATTAACTTATTATACGGATTTTGCTTTACCAGCCTTACGAACAATAACTTCGGACTCATACTTAATACCAGTTCCTTTGTACGGTTCTGGTGGTCGAAATGCTCTAACTTGACTACATACTTTTCCAAGTAACTCTTTGTTGATTGATTTGAAAGTCAACTTTTGTCCGCTTTTATCAATAATCAGGCTCACATTTTGAGGTAATTCGAAATTAATTTTATGACTATAACCAAGTGAAAACGTTACTTTGTTACCAGAAAGTACCGCCTTGTATCCAAGTCCATTAATTTCAAGTTTGCGTTCAAAAGCCTTGGCTGCACCTTGCAAATTATTAAAAAGCAAAGCCCTATGTAACCCCCAAACCCTATTCGCATCACGCAATACATTACGTGATAATCCTGATGACTTAACTTTCAGGAATAATTTCTTATCTTCTGAAACTGCCTCTAAAACATCGGGTAATGTATAAACCCCAGATCCTTCTTTGCCTTTGTAATGCAGTTCTTGTCCCTTGATATCAACTTGAAGATCACTGATGTCAATGGGCTTTCTACCTATTTTAGACATAATGCACACCCACTACCAAACTGTACAAATAACTTCACCACCAACACCACGCGCTTTCGCTTGCATGTTGGAAAGTAATCCGCTACTTGTTGTCAAAATTGACATTCCCAAACCACCAATAACTGGCTTAACACCCGAGGCACCCGCATACGAACGTCTTCCAGGAGTACTTACCCGTTGAATTTCATGAATAACAGACTCACCGTTTACGTACTTCAAAACAACTTTAATTGATTTTTTGATAGGCCCGTGCTCTTCAACAGAAAAGTTTGTAATAAAACCTTCGTCCTTTAGAATACGCGCTATCTCCAATTTCATTTTGGAATACGGAGCAACGATGAAAGGCTTTGAAACCATTAATCCGTTTCTGATAATGGTCAAAAAATTCCCGATAACATCGACCGACATTTGAGGTCCTTCCTTAATAGTAGTAATTACCAGCTTGTCTTTTTTACGCCAGGAAGCAAACCCTGTAACGCATTTTTTCTAAAACACAATCGGCACATTTTAAACATTCTCATGTATCCTCTAGGACGACCACACAGCTGACATCTGTTATAGGCCTGTACAGCATACTTAGGTTTTTTGTTCGCTTTTTCTATCAACGACTTTTTAGCCATTCAATTACCCCAACAGCAATTAATTTACTTTACGAAACGGCATTCCAAAACTTTTCAAAAGTTCGAACGTGCCATCACCATCTTTTGCGGTTGTATCAAAACTGATATTTAAACCGCGAATTTTTTCCCCACTGTCATAATCAACTTCTGGAAAAATAATCCACTCTTTGATTCCAAGATTGTAATTTCCTGCTTTATCAAATGATACAGAAACACCTTGAAAATCTCTCATTGACGGAAGAGCCAAATTGACAAGACGATCAAGGAATTCGTACATTTTTTTCCCTCGAAGCGTCACTTTAACACCAATCGGCATACCCGCACGAAGCTTAAATCCAGCTATCGATTTACGCGCAACAGTTTTAACCGGCCTTTGACCAACAATTTTTTCTAAAATTGTCATCACAGACTTAATGGCCTTACTGTCATTCACTGCATCTTTGATACCAACGTTAACCACAATTTTTGATAATTTTGGTACCAACATTATATTTTTCAAATTAAGCGTTTGCTTTAGTTCAGAGCGAATTTTATCGTTATATAAACTCTGTAGCCGCGCTTTTTTCATTATCGATCCCCAAACCAATTATTAGAAAACTTCTTGAGATCGTCTAGACATACGAGCTCGTTTTCCGTTATCAGTAACTTTACTTCCAACGCGACAAGGTTTGTTTGAAGAAGGACATACAGGCATTACATTAGAAAGTGCAATATAACTTTCTTTATGCTTAATACCTGCAACATCTCCTTGCTTACGCGCCTTCATATGTTTTGCAACCATCGCAACATCTTTAATAAGAACTTTATTCTTCTTTCGTGAAATGCTGATTACGGGACCGGTTTTTCCCCGATATTTTCCCGACACAACCATCACTATGTCATTTTTTTTAATTCGAGCTACCATCTTAGCAACATCCCTCTTACAAAACTTCTGGCGCTAGAGAAACTATTTTCAAATAACCCTTTGCTCGTAATTCTCGGGCAACTGGACCAAAAATACGCGTAGCAATAGGTTCTTTGTCCTTTATAATCACTGCAGCGTTATCTCCAAAACGAATATAACTACCATCTTCACGCCCACGTTCTTTTCTCGTTCTCACGATAACGGCTGTTACCACTTCACCTTTTTTAACCATGCCCCCTGGGATAGCCTTTTTAACCGAACACCTTATGGTATCACCCAAATAAGCGTAACGCTTGCGCGTGCCACCAATGATGTGTATACATTGCAAAGCTTTTGCACCAGAGTTATCGGCGACTTCTAAATAAGATTCCTTTTGAATCATGTTACTTTACCCCGTTTAACTCTCAACTGCTTGCGTTTTAACTATACGCTTGAGATACATAGACTTCGTTTTTGATAGTGGACGTCCTTCACAAAACTCAATGACGTCACCCTTTTTTGCTTGTGAAAGCTCGTCATGCACTTTATATTTTTTTGTCTTTTTAAGATACTTGTGATAGCGTTCGTCTTTGTATAGGCGTTTAATCTCAACAACAACGGTTTTATCCATTTTGTCTGATACTACGACACCAACTAGCGTACGTTTTGATTTTTCCTCATTTGTCGTCATCTGATCCAATACCTCTTTCTATAATCTACTTATCAACGTTTTTTTGACCAATTAAAGTCAAAATTCTCGCTATATTTTTTCTTGTTTTCTTAAGCTGCGAATAATCTTTTACGTGAGTAGTCGATGTATTGAGCTTTAAAGAAAACAATTCTCTACGCAATTCGTTTAATTTGCCAGCCAACCCAGCTAAATCTAGCGAATTTAAATTTTTTCGAAATTCACTTAATTTCATATTTCATTCCATTTAGCAACACAGTAATAACGTGATCATAAAATTTCTACAGAACTTTTTCCGAAGATTTTTTAACAAATCTCGTCTTCATTGGAAGCTTATATCTAACCGATTTCAAGACAGAACGAGCGACATCTTCTGAAATACCTGCAACTTCACAAATAATTCTTTCACGTTTCACCACAGCAACCCAAAACTCTGGATTACCTTTTCCTTTACCCATACGAGTTTCTGCAGGTTTTTTTGTAACGGGTTTTTGAGGAAAAACTCTTAAGAAAAATTTTCCCATTTTTTTCAACGCACGAGATAATGTAACACGCATCGCTTCAATTTGTTGTGCAGTCATCCAATGAGGTTCTAAGGCTTGCAACCCATACTCACCGAAACAAACTGTACGAGCCCCTTTTGAACGACCACGTAAAGTGCCTCGCTGGACTTTTCTATATCTGGTTTTCTTAGGCATCAACATGCTTATACTCTTTCATCATCGACTATTTGGGACGTTGAAACTCGCCCTTACAAATCCAAACTTTAACACCAATTATACCGTAAGTCGTTTTTGCCTCCGCAAAACCATAATCTATGTTTGAACGCAAGGTGTGAAGTGGAACCGAACCTAAACGAACCCATTCTTCACGAGCTATTTCAGCGCCATTCAATCGACCTGCGCAACAAATTTTAATACCCTTAGCACCTGCTCTCATTGCAGCAGCACCCGCACGCTTCATTGCTTTTTTAAAACTGATTCTTTTTACAAGCTGAGCAGCGATACTTTTAGCAACCAACGTCGCATCAATCTCTGCTGTCTTCACTTCTTGCACAGAAATTTCAATAGCTTTTTTGCCAATTTTTTTTGCAATTTTATTACGCAAGCTTTCAATGCCTTGCCCTTTTTTACCAATCACAAAACCTGGTCGGGCAGAATGAATGATAAGCCGCACATTTTCGCCAGCTTTTTCTATTTGAACCCGGGAAACTTCAGCACTATCAAGCACGTCATTCAAAATTTTTCTAATAGCTAAATCTTCTAATATTTGATCGCCATACGACTTTCGCGCAAACCAACGAGAATCCCAATCTCGATATATACCTACCCGAAACCCTATTGGATGAACTTTTTGACCCACACTAAACCTCTTTCCGCTCAGTAGATTCCAAGACAACACCTATATGGCTCATACGTTTTCTGTAAACATTTGAGCGTCCCATAGCACCAGGCTTAAAATATTTGACCATTGGACCTTGGTCTATTCTAATTTCCTTGATCACAAGCATATCCGGACTAATTTCACTGCTACTTTTTGCATTAGCAATCGCAGATTCTATGGCCTTCTTCACTGGAATCGATCTTTTTACCGCATATGTTGAAAGAAAATTCACAGCATAAACGGCATTTTTACCGCGAACTACGTCGGCTAAAGGTCTCAACTTGTATGGTGAGAATCGAATAAATCGAGCTTTTGCAGTAAATTGCATTATTAAACCTCATGTATAGGTTAAACCTATTTTACCTATTTATCAAACATTATACTAATTCAAACGGACTATTACTTAGCCCCACTCTTACGCTGGCCACTATGAAGTCTAAATGTCCGAGTAGGAGAAAATTCACCTAAATAATGTCCAACCATATTTTCGGTCACAAAAACTTTAGTAAAAGTTTTTCCATTGTGCACCGCAAACGTCATTCCCACAAAATCAGGAAGAACCATACTACGACGTGACCACGTTTTTATTACTTCTTTCTTACCACTCTCTTTTACCTTTTGAACCTTGTTCATCAATGAGGGCTCAACGTATGCCCCCTTTTTAGCAGATCTCGCCATATGCGCAATTTCCTTTACCGCTTGTTATTTTTTACTTTTTCGTCGTTTCAAAATCAATGGATTTTTACGAACGCGTGTTCTCGATCCTTTTGCACCTTTACCCCAAGGAGATCTAGGATGAGATCCTGACTTAGAGCGACCTTCACCACCACCATGTGGGTGATCAACGGGGTTCATTGCCATACCACGAACCGTTGGACGGAAACCGCGATGTCTCGTACGGCCAGCTTTACCCCACGAAATGTTACGAAAATCAGCATTTCCCAAAACACCAATTGTTGCCCAAGAATTAACAGGAACCATTCGAATTTCAGTAGAAGGCATTTTTAATGTTGCATGTTGTTCAGTTTTACTGACCAACTGAGCCCCAACCCCTGCACTCCGAACTAATTTAGCTCCTGATCCAGGAAACATTTCTATATTGTGAACAGTGAAACCAACAGGAATTTTTGATAATGGTAACGAGCTTCCTACCTTAACTTCTGCTTTTTCACTTGCTAATACAATAGACCCTACTTTAAGACCAGCCGGTAAAAGTATGTAAGTTTTTGCACCATTACGGTAAAAAACAAGACCAATCCTCACATTACGATTTGGATCGTATTCAACCGCTGCAATTCGTCCAGGAACATCTTTTTGGGTCCATTTAAAATCGACCATGCGATATTTTCGTGTAGCTCCGCCACCACGGTGTCTAACGGTAATTCTACCGTAAGCATTTCTTCCGCCGCTCTTTTTTAAACCAAAGACCAAAGACTTTTCAGGCTTTTTCTTGGTAATATCACCAGAGCTTAAGAATGTTTGAAACCGCAAAGAGGCATTACGTGGCCTTCTTCTTATTATCGCCATCTTTTTATATCCTTATTACCTATTCGCCCCCAGAAGATGTTGATTCGCCGCTTTGTCCAGCGCGCACATCAACACTCGCCCCTGCTTGACCAATAAGATCAAGAGAGTAACCTTCTTTCAATGTGACAATTGCTTTCTTAATTAATGGATCAACCACTAATTTTTTTTTTACACGACGCCTTTTCCCCTTGCGCACAATGGTACGTACATTTTTAACTTTTACATTGAAAAGTTTTTCAATTGCCTGCGCTATTGAGGGTTTATTCGCTTGTGGATGCACCTTAATTACAAGTTTGTTTAGCTTCTTATTTAATTTATAAGCTTTGTCAGAAACAACTGGCCCTTGTATAATTTGGTAAATACTTAACTCCATCGTGAAACCATTTCTTTAAATTGATCAAGATCTTTTTTTAGAACAACCCAACGCGGTGCATGTGCTAAGTCAAATGCGTTGGCTTGATCAAAAAATAATACTCTAACCCCCGGTAAGTTCGCAAATGATGCACCTGATAATGAGTCGTCAGAACGTAAAAAGAGATTAATTTTTGCACCGTGTAAACCGGCATCCTTAAGAGCCTTACTTGCTTGTGCAGTACTCGGCTTATCTTGAGACAAACTCCAATCAAGACACATTATATTTCCGCTATCAAAACGATCAAACAAAAGACTATTTAAAACACCCTGTTTAACCTTTTTAGATACTTTCAAAGATTTTACACGTGGCTGGGGTCCAAAAATAACACCACCGCCTCTCCACAAAGGAGACCTAGCTGTACCAGCTCGTGCGCGACCAGTTCCTTTTTGCTTCCAAGGCTTTTTATTAGAGCGTGAAACCTCAGAACGATCCTTGACACTCACAGTTCCTTGTCGCCAATTTTGTAAAAGAGCTCGGACCCATGTTGAAAAAGCTTGAGGAGAAATTCGTTTTTCTCTCGCTTTAACCGACACGTCGCTCGCTGAAAGATGCAGCTCTGAACTGACACTTCCTTTTTTTTGTACTTTAGATACTTTTTGCTTGTCCATGCCTTACCTACGCTTTTCGAACAAAGACTAATGAACCAGCTTTGCCTGGAACCGAACCTTTAACCAACACTATCCGAGGATTCTCAGATACCTTAACCACTTCAAGTTTTTGAATCGTACACTTTGTATTGCCAGCTTGACCAGGCATTTTTTTACCTTTTATCACTCGTCCCTGCGAAGCCATAAAACTTATTGCACCGGGACGTCTTCCCATTGTAGATCCATGACTTGCCCCACCGCCACTAAAACCATGGCGACGAACAACACCCGCAAATCCACGTCCTTTAGTCGTACCAGAAACATCAACTTTGTCTCCAGCTGATAAAATGGAACATAAATCGGCAGATTTACCAACAGAAAAACCTTTTAGATCATCTCCGTTATCAAAACGCACTTCTTTTACAAAGCTAAAATATTCATTTGGCTTTTTCAGCCATTGCTTAGAAAAATGATCGTCGACATAGCGTTTTTTTACACGTGCAACTTGCACTGCGTTATAGCCATCACGATCCTGCATTTTAACCCTAGTTACAAACCAAGGAGACGCATCAATCGCTGTCACCGGTATCACTTTATCATCAGCAAAGATTTGGGTCATACCTATTTTTTTACCCCAAAAACCTGCCACCATCGAACGACCTTTCTATAATTTTATTTAATCTCAACATCTACGCCTGATGAAATATTCAATTTCATCAAAGCATCCATTGTTTGATCCGAAGGAGAAAGAATATCTAAAATCCTTCTATGTGTTGTCAACTCAAATTGTTCACGTGATCTTTTATTCACATGGGGTGATCTCAAAACCGTAAAACAACGCCTTTTATTAGGCATTGGAACAGGCCCCATTAACTGGGAGCCTGTTCTTTTAACCGTCGAAACAATTTGTTTAATAGCTTTATCAAGCAATTGATGATCATAAGATCTAAGAGTCAAACGTATTTTCTGCTTCTTCATCAACGGCCCAATTATTTTATAATTTCTGTAACGATACCAGACCCAATAGTTCTGCCACCTTCACGGATTGCAAATCGTAGATCTGTATTCATTGCAATCGGTGCAATCAATTCAGCCGACAATTCAACGTTATCACCCGGCATAACCATTTCTCTGCCCTCAGGCAACTGAACATTACCAGTCACGTCAGTTGTTCTGAAATAGAATTGAGGTCGATATCCATTAAAGAATGGACTGTGTCTTCCACCTTCATCTTTAGTAAGGATATATACCTTAGCTTTGAATTTGGTGTGCGGTGTAATTGAACCCGGTTTGGCAATAACCATACCACGCTCAATATCTTCCTTTTTAACACCACGAAGCAATAATCCAACATTATCACCAGCTTGACCTTCATTCAGTAACTTTCTGAACATTTCGACACCAGTAACAATTGTTTTTAGTTTGCTACCAAACCCAACGATTTCAACTTCTTCACCAACTTTAACCTGACCAGTTTCGATTTTTCCTGTAGCAACAGTTCCTCGACCTGAAATCGAAAAAACACCTTCAACAGGCATAAGAAATGGCTTATCAATCTCACGCTTTGGAATCGGAATATACTCATCAATTGCTGCCATCAATTTTTCAATTGCTTGCGAGCCGATTTCACTCTTGTCACCTTCAAGTGCTTTAAGAGCTGACCCTTTAATTACTGGAATTTTATCTCCAGGGAAATCGTATTTAGTTAAAAGTTCACGAATTTCCTCTTCGACCATCTCGAGCATGTCAGGATCGTCAACCATGTCCACTTTATTAAGGAACACAACAAGAGAAGGAACGTTAACGTTTTTAGCTAAAACAATATGCTCTCTTGTTTGAGGCATTGCACCATCTGCAGCAGATACAACAAGAATTGCTCCGTCCATCTGTGCGGCACCGGTGATCATGTTTTTAACATAGTCAGCGTGACCTGGACAGTCAATGTGTGCATAGTGCCTTTTATCTGTTTCATACTCAACATGAGTTGTTGCAATGGTAATACCACGCGCTTTCTCTTCTGGTGCATTATCAATATCAGCAAAAGTTTTTGCTTCTGCACCACCTTTTTCCGCCAAAACCTTTGTAATTGCAGCGGTTAAGGTCGTTTTACCATGGTCAACGTGACCAATAGTTCCGATATTAACATGCGGCTTATCACGCTTAAATACCTCTTTTGCCATCGTGCATTCTCCCGATACTTAATTGAATCACAACGCTATTTCTTTTCAACAATCGCCGCTTGAACATTCTTAGGAACTTCGCGATAACACTCAAATTCCATCGAATAGTTCCCGCGTCCTTTGGTCATAGAACGCAACTCAGTTGCATACCCAAACATTTCTCCCAAAGGAACTTCAGCATTTACTTCCTTTTGATTGGCGTTTCCCTCCATACTAAGGATTCTACCTCGGCGAGAGTTTAAATCACCAATCACGTCACCCATATGTGCTTCAGGTGTATCTACAACAACCTTCATCACCGGCTCAAGTAAAACAGGAGACGCTTTGGCCATTCCAGATTTAAAGGCCATGGATGCAGCAACTTTAAACGCAATTTCAGATGAATCAACATCATGATATGAACCATCATGTAAAGTTGCCTTAAAGTCAACGGTAGGATAGCCACCTAACACCCCGCTATTTTTTGCCTCTTCAAGACCTTTTTGTACTGGAGAGATAAATTCTCGAGGGATGGTGCCACCTGTAATTGCATTAACAAACTCAAAACCTTCTCCACGTTCAAGTGGCTCAAACTTGATCCATACATGACCGTATTGTCCACGTCCACCAGATTGACGCACAAATTTACCTTCAGCATCAAACGGCTTCTGTATAGTCTCTTTGTAAGCAACTTGTGGTCTACCTTGAGTGACCTCAACCTTATGTTCTCGCTTCAAACGATCAACAACAATTTCAAGGTGCAACTCACCCATACCCGAGATGATAGTCTGTCCAGTTTCCTCATCATACGTAAAATGGAATGAAGGATCTTCACGTATCATCTTTTTAAGCGCAATAACCATTTTTTCATAATCAGATTTGCTTTTTGGCTCAACCGAAGATTTGATAACAGGAGCCGGAATAGTGATACTCTCAAGCAATACCAATTTATCAGTTCCGCAAATCGTATCACCAGTCACCGTATCTTTAACACCAACAACTGCAGCAATATCTCCTGCACTTATTGAACCAATCTCTTCTCTTTTATTTGCATGCATTTGAACCAAGCGGCTTACACGTTCCTTGGAACCTGTACGAGCATTATAAACATATGATCCTGCCTTCAGAGTACCCGAATAGACACGAACATAGTTCAAAACACCCACAAAAGGATCGGTTACAATTTTAAACGCAAGCGCATAAAACGGTCCGTTAGGATCAGCCGTTACTTTAATTTTTTCGTCTGTAGCCTTAACAGTACCTTCCATTGGAGGTACCTCAAGCGGCGAAGGCAGATAATCAACAACTGCATCTAAAAGGAGCTGAACTCCCTTGTTTTTAAATGCAGTACCACAAAACGCTGGTACAATTTTTATATCTACCACACCTTGACGTATTGCTTTTTTAATCTCTTCTTCTGAGATCGGCTTTTCTTCTAGGTATTTGTCAGCCAAATCATCATCAATATCACAGGCAGCTTCAACAACCTTGAGGCGCATTTCTTCAACTTTATCAGCGTATTCTTCTGGAACATCAGACCATGTTACCTCAGATCCCATTTCCCCAGAAAAAGTTGCCATTTTACGCGTTATAAGATCAATAATACCTTCAAAATTTTCTGAATGACCAACTTGCAATTGCATTGCAACCGCATTGGCTCCGAATTTTTCACGCACATCTTCAATAACACGTAAATAATCAGCACCTACTCGATCGAGCTTGTTTACAAACATAACACGAGGCACACTATATCGGTTGGCTTGACGCCATACAGTCTCAGACTGAGGCTGAACACCTTCAACACCGGAAAAAACCGCAACAACACCATCGAGGACCCTGAGAGACCTTTCAACTTCTATAGTGAAGTCAACGTGACCAGGAGTATCAATGATGTTAATTCGATGGTCTTTCCAAGAACAAGTTGTAGCAGCAGAGGTAATAGTAATACCGCGCTCTCTTTCTTGCTCCATCCAGTCCATGATAGCTTCGCCCTCATGAACCTCACCAATTTTATGTGAAATACCAGTATAAAACAAAATACGCTCGGTAATAGTTGTTTTTCCCGCATCAATATGAGCTGCGATACCAATATTTCTATATTTCTTTAGTGAAACACTCATGACAACTCCCACCTACCATGCATAATGAGAAAATGCGCGGTTTGCTTCCGCCATCCTATAAATATCCATTTTCTTCTTGATGGCACCCCCACGACCTTCATGAGCATCAAACAATTCATGAGCTAGCCGGGTAGCCATATTTTTGTCGGAACGAGCAGAAGCCGCATTAATAATCCATCGTATTGCCAAAGCCTGCGCCCTATCTTTTCTTACTTCAGTAGGAATTTGATAGACACTACCCCCAACTCTACGAGGACGAACTTCAACCATTGGAACAACCTTCTCAAAAGCTTTTAAAAAATATTCTAAAGCTTTGTCCTTGTCTCCACCGGCCTTTTTAGCAAGTTTATCCAGCGCACCATATACGATATTACGCGCCACATTCTTCTTGCCACCCTTCATCACGACATTGATAACTTTTTGAACAAGCCCTGACTGATAGATAGGGTCAACACCAATATCTCTTTTAAAACTTTTTTTCTTGCGCCTTGGCATTATTTAACCCTTTTACTTTGGACGCTTGGTACCATAAAGAGACCTTGACTGTTTTCTATTTTCAACACCTGCAGCGTCGAGTGCACCACGAACAATGTGATACTTTACGCCAGGTAAATCTTTTACTTTTCCACCCCGTACAAGCACAAAAGAGTGCTCTTGTAGGTTATGTCCTTCACCAGGTATGTAAGCTGATACTTCAATCCCTGTAGAAAGCTTCACACGAGCGACTTTACGCAACGCAGAGTTCGGCTTCTTTGGAGTTACGGTGAAAACCCGCGTACAAACTCCACGAGCCTGAGGGGCTCCTTTAAGAGCAGGACACTTTGATTTCTTTTTCTCTCGTTTTCTTCCATCCCGGCATAGTTGATTTATGGTGGGCATATCGAAATATTCCTACATTAAAATGGTGATACACAAGTTCAAAAACACGACCTTGCCTTGCAATATATCGAAAATTTGACACTTAGGGTTATAAGTATTCTAACCATTTTGACAATTTTTTCAAGGTAAATTACATAAAAAATGGACCACTTGGCTTCAGAGGGTAAAAATAACCCCTCTAAAACAATCTTGAGGGGTTCAATTTCTACCAATGCAGCTAGTTTGGCAGACAGATAAAAACCTTATTTTTCTGGACTTAAAAGCACATACATGCTAATTTGTCATGGTTATTTTACTATTTTAATATAACTGATTTTTTATTTTTTTTCTAGAGGAGTTTGAATGAATTTATTTTCATTGCTATCTATCATTCCAAATGGGCTCTTGTCCGCATCAAGTAAAATGTTTGGAATACTCATAGGGATACTCGGGATAGGGTTCCTTATAGGGTTTCATGAACTTGGGCATTTTGTCTTTGCCAAGCTTTTTAATATCAGGACCCCCTCCTTTTCAATTGGCTTTGGTCCTTCATTAATTTCAAAAAAAATAGGTGAAACCAATTTTTCTCTGTCAGCAATCCCCTTGGGTGGATACGTTGAACTCGCACATGAAGACGAAGATAATAACAAAAAAGACACTAAGTCTACATCACACACATTCACGTCTCGCCCCTACTGGCAAAAGCTCTTAGTAATGCTGGGAGGCATTGCCTTTAACCTGTTGTTCGCTTATGTGGCATTTATCCTTTTATTCGCACTCGGCATACCAAAATCAAAATATATGCTCCCGCTTAACAGCACTTCAACCATTGAACGGGTAATGGACAAATCTGCTGCGTCACAGGCAGGGTTGGTTAAGGGAGATACTATTTTAGCAGTCGACGCAGCACCTGTAGAAAATAACGTCGAAGCGCTACTAAAAATTCTAAGGAGTAATCCCGATCAAACACTGACTCTTAGCATCAAACGAGCAGGCCAAACTATGGATATCCCTGTCACTCTTAAATCAATGGATCATCTAGGTAAAAAAATAGGTATTTTGGGCATTGAATTTGGTAGTCGATCTTTGCCAGGAGTTTCTTTTGGGCAAGCGATAAAAAAGGGTATAAAAACGACCAATGACTGGATCAAAAGAACAATTGGTAATTATGCACACTTATTTTCTTCTCGTAGCTTAAGTGGCGCACAGGGCCCTTTAGCAATCATATCTGAAACTGCAAAGGAAGGCAGCCAAGGGTTTAAACAATTGTTAATATTCCTTGCTATTATCAGCATTAATCTCGCTATTTTGAACCTGATACCACTTCCTATTTTAGACGGCGGCCAAATTTTATTTTATTCGATAGAAGCCTTAATTGGAAGAAGCATTCCAACCAACATCAAAGAATATATTCAGATTGGCTGTTGGTTTTTAATTCTAGGAATCATACTTTACGCAAGCTATAACGATATTCTACGAATATTAGGATTTGGTAAATAATCGCTGTACGTCACTATAAAAATAAAAAAAGGGAAGGTCGTTAAACCTTCCCTTTTTTTATTTCGTTCTAAACTTAAATTTGTTCAGGGGGTGCAATGTATGGAGCAGATGCAATTTGTGCTGTGTGAGGATGATCTTTTCCCACATACACTTTTAATTTTTTAAGAATCTGTGCCGATAATTTATTTTTGGGTAACATACCTTTTACTGCATACTCAACCAACCTTGTAGGATGCTTTGCCATTAGCTCCTTTGCGGTTAACACTTTATAACCACCCATCCATCCAGTGTAACGGTCATAAATTTTGCCCTTCCACTTATTACCGGTTAAATGGATTTTTTCAGCATTGACGACTACAACGTAATCACCTGAATCTGTATGAGGTGTATAATGCGCCCTATCTTTTCCTCGCAATGCATCTGCGATTTCAGTTGCCATTCGGCCAAGAACCTTACCACTTGCATCGATAACTCTCCAGCGAGGTTTTCGATCTTCTTTGCGTAAAAAAAACGTTTTATTCATGTCCATTGGCACGTACCTTATAAAATTCAATAATTATATTTTCAACAAAAATTTCTATATAGCCGAACGGAGATGCTATATCAATTAGAATAAAATAAAAAGATAGATAGGTCAAATAGGGAAAAATCAATGATAAAGGATAATTATCTCCTTTATGCAGTTCCATAATTTCATTAATATGCTACCATATGGTTACTCGTACTTATCAAACTTCAATGAAAAGGACCCCAATGCAACCTTCATGGCTGTCACTATTACCTCCTATTATTGTTTTAATATCAGCTTTTATCACTAAGAAACTTAATCCCTCACTTTTGATTGGTCTCATAGCGGCCACATTTATTGCATCAAAATACTCTCTCCCTGATACATTACGACTAACCGCTGATCGGCTCATGACACAAATAACTGATGTCGACTATCTCTATCTTTATGGATTTTTATTGCTCATTGGTGTCATAATTCTTCTTCTTGGTAGCACAGGCGGCGCGAGTTCATTTGCACGAACAGTAGAAGGTAAAATTAAAAATCGAAAAGGTGTTGAATCTTTATCATTGTGCCTTTCTTCTCTTTTATTTATTGATGATTATTTAAGCAGCTTAACTGTTGGATACATCGTCAGACCCTTAAGCGACAAATTCAAAATACCACGAGTTAAACTTGCCTATTTAATACATTCACTCAGCGGTCCGTTAGTTATACTTGCACCAATATCAAGTTGGGTTGCAATGATTATAAGTCAACTTAATAGTTCTGGAATAGGACTTGATACAGCAGAAGGATCAAAAATTATTGCCGATCCATTTTTTGTTTATTTGCATTCGATACCCTTCATATTTTATTCGTTCCTTACGATTATGTCGATCTGGTTTATTGTTCGAAAAAGAATATCATTTGGACCTATGCACGAACACGAAATGATCGCAGAGCACAAAAATAATCTTTTTGGTGGCAAAGAAATTATTAACCAAAGATTAGCAACAAATAATCACAAACAAGGAAAATTAATTGATTTGATCCTTCCGCTCGGAATTTTAATTGGTTCAATCTTTTTAGGAATTGCATACATGGGTGGTTATTGGTTGTTCGGTGGTTCCAATACATTACTCGAAGCCTTCAAAAACAATAGCGATACATTCTTAGTACTTTTTGCTTCCGCGGTCATAACCTTAGTTTTTTCTCTTATTTTTTCTTTGGTACGAAAAACAATTTCTATTTCAGAAGTACCAACCATAATAAAAGACGGCATCCTGCTTATGTATCCCGCGGTTTTAATGGTATTCCTCGCATCAGCACTTGGTACCGTATTACGGGAAGATTTATTTGTAGGTCAGTACCTTGCAAATCTTTTACAAGGGTTTTTAAGCACATCAATGCTTCCATGCGTTCTTTTTATTGTTGCAACAATTGTAGCAACAATTACCGGATCTTCATGGGGTACAATCGCGTTACTTTTGCCAATCGCAATACAAATGATTTTGGCTTTAATGCACGCTCAAACTCCATTGCTCCCACATGATATTGGTATTTTATACCCAGCACTTGGTGCAATATTTTCAGGTGCAGTTTGTGGAGATCATATTTCACCCGTTTCAGAAACTACTATCATGGCAGCTACAAGTTCTGGGAGTGATCCGCTTGATCATAGTTACACACAATTTTTTTATATGATTCCCGTCATTATTTCCACTGCGATTGCATTTGCAATTTCGGGATATATGTCTTCATATAGCACAACAGCTAAT
>SDBS01001585.1_pt1 | contig 23113 bp, 22 predicted proteins | sample 2277091 | NCBI WGS metagenome assembly SDBS01 (sample SAMN10404972, study PRJNA504765) | marine sediment metagenome | isolation source: marine sediment core GS10_PC15, 163 cmbsf | place: Arctic Ocean: Southern Knipovich Ridge | collected 2010
AGGTAACGAATATGATATCATATGAGTATGGACATTGGGCAGAGGGGAGATAGAAAAGTAATATTAAAAATCAAAAAGCAAATAGGAAAATTACAGTGTAAAAACTAAAAACTGGATTCCTGCTTTCGCAGGAATGACAGAGGAAAATAACAGAATCAATCCGGCACAACAACATCGTATCTGGGTTCATATCCCCGATGCCAATACTGCCCCCACAAATCCTCCAACTCTACGGCTGCTATGTGAGTATCGACGTAACTGAGATTGATGGCACGACGGTGTCTGGCGATACAAAACCTGTGCATACTTGCTATCTGGCCGTTATCGCCATCAAATGAGTTCGTTGGAGGCGGATCGGTGCTCCGAGGCCAGGCGTCGACCCACATGCCATCGCCAAACAAAGGAACATCAGGTCGAGCATCAGAGAACCTCTGGTAGTAATAGCCGTGACTTGGATCGCTCGTATCAACTTGATAATATCCGGTTGGCTGAAGCCATGAATTGATCGCGTAGCTGCCCTCAGCATAGCTTTCGCCAACGCCACCCCACCAGAAGGACCAGGACCGAATAGCGGTGCCCCGCTGCAAAGACTCGCCATCAGCCCGCTCTGTCACGGACGGGCAAATGATCACTTGCATGACACCTTCGAAGGCGGCCTGGGGATCTTTCTCGTATCGCTCGTCCCCGAGAAAGGGAGCAATCAAGTGGAACCAATATGGGTTGCTGGGCCCACCTACCCCCATAACCTTGCCGTCATAGTTTTCTGTGTAACATACCATTGCCAGCGTCTGCTGTCTGAGTTGAGAGGAGCAAACAACTTTCTTTGTTTGCTCCCGTACTCTGCCTAAGGCGGGTAACAGAATGGCCAGAAGCAAAGCAATTATTGCAATGACAACCAATAACTCAATCAGCGTAAAAGCATATCGCCTATTCATAGCTCGCCAACTCCTTCGGTCCAACCTGCCAGCTTTGGCTAGACTCCAACTAATCTATATATTTTCACATGACTGTCAAAAAATGTCAAGTACTATTTGTGTAGAGGAACCAGAGAATTATCATATGAATATTGACTTGAAGGGCCAACCCAGCCATTATACTGCGCAACAAAGCGCGCAACAACTACGTTCGTTTGGGCTACTTTCACGCTTTTAGCTGTGCTTGCTAATGATAGGTTTTGATAGAGGACAGCGGGTGGGCTGAATTACTGGGGAGTTTTGGGAGGCAGAGGACGGCTGGAATTAAGTATGGTGTCCCTGGAATTCAATAGAATACACGAAGTTCCCTGCTGATTAGGGGAAAAAGCACACATTGCCAGAACAGTATGAATCGGCCCTGGCTCTGAGTAACGCTCGTTTGGGACCGCAGGAAATGACGTTACTCACAGGCATATCCCATCTGTTTCAACACGTCCTTTACCCTTGGGTACAATCGCGCAGCGTTTTTGTAGTAGATTTTTTCCAGGACGTCGGCAGGCAGCGCCATTCCCTTTACTTCTTTTGTTCCCGCACCGGGGCCGGGGTAAAATCCAGCTCTAACGATCTTATCCGTTTCCAGAATTTCAAAGCAGCGATGGTAGCGTTCAGCAGTTATTTCGACTTTCTCTCTCAAAGGCTGATTGGAAATATCAGTTCCGAACAAGATTCTGTCGGCATATTGGATAATAAAGTCGCGTAGTTTTTCCCGGTCAATGTGATAGACCCACCCGATTCTTGCCGCTAAATCCAGATTTACGTTCGGATAGGTCTCCATAACGTATCGCAGATAGTCAAGCTGTTCGTCTGACATGTTATAATTCAGCATGTGGGCCATCACAACTTTCAATTTCGGATGCCTGTCCAGGACGCGCTCCCATGCGTTCTGCGCCTGCCAGAAATTGATGATGTCTTTGCACCACTTGGTCGGATAAGGTTGTGAAACGTGAATGGACGCACCGATAAACTCGATCTGTTCCATCTTGAGAAATGTCGCATCGTTGGCGGGATCATCAGCCAATGGTGATACGCCGATCCATATCTTGTAGCCGACTGCACCGCGAGCCTGCCACTCGGCAATCTCCTGCGGCGAATACCACAAACCATCCGCTATCCTATAGTCACTGAGACATGGTTAAGCCAGCTCCCTTTTTGGTGTTGGTACAGAGAACAGAGAACAGACTATCTGGCTTCTGACCTCTGATTTCTGATTTCTGACTTCTGACTTCTGACCTCTGACTTCTGATTTTTGACTTCTATACAGTAGCCTATGACTTGGTAATTATCTGCTCACTGCATGCATACGATTTTCCCATTTTCCAAAGCTACAACAATTCGTCCTTTACTATCAACAGCAACTCCACCTTTTACGACAGGAGCAGACAGCTTCTTACGCCAAATCACTGTCCCATCCTTAATGCGAATTGCCTCCAGCGAAGATGCGGCCTTGTCGCCCGAGGTCCTGAGACCTGCGGCAAGAAGAACGTCGGGGCCCAAAACAAATCCCTTGAAGCGCGTTCCGAGCTTGTCCTGCCATATAACATTTCGCTGAGGTTGCCTTCTTCGCCCGTCCGTAGGGCGATCCGTGCGACGATCCGTCTGAGCTGCAGGCTTTTGCTCGGTTTTAAGGATCGGCCCCATGAGGGCAAGACTGACGTGCTGACTGCCTTCATAACTGGCATTGTATCGAAGAAGCTTGCCGTCCGGATATCCACGACTGAGCGATTGATACTGCGCATATTCAGGAAAATACGCGTAAAAGGCAGTATGAAAGCGAGAATTTAGTCCCTCATGGGGACTATTGAGACACTCGCCGGTTTTCAAGTCATACCGTGCTGTTTGGTACACTCCCCCGCCTGTAAAGCGAAGTTCGTTTTGTTGTATCGATAGGCTGCCCTGTAAACTGATTCCACTATTTACTTTCTCAGATAAGGAGCCGGATGTATCGTTGTACCATTTGACCTCTCCCGTAACTGCATCCAACGCGACTACATAAGTGCCGTCATAATGAGCAATCCCGGCAGCAGCGTATACAACGCCTTTATGCACAACGACTCCGCCTGCAACGGGCCAGGTGGAGATAAGTTTACCATAAACAGGTATCCTGCGGCCGGAAGGTCCTACACGAAAACGCCACAGACGTCTTCCGGTTAAAGCTTCAAAGGCATAGACCCATCCATCCGCAGAGCCGACATACACTCGTCCTCGCGCCAGAGCGGGAGGAAAATAAATGGCCCCTCCGGTATAGGCTTTCCATTTGAGCTCTCCATCGGCATCAATCGCTTGAACCATTCCTTTACGATCACCAACAAAAACCATACCTCCGGCAACTACCGGAGCCGTGGGCATGGCTGTTGTCGCATCAACACTCCACTTTGTTTCAATTTCTGTGGGTATGTTCACGTTTGTTTGAGGTACGGGGTCGTTATTGCCCTGGTATGTCACCCAATCTCCCTCCTGGGTTTTGAAATTCACTACTGATGTTATGTCCCCCGTTCCTGTTTCCAATCTGGAGCTGTCGATAGCCGGTTGAAAATCAAAATCACCGGCCGGAGCCAAAGCAATGTGCCCGTACAAAGACAACTGACAGCCGCACATCCATGGCCCCCAATAAAGCTGTCCGTCGGAAATAATCACTCCGTCCTGACACGGAGGACGCATAGGGGCGATGTGCTCAGCAGTGTTGGAATCCGTATCAATTCGCACGGTTCCACCGGGAGTTCGGAAAAAGATACTGTCAATGCTCCCTGTTGCCCTCGTACATGCTCTGCGATTCGGGAGTTTGACCAGTACCTCTCCGGTTTCATAGGCGTACTTTGCACCAGCTCCACCAGGGCCTGCGGCATAAAACCCGTCCTCCCTCAATACCAATTGAAGATTTCCACCTTCCTTGTGCCACAAAAGTTTTCCATCCTCTGCACTTGCAACAACAAGCCGGCTCCGTTGCGGCCCGGCAAAGAGAATATGGTTATCAGTACATTTAATATACGTTGTGGTCGAATATCCGGTAACATAGTGTTGTGCCCGGCCGTCAGGGCTTATCGCTTGAAGCAAATCAGTGGCTGATGTCTTCCAGGCTATACTTTGTGTTTTCGTATCAAGACATGCGAGAAACTTCTGGGGACTATAGAAGTAGATCCGCCCATTTTTCATGCACACGCCACGGCTGTCAAAATAGTCCTCTCCACTGTAATTCCATAAAATCTTTTTGGTACTCGGATTGATCGCAACAAATGTGCGTCCAAAACCGAAATTCGTCTTTGGATTTCTGTAATCGTGACCTTCCCACATTCCCCATGGCCAATGGCCCAACCCGGGCCTATTCGAGCGTTGTGTATGTATCTCAACTTCGGAACCTCCGATTAAGGCATAAAGAATGCCATTTTCAAGGGCCATCCATTTCCATACGGGACCGTCAGCGACTCCTTCAGGAATAACAATTTCATCTTTAATCTGGCCGGTTTGTGTATCTATTAGTTTGCATGATTTATCATCCGCCATAAATAAAATGTCAGTGGTCGCAATCATTGTGTTGCGATGGATCATGAATCCTTCCTTCAAGGGCCGCTTCCAAAGGACCATCCCATTATACGCATTTACACATATCAACGTGTTCAACGTTTCATTCTGATTCGCTTTGTGCGCAATATGTCCAAAAGCCCTGAAGACCTTTCCTCCCGCTGCAACCGAGATTTCCGGCATAGAACAGAATTTCGGATCGGCAAGAAACTGCGTCAGGTAAGGCGCACGGGCTTGCTGATCAGTGGATTGTGGATTATTGTCAGGGCCATGATGAGGATGGCTCCAACTATCGGTATTGTTAACCTGTGGCTTTATGATCTTTTTGTTCCCGAGGACAATTGTTCCCCCAGGGTAAACCACACGAAGGAGTTCTTTCCCGCTCACACTATCTCTCGCAGAGGCTGAAACAAAAACTGTACCGGCAAGATTATCGGCCAGATGAATGGACTTCCAATCTCCTTCTTCTACGAAAACACGAGTTCCCAGAAATCCTCGTCTTTCCGCTATTCTTCGCATAGTGGCCGCTTCATTTAAATCAGGTGACTGAAAATAGACTATTAGACCTCTTTCAATAACGAACTCAGACAGGAGAGAACGTAGTTGCGTCTTTGGCAAACCAAGAACAACGCAGATGTCATTCTTTGTTTCAATCCCATCAAGAGCACTTTTTATTTCTTCTGAAAAATCACCCGTCCCGTGCACTGCACCAACAAGAATCAACAACATGCAACCAATGCCAAACTGTAATCTCTTTTTGCTCATCATTTCTAATCTCCTTCAGCTTTGTCCATTGTTACAACTGTCTCGGCCGAAAATTCGGCCCTTCTTTATTTGTCGTAACTTATGATAATATATTCAAAGACTGATTTCAACCTTATTTCGTACCTCTATCTGAAATAATGGGCAGGTTACATCGTCAGGTCGTCAGGCATCATCCTACAGTCTGCCAGGGAAGAGCCAGACGATATCCCAGTCTGTCTTTTGCCAGTCTGTCTTTTGTTTCTTTTGTCTGGGGCTGCCGTTGTTGTCTTTTTGATCCGGGCCAATGCTGTAGAGAACAAAACCCTGTCCCTCAGTCTTATACAAAAGCAGCCCGTCGGAGAACGGGTCTTTGATGTTATGAAGCTTGAGCGCTTCCAGTGTGGCAGGGAAGGCATCTTGTTTTTGTTTGTATTGTAGCAGAGCAAAACCTGCTTGCACGATGCGCAACTGTGCAATCATTTGGCAGTGGATTTCTTTGACTCTGAATATCGCGGGTGTAAGTATTCTTGTCACAAGATAACGTGTTTTCTGGACTCCCTGTTCCATGACTTTTCCCTGTTCAGGTGAGTATGGTCGCTCAAGAAACCGAGTGCCGTCGTGCATGAATCGCAGATATGCCGCGTGGTCTGCAAGTAAAAGGGGTTTGAAGGTTATTCCGAAGATTATAAGTTTGTGTAATAATCCGGTGTCACCTCTGGAGCCATGTTGCAGGCTTGCTTTATACATTTCATCTTTTGTAAGGCTAAACACCCATTCACCGAAGAGCAGCCGTTCCCCATCAATGGCCCGGACGATTGAGGTTATCTCTTCGAGACTTCCCAGAAGGCTTTCAACAGCGCGGTACTGCTGGTCGGTCGGTGGTGCAATTTCACAGAGCTTTTTAATTGTGTCGCAGGAGGAAATGATCGTACCCATGCGCACCAATTGGCTGATGAGGACTGGTTCGGTCCGCAGGGCATCGGCGAATTTCAAGTGTGTCCGGACCATCTCCCAGGCAGTATCCGGATTCCCGGACTTGGCTTCGAGATATGCTTTAGCCCCGAGGATGTACATAAGGTTCCTCATGTCTGATAGATGAGGCAGGAGCATGCTTAGACCGTCATCGTAATCATGGTCGAATCGGCATGAAGGACGCTGGGTTCCCTGCTCAACGGCGGATAGAGCCTGAGTGACGATGTCTTGCCCGATCAGTTGCTTAAACTCGGCGAGCTTGTCCGGTTCGAGTGATTCCTTAATGAACTTACTGGATAGGTCACCAAGATAATCCGACAGGCTCTTCTGGGGTGCAGGCTGAGACTTGAGCAGAAGGGCAGCACTCTCGTAGAGCAGGGCAGCGTTCTCCGTGTCGGGAACATCGCGTGGTATAACCTGCCACGGTTCCATAGGCCGGTTATCTTTCTCCAGGGCGGCATAGGCATGATGCAGCTTCGATGATGAGACACCTACCGCAATGGCATATATCAGGCCGAGCACAACCAGTACTATGGCAATGCCTTTCAGGATTTTCACAGTTCTCTTTTTCATGATAATTCTCCTTTCAAGAGTTGTTTCTATGAATAGTAATCAGAGTGTGGTTGGGCTGGAAACAGACGGCTTCTTCCTCCGTCCGGGACATGCTCGTTCGAAGCTCCGTTCTGCTGCGTTTCTTTCAAAATCTGGCGCACTCTCTCGGCATAGTTGCGTAACGCCGAAGCATCGGTCATAGATGGTCTGCGATTGACCGAGACCAGATGTCTTACAAAAGGGCCGTAAGGCATTTCCGGCAGTACGTCGAGGTCAAAGGGCTGTAGCCTTGTAATGGGGACGCTCCCTGACCACCAATGGGCCAGCGTAAGGTCACTGAAGTAGTTGGCTATAGAGATAACGAACATAGCCGCCGCCGCCGAGGCTACAAGGCGCTTAACAGGAATCTGCCATGGCATTTCCAGTGAGGTTTGGTTCCACGCCTTTCTTGCTTCAGTTGTGATTCGCTCTTTGAGCAGGGGCGATGGTTCAGGTATGTGTGCTCCTCTCAAGAGATGTTCGAGCTTATCGTTCTCTAAATTTTTTTCGTTCATTATGTAAGATTCCCCAACAAGTTTCGCAGCTTCTCCATGCCGTAACGATATCGGCTCGCTACAGTGTTTTGAGACAGTCCCAAAAGCCTGGAGATTTCCAAAAACGTTTTCTGCCTATATATCTTAAGAACAATCACTTCTCGCTGCGGCTGCGGTAAATGAGCTAAGGCAACTTGCAACTGTTCGACCAGGTCGCTCAGTTCCCGGTTGTTTTCCGTTACCATTAGCCATGATTCAGTTCTAACCTTAGCTATCTGATCTCTTTTACGGCTACTAATCAGCCTGGAGGCTTCATTTCGAGCGATTCGATACACATAAGCATCCAGGCAGCGTGCCCTGGCCAATCTATGACGCTTGCGAGCAATCCTGACAAAGACCGTCTGGAGCACATCTTCGGCATCGTGCCTCGAGCAGAGCATGGCTTGGAGAAACGTGAGCAGATCGTTTGCATAACGATCCCACATTAACTCCACTGCCTCCGGACTATCCCGTCCCAGAGCCGCTCGCAGCATATTATCAGGCTGATTCTCGTCCAAAATGTTGTCCTGTATTAGATTCATTAGTAAAGACCGTTTGACGTTGCTGTTTTGTCTATTAAATAAAATTTTCTTTGTAAATTGTCCGCATGCAAGCCCAGCCAGGAAGATTACAAAGGTTTTTTTTGAAGGTTTCTTATGGCATCCATCCCGCTAAGATAATACAATTAGTTATATGCAGCAAGTTCAAGTAAATACTTCAATGACAAAGAAGACGAAGTTTTTCGGTGGAACACCTGCGGACGAACGAAAGGACATGCTGCTGACCTTCTTGGACCTTTATTCATGATTAGGAGTGACCATTGTGATGTATCGCACGCTTATCGCCATTGTTGTAGTGAGTATGGGCCTGCTGTCTCGTTCGGTGCCAGCAGGCGAAGCAGTAATAAAAGAACAAGCCGCAAAAACACTGCGCCGAGCCACAGATTTCTTCCGCACCCAGGTTTCTACCGAGGGCGGCTACCTGTGGCGCTATAGTGAGGACCTGGCCCGCCGAGAGGGGGAAGGCAAGGCGACCGATACTATGGTCTGGGTCCAACCTCCAGGCACACCATCGGTCGGTATGGTCTATCTCACCGCCTACGAGGCCACCGGCGATTCATACTATCTCGATACCGCACGGGATACCGCCTACGCCCTGGTCAGAGGTCAACTGCGCTCCGGCGGCTGGGACTACCGCATCGAGTTCGAGCCCAAACGGCGCCGGCGTTACGCCTATCGGGTTGATCCTCAGAGCGAAGGAGCCCGAAACGTAAGCACTCTGGATGATAACAACACACAGTCGGCGGTGCGATTGTTAATGCGGGTCGATCGGGCGCTGGATTTCAAGGACGAGAAGATCCATGAGTCGGTGGAGTTTGCTCTTTCGGCTCTGTTGGAGGTCCAATACCCCAACGGCGCCTGGCCCCAGCGGTTCAGCGCCGCTCCCGCTCCGGCTAAGTTTCCGGTCAAGAAGGCCGGCTATCCGGACTCGTGGTCGTGGACTTATCCGGGCCGCGACTACAGAAGTTTCTACACCTTCAACGACAACACCATTGCCGATACTATTGCCACTATGCTTGAAGCATCCGAGATCTACGGCGAGGCGAGATACCAGGCGGCAGCGGAGAAGGCCGGCGATTTCATCCTGCTGGCTCAGATGCCCGAGCCTCAGCCGGCATGGGCGCAACAGTATGACGCAAACATGCACCCTGCCTGGGCCCGAAAGTTCGAGCCCCCCGCCGTCACAGGCGGTGAGTCACAAGGGGCCATGAAAACCTTGCTGGCGCTCTACCGCGCGACCGGCAAGAAAAAGTATCTCGAACCCCTGCCTCGGGCCATTGAGTACCTGCGCCGCTCCCGGCTGCCCAATGGTCGTCTGGCCCGGTTCTACGAACTGAAGACCAACAAGCCACTCTACCTCACCAGAGACGACTATAAGGTTACCTATAGCGATGCCGACATGCCCACGCACTACTCCTTCAAGACCTACTACGGAGTTGATAGCATCGCCCAGGAATACGAGCGTCTCCGGGCAATGGATCCGGTCGAGTTGAAGCGGTCTGCGAAGGTTTCACGACCACGTTTGAGCCGGAGCCTGGCGGCTCGCACCAAGTCGGTCATTGACCGCCTTGACGAGCAGGGCCGCTGGGTGGAAAACGGGCAAATGAGAAACGATAGCGAGGACAATCCCACACGCCGGGTGATCGACTGTCGAACCTTCATCGCCAACATAAGGACCTTGAGCACTTACCTGACCGCCGTTAGGTAAACGAGAAAAGATTAACTGGATAACAAAACAGGATTTGACTCAGTTGCACTTGGGAGTTGAATCCGCCAAAGCTTATACTGTGAGCGCTGAAGTCCTACTGGCTGGGCAACAACCAGTATTTAGCAAACAGTGCAAAGTCTTTCATGTTTACAACCCTATCGCCGGCAGGGGCCTGGATGATATCAGTTGATAGGCCGTGCGTGTTCTGCATCCACTGGTGTGTCAGGGTCATTAAGTCCGTGAAATCCACAATACCGTCTCCATTGAAATCAAACCTCACCGGCGAGGTCAGCTCAATACCGTTTCCGCTCCCTCGATTGCGTGAGTACTGCTTAAGCAATGAATTATTCCAGTGCTCGTGAACACCCAAGCTGGCCAGGCCAAGGCCGTCACTGTCCGGGTCATAAGATGTACCCGAGGGAGGGTCATTAGCCAAAGCTGCTTCGTGCAGATAATCGTCGGCGCCGGATATACGGGGCCAGTCGCTCCATTCCGTCCATAGAAAATCGTAACAAACCGAATCGATGGCCACAGGGTCCCCAGAGACGAAAATACTCGAAGGCCAATCATCATTGAATGGTGACATTTTCCATTTTCTTGGTTCCGAAAACCAATCATACCCTCCGAACAGACCATCAACAATATGGAGTACGGTCTTACCGCCGAGTTCAGAATGGCCCATTAAGTCCACCAAACAACGGTAATGCCCCATTCCCGGCGTGTTCTTCGCAAGGCTGTCATGCATGTTGTAATAGTCATATGTCTTATTCCAGAGGCTGCCCACTGGGGTCCTCAAAAGCGAGCCATAATGGTTTTTGGCACAAACCGTTACCCCTGCAGTCCCATGGCTCTTCAGAATAGAAAAGTTAATGAGGTAATCCGCCTCTGCAAAGGAACGCGGCAGGTAGTCCTGTCTTTTATTATAAGCAGCACGCGTACTCCAATAAAACTCAATATCTGAGAACTCCACCTGCGTCCGTCCCAAACCTCCGAGATTGGCCATATAGCAGACGTCTGGAAATTCTGAGTGCAACATGTCATAATAAAAGTTGGGCATTATCCTTGTCGGGTCACCGATGGTAATATCAGGCTCATTGACGCCGACTACATATACTAACTGCCAAAGAAGCGCGATAGTCATCTGCGGAGAATTGCCGATTCTATTTCTATTATTGGATTTCTTTGCGAATGTCTTCGAATCAGCGTTGTAGCTGAGTGTATTATTAACTTTGAAAGCAATCTTTTCACCGGGGCTATAACCAACATCCCCTTTGCCCCGGCTGCGATTAAAGTATCTGAAAATCGCATCCCAGGCCTCGGCATCTGAACTCTCACCGGCCAAGCCACAAATTGCCCGTGAGAGCATCTTATGTACTACCGTCTGATCCGTATGGTTGTCGTCGTACCAGTGCTTAGGCGAATTATAGCCATCCCAATCAGTTGCATTGGGATCATGTATCCACACTACTCGGCCCGGATGTATCCCTTTGGCGACTCCGATTGGAGCGTTCGGAGTTTGGGCGGCAGCGAAGATTGTCTCATGCTCAGTAGTTCCCAGAACCAGCCACACAATTCCCACGCTTGCTGAAACACATAGCACACCCACTACATAGCGGGCCCGAGCAATATAACGCTCCGCTTTACGGAACACTATGACAGAGCCGACTAAGCCCAGAAGCCAGATAACAAACCCGGAAGCCAATGGAAGAGCCACCCGTTGGCAAGGATATGTTGCCCGCGAAGGCTTCGGCACGATACGAAGCAGGAACCATATAAGTGCTATTAATCCTGTGATAGGGAATATCCACCCGGACCAGCCCCGGCGCGCCGGGGTGTTCCCATCATGCTTACATGTTTTCGGACAAACTGAAGGGGCTCCTTGTCGTTTTAGGAATAGCATATACTAATTATACCATAATTCTGTGGCAATTTGAAGGTTTTTTCTGCATTAACGGGGCGGTGGTTGGATTCCTGGAGCCCTCCGATAGAAGTAATGGTTCAGCTCCGCAAGGCTCACATGGGAAATCACTAATCTCCTTTGTTTGTGCGGAGGAGTTTTCCGCTTTTCTTATCCCAGATGACGGTGCGGACCTTCATTCGGTGGTCACCGTGGCAATCCGTGCAAACGATTCTATTAGGATCGGTTTTGTCGAGACCCCGCTCCGCCCAGCGAGCGATGATCTTCTTGGCCGGGATATCATGAGCTTTATGGCAGTTTTGACAGGAAGAATCAATTTTGTCAGCCGAGTACATGGTCTCAGGTGGGGTAATGTTGTTTTCGTCATTTCGGTGTGCGAAAGATTGGCCGTGGCAATTGACACAGCCGATGTTGGCCTTGGCATGGCGGTCAGCGAGAAACTCGGTCATGTAGTTGGCATGGCACACAAAGCAGGCTGTGTTTTCGGCCGCAGCCTGGGTTGTTGCAACAGCAAAAGTTTCTTCATCTTCGGCTGGTTCGTCAAGGAGCAGCGGAGCACTTGTATCGACTACAAGGGGTGGAGGCCCTCCTGTGATTTCGGTCTTGTTGTCAGTGACAGCTTGGATGTCGGCTACCTCAGACTCGGGTGCGGGTGTGCAGCTTAGAAGAGTTGAGGAGATAAGTGTAAGAAGCACTATAAGTATTTTGCAAAGGCCATCATCTATTTTCATTTATTGCCCTTAGAACGAGGCAGAGAAAAGCATCGAGTATTATACATATTCCCAGTCTTTAAGCCACTGATAGTTGGGCGGCAGTGAAGCCCAGGCAGCCTTCATTGCCCGGTCGAGCTCGGCTTTCTCCTTCAGGTCGAGCTCGCGACGTTCCTTGACTGCAAGGGTGACGTTGTCAACCTGCTGGACGCTAATAAGCCCCGGCATTGGTGCTGTTATGGCTGGGTTGCAGAGGACATAGCGGATAGCCAGACGCGCGAGTTGATTGTCTTGCTCAGAGTATGGGCTGTTCGGCGAGCTGTCACCCTTGAATAGAGAGTTGCTGGCAAAAGGCTTAATGCCGAACCAACCTACGTCGTATTTCTTGAGAGTGGCCCAGAGACCTGACTCATCGGTGATAAGTTTGCTGTTAGCAGTGTATGGGGTCAGGATGACCTCGATCTGGTCGGAGTACTTTTCGATGATTTTCTTCAAATTGGGCCTGTCGTGTGATGAGATACCGATGAACCTGGCACGACCGGTTTTCTTTGCCCAATCGAGGGCTTTGGCAGCCTCTTCGACCTCTGCTGGGGTATGGCGTCTGCTATCTACAAGGAGGCTGATTCGCCAGAGGTCAACGTAGTCAAGGCCGGCTTCTTTCATTCCTTCATCGAGACCCTGCTTGAGCTTCTTGGCCGACCGCCATTCTTCGAAGCGGCTTTCCTTGATGTGCCAGGAATAGCCGATGTACATCTTGTCACGACGGCCTTTGAGGGCCTTGGCGTAGGCGAGGATTTCCTCACGGCAGCAAGCGTCAACATAGTTGATGCCGCGCTCGATGCAGCGGGTAACGACATCATAACGGTTTTTCTGGAAGTCGCGGCGGTCGATGTCTGTAGTCATCCAGCCTTCCGGCTCGCTGCCGCCTATTATCTTAACGAGGCGTTTCCAGTGACCGCCGAGACAAACGGCGGAAATCATAAGCCCGGTTCTGCCGCATCGGCGGTATTCCATATCTGGATTGTAGTTTCGGATATTGCGAGTCTCTGCCGCCTGGGCGGAAAGTGAAAGTCCGGCACCAACAGCAGCACCGGCGACAGCACTATTCCGAATGAACTGACGACGTGTAAGCTTATTAATCATTTCACAAATCTCCTGACCCCGGCAACGCCGGGTTTTATAAACCGCCAGTTGGCGGCCCTGTTGTTCCGGGAGGCTGTTTCAATTGACATTTTCCATGTTAGCTCGTCCAAAATGACTTTTGTGTCCCGGCGCGCCGGGATTACTCATAATATCAAACATTTAGGCGGATTTCAAGAGTATTGGGTAAAATTTTCACAGGGTATTCAGGTATTGGTACCAGGTGTATTTCAGAGCTAATACGGCCGCCTGAATCACTACCGAAACGGGTCTTCATCCACTCTGCTGCCGTCATCACGTTTGAACGCCGAACCCATTTACCCATATAGCTGAGGAAAAAAGCCCCCATTAAAAATCCCCACATCCAGTGGTGCCACATAGATTTCATTCCAAGAACATACAGGATGGAAATAATCCACATGGTCCCGGTAATATCGAAGTTTGATACCGAGCCGGACATTGCCAGGGCAAGCCAGTGGATGTTCTTGCCCCCCAGAAAGTATGCCCCTAAGCTTTTTGACGCCCGTTTCTGATACCAGAAGCCCAGCCCTATCACGACAGCGAAATAAATGAGAATTATCCCATAATCAACTGAGCTCATATATCATTTCTCATACCAGAAGTCAGAAGTCAGAGGTCAGATTTTTCTGTTTTCTGTCTTCTGTCCTCTGTCCTCTACTGCGTCAAACATTGAAACAATATTCTCCGGAGCCACATTTGCCAGAATGTTGTGCACCTGCTGGAAAACGAAGCCCCCACCGGCTCTGAGTATCTCCACTTGCTGCTTGACGTGTTCAGCGACTTGCTCAGGTGTACTGTTAGGCAGGACATCCCTGGTATCGCAGCCGCCGCCCCAGAAAGTAAGCTCCCTGCCAAACTCCGCCTTTAGCTCTGTGGCATTCATTCCTGAGCAGCTAATCTGGACCGGATTGATAGCATCAACCCCTGCCTCGATTAAATCACCGAGAAGTTCGCGGACTCCCCCGCAGCAGTGAAGCATTACCTTCACGTCAGCTAATTCTTTTGCGCGGTTCCAAAGCAGTTTATGACGCGGCTTAAAGAACTCGCAATACATCTGCGGCGAAATCATCGGGCCTGTTTGCATCCCGAGGTCATCTCCAAAAAGGATAATATCGATATATTCACCGACAGCTCCTAAGAATCGTTCGAGGTTGGCTAAATGAATTTCAACTAATTTATCGAGGAAACGGTGGGCACGCTTAGGCTCACCGGCCAATAGCATCATGAACCGGTCGTTGCGGTAAAGGAACTGGCCGATTTCAAACAGATTACCGCCGAACAAACCTATAATCGCCCGGTCGGTGTTTTTCCGCAATCGCCTCGCACCTTCAGAAAGCGCCCTGTTATCAATCGGACCGGGCGGACTGGCAATAGCCGTCCACATTGATTCTGCAAGGACCTCACGAATTGCTTCCGGCTCGTCACCCCCGTCAAGAAAAGGAAAATAAGTCTGCTCAAAATATAACGAACCTTCAGGCATATGAGCAAGGACTATGCCACTTTGAGAACGAATCACCCAGCGTCCCTCGTCCCGTTCAAGCCGCGTCCAGGCAGGTACAAAACATGGTGTGCCATCCGGCAGGATCCACGGCGACCAGGATTTCTCGTCTATTGCAAATCCCCGGCCCAGCTCGATGGTGTCCACCCCAAATCTCTCTAACACGTCCTCATCGACAATGGCCAACTGCTGAATAACGTCATAAACTCGAATCGGTTTGGGTGGCAGACCCAGATACTTTCGCAGCTTGGGATATGCAATTGCCGCAATGCCCGAAGACCTGTGCCCGGAAAAGTCAATGGGAACACGGTCGGTTTGGCGATGCTCCAACGCCGCTAAAACCCGCTCTCGTGAGGTAATCGCCATATCCTTATTTTCCGGGCAGTGAAACTCGCAAAGTAACAATTTCGTACGCTGCCATCTCTATCGGTCCGGTTATTTTGGAAGCCTTTTCTTCTGCAAGGTTGCTCAGCCATACCGTATTAGGCGCCGGTTTCGCCCAGGTAACACCATAATCCCGGTTGGATACATCGACCCATCGTTGGACAGTGAAATAATTCTTGCACGAGCCCGGCAGCTGGTCCACTTCAGGCTGAACTACAGCCCAGGGTGTGTCCATTCGCATCACACCCTTTGGCACGTTGAAAGAAAAGGCCAGATGTACCCCCTCCTGCTTGTAGATTTTCTCTTTGTCAATGCCGTCTATAATGCGCAGCTCGCGCGTGAGCTTATGGCAGCCTGGCGCATCGGATTCGATAAGCAGCGATGCAACCAGAGGCCCCTGTTCCTTAATACGGATATTAACCGGTCCGTTGCGCTGCGGGTCTTTCGGGTCTCTGCCGGTCACATAGAAATAATCGTTAAGTCCCAGCCCAGCCTCGCCGTTCACCAGCTCGATATTATTTCTCTTCCACTTCAAACCACTGATAGCACCGGTCTTTTCATCGACTTTCAAAGCAATTCGTCTGTTGCTAAGTTCAGCGGCCTTCTCCGTCATGTATCTACAGAACAACAGCATCAATCCCACGGTGTTTATCCACTTGGGGACACCTTTAGGCGGCAGTTTGGTATGTATCATCTTACGTGCTCCTTTTTTCCTCCGTAAGTCCACAGGACGCCTTACGGCGGAGCCCTTAGGACTATCAGCATTTAATCTTCATGCTCATGATATCCATGGACGTTTACGATTCTTTGATTCTGCAATGGCCTTTAGAGTTAGTGCCACATCCTGCTTTACTTGAAAATCAAACATGCCTAAACAAACGAAATCTGCACCACTGTTAAACGCAAACTTTAATCCTTCCTCTGGTGGGATTGCTCCGGCTGCCAAAACCTTGAAGGCTATCCAGGGGACTTTTACATCCTGCATAAACGCTACAGTCTCCTCATGATTATGGCAGAACATGTTATCGTGGTATTGGGCATGACTGGGGGACTCTTTCTCATACATCTCCATGAACCGTCTATTCTCTTTTGGATGGGCAGACCAATATCGGTCATGATGCAGTGTCATCATATAGAAGTCTGGGACGAGTCCTTCCTTTTCACAAAATGCGATGGGCTCCAGCCGATGCGCACATATACCAACGGGAATATCGTATTTCTTCATGATCTCGAAGGCCCTTATGATATTGTCCTGTTTCTTCTGATAATACCAGGTGTCACTGGCACCCCCCCACAAATAGGCCGCCGAGGCCCCCAGTTCCAGATGTTCTACAAGCAGTTTTTCGTACTTGTTGATGTCCGTGGTGATAACATCGGCAATCCATTCCATTTTGCCGCCCCACTCGTCCCAGTATTTTGACAATCTGAACCGCTTGAAATTGTGATTTTTCAGAACAATCGTATTGATTCCATGTTCCTCACATCTCTTCAGTGTCATCAAGACTCTTTCCTCGGTGTTATAATTGGTTGCAAGGGCGCGTACGTAATCTAAATCCCTCGCGTGCATATTCATACTAATTAGATTACTGCCGCTGATGAGACGGCCGACGGAAAGATTGCCGATTTTCCCAACCGGCATTTTCCTTTGCTTAGCGACTATTTTCGGATCATTCAAATCCATGGTCTTGAGTCTGGCATAGTCCTTTCTATCCGACTCAATAATCAAAGTAGGGCCGGTTATAGCATCTACTTTACTTTGTGGCCCTCCTTTTGAAGGTGAACAAGAAGCTATGCCAAGGACGGGTAAAGCGCCCAGGGTACTGAGTAGTTCTCTACGGTTTGGATTTCTCGAAAGTTTCATAGGACATCTCCAGGATAAACCTTTTCAGTTACGCCGCTGAGGCGCTTTCTTAAACTGTATGCAACGCTAAGAATATAGGCCGGCATGGCTGTAGTCGCCAAGAAAGCCCCATCCGACCGACATGGCCAGCCCCGACAATACAATCCCAACCAGTGCCAAATCAGATGTGTGAGTTTTCGTGTTCATTAAGTGTCTCAGACAATTTGAAAATGCTACTCAGATATTAAAAACGGGAACTCAATCCACTTATTGCCGCTAATAGTCTTTGAAGCTTCTCATCCATTCTGGCCAGTCTTCCGGCTGAACACCGCCGGCCTTGGTCCAGGGGCCTGCAATATCGAACTGTTGATGCCACTTCAGCGTCCACACTTCCTTAAGTCCCGCCTCTCTAACTGACCAATCCATAAAAAGGTAGTTCGCATGTCCCTTATGTCGGTCGAGGCAGAAACGCTGCATTCTAATGCCAAACCCTCCAACGTATGGCGCATCCGAAAATTCAGGAGGTAAGTCCCCGTAATCCGGACTGCTTGCCCTCCATCTGCAATCCGCAAACACCGGTATATTATCTGCACCTCGGGCATTTGGGTGCCGCCAGAATTTTTCGGTCACGTATTTGTCCCACTCACCCGGAGGGTCAAGGACCCAGTTATTCAGCCCATAGCTGCCGAGTATTAATCCTGCTGTGGAATGGTTATAGACCCAGGCTGCAAACGGATGCCGCTTTCCCTCGCTCGTAGGCTTCGTCGCCGTAGGGCAAAGCCGTATCTTTTTCTCGTTGTAGTATGACAGAGTCGCCCCGACCCAATTCTCCTCAAAACCGCCGCTCTCCCAGCCTGACATGAAATACCCGTTGCGATCGTCTGTATACATCAAAAAAACTGCGCCCCATTGTTTCAAGTTCGACTGACAGGCAACTGCCCTTGCCTGCTCCTTCACCCGTGCCAGTGCCGGCATCAATATCGACATCAATAACGCAATGATGGCAATTACGACCAGAAGTTCTATTAAGGTAAAGCCTCTTGATTTATCCATACATCGAAAACCATTTACGTAAAGCGGACACTCATAGATCGAGGACCTGGTCCATTTGCTGAGATATCTCGGCCAGGCGCTTGCGATCACCGCCGTTCACCTCGGCGGTCGCCCAGCCCCGGTAGTCAATTTTCTTTAATTCCTCGCGCACTCTGCCCCAGTCGATGCTGCCTTGCCCTATCGGGACATCAAAGCCCTTGCCCATTCCTTCATTCATCGCAATCTTCAAGTTGTACTCCTTGATGTGTATCTTGACGGTCCGCTTCCCAAGGACCTCGATCCAGTGCTGAGGGAAGCCCCAGCGAACCACATTTCCCACATCGAAATACGCCTTAACGTATGGGCTGTCAAGCTCGTCGATGTACCGCGCCATCGTCAGCGGCTCGATGAGAAAGGTGTTCCAGATATTCTCGATCAAAATGTGGATGCGTTTTTTCTCGGCGTACGGAATGGCCCGCCGAATCGTCGCCTGTGTGCGCCGGTAATTCTCCATGAACGAGCCTTTAGGCTCCGGCCGCACACAGTATAGGACCGAGGTCGCACCGTATAATACAGCTTCGTCGATGGCCCCTGTAAGATCAGGGTGGCTTGAATTAACTACGCCATGCACGAGGACACCCACTTTCTCGCTGGCACGGGCCAGAAGCCTCGGCTCCGGCGTTTTCTTGTCGAGAGACTGCGTGGGTATTTCGACACCTTCGAACCCGACATCTTTCACCAATTTCAGCTTGTCTTCGACTGACAGGTCCTCTTTGATCATCGTAAAGCCAACCGCCTTCCTGATACGGCCTTTGAACATTTTGGCATTGGCGAGGGAAGGCCGGCCCAACAGCGCCGGCACTGCCGTACCGGCGAGGACAAGCCCGCTTCTTTGAATAAAACGACGGCGATTGATTTGAGATTTCATGGGTTACTCCTCAATAAAACAAGTTACTTCCGGTACTTTATTATAATCAATATACGTGCTCAAACGACCATTGTCAATTCATTATATCGCGCTTAATAGTGTAATTTCCATAACGTCCTTATCGCACAATAAGGACATAAAACCGGTTCGGCGGATGAGCTATCGGGAGGATTATGGAAAGAGGAGATTCTATTTATCCGCGCCCCCGAGGCAGATGAGGTGGGAGGTTGTTCGCAGGTATATTCTTTCATCGGCGATAGCGGGTGTTGCGTCGCTTTTTTCGCCGAGAGAATTAACGGCGAGCAATTCGTATTCAGGTGCGGCTTTTAGTACGACGACGTCGCCTTCTCTGGTTATGCAGTAGAGACGCCCGTCAACCCAGACGGGTGAGCCGTAGAATCTGCCTGCGGGCTTTTCGCTCCAGAGAAGCTTGCCTGTTGCAGCGCGGCGGCAGCAGATCGTTCCCTGGTCGTGGAAGGAAAAAAGCAGGCCGTCCTTGTAGAGCGATGTCGAGACATAAGGGACTGTGGCACGGTCATCAGAACTGTAGGCTTCTTTTGGGGAGGTACTGTCCGAAGTGGGCGGTTTGATCGCGATGATGCGTTTGCCGCCTCTACCTTGGCCGCAGGTTCCCGCGATAAGGTCGCCTACGATGACGGGGGAGCTTACTACGCGGGCTATGAATGCGGATTCGGCCTCCCAAATAATGTCGCCGGTGCTGGGTTCGACTGCTGTTATGCCGTGTGTCTGGCTCGTGAAGATGAGCTGGGCCGGACCACCCTGTGGACTGTAGAGGCAGGGAGTGGAATAGGAGATAGCTCCGCTCTGTCTATCGGCACTCCATCGTATTCGCCCGGTTTTGCGGTCTACGGCTATCCACGCGCTCTTTATGGAACCACTGCTGGTTTTCTGTTCGCGGGAGAAGACAACCAGGTCATCGACGACAACCGGTGAGATACCTGGACCATGGCTCGATGTGGTTGGGCCAAGTTCCTTTTTCCATATTTCGACGCCTTCGTGGTCGAGGGCTGCGAGCAGCATCTCTTTGGCGGTTGACCAGAGAACGTAAACGCGGTCGGCTGCCAGGGCGGGAGTGCCGGTTGCGTAGCTATTGAGTTTGTTCATTTTGGAGATTGAGAGGGAGTATTCTTTTTCCCAGAGGATCCTGCCTGTCGTGGCATCGACTGCAACGAGGATGCCTTTCGGGGCGTTCTGGTCGGTGCAGGTGACGAAGACCTTATCATCCCAGACGACGGGGGATGAAGGGCCGGTGCCGGGCAGCTCGATTTTCCAGTTGTAGTCGCTTTCAGCCCATTTGACTGGAATCGTTTTCGCGTCACTGATTCCCTGTCCATTGGGGCCGCGGAAACGGGGCCACTGTCCAGCGAATGTGACCGAGACGAGCAGCAAAGGAATGATAGTGAAGGCAACGAGGCCTTTGTGTGTTTGTGTGGTAGTACCAAAGCTGTGTTTATGTCCGTTCATCCGTTTTCTCCAATCAAGAAGTTACCAGTAACGTTAATCCCGCCCGTCCTGGCTCGCTTGGCAAAGCCAAACCCTGACAGGTAAGTTCAATCATGATAGCAGATTCACAACTCAAATACAATAGTTTTCTGCAAGTGCCTGGGCTACCAAAGTCCCTTCGAGGTGTTTCATCATAAGCCGCCGAGATAGTTGCTCTTTGGCTCTTGCTCGATATACGTGTCATTGTTAAGCTATAGGCGCCGTTGTGGAGGATAGAGCTCTGCTGGGAAGCAACTCGAGCGCCGCAACGGTCCAGGGGGCATGGGCGATGTCCTGACGGCATCGCCTACTCCTTTTATCATGCTTCTGGCATAAAGCGAAAAATCCCAGGGGACTGGGGACGGAGTCCCCAGAGGCTCGAAGAAAATGTAAGCAACTGGATGGCTCGAAATGACTGCTGGCATCAGTGTTGCACTTCGCGTGTTAATGCGCCTTTCGCCAGCGATAGTTCTCCCCGGCAGCCGCATCCAGAATATCCCTCTCCGAGAGGAACTCGGCACAGAACTTGATCTTTTTGAAAAAATCATCCTTGAGAATTCTTCTGAAATGTGCAATCCTGGCCATCCGTAGCCTCCTTTCGTTTCAAGTGAATGTTTTATGACTATAACCCACTTAAAACATAGGAGGCCTTTTTTTCAAGTCTTTGTATTATAAAACGTTAACGCTTATCTTCATGCCATTCGGGACTGTCCCTAGTTACACCCTAGTTACACCCTAGTTACACCTATAATAATTCTATTCTTCCAGTTATGCTGTGATATATCACCAAAATCATAGCCTTCACACAGCATTTCATATAATTGATGTACTAGGAACCAATCATCGCTGCTAATTGATTGACGCCTTTCAAATTTCCTATATATAGTAGGCAATTTTCTTTCATCACCCCAACTAGCCAGAAAAGTTCTTGATCCCTCTGATTTTATCTTTATTGTGCCTCTAAAAAAATCTAATGCATTGAGAAGACGTGAATATGGAAGTTCTTTCGGTGGATCAGGAGGTACAAGACGATCCAAATCCTTCTCTTCAATAATCTGACAAACAGCATCAATATAATAACCCGTCATCAATGTTTCTTCTTTGCTAGGTTCAAATATTCTTCTTAGTGCATCGCCAATAAATCCCATAAGAAGCCTCCTTAACATTATCCATAACGAGTAAGGTTGGACAATATTCCAAAAACTATTACCACGTTATGTACCCACGTTCGACAGCATCCAAAAAAACACTGAAGTAGCTTTCCCAAGCAACAGGTCTATTTTGATTGATTCGCTGGATCACATCTCTTAGGAAATCCGGAGCATCATGTCCGTACCATTTTGGATTACTTGATTCACTCTTGCTTTCCTGTTCAAAATATCTAATAAATCCTTCAATATTATGAATGAACTTGGCTTTATCACCATACATAAAATTCATCTTCTCAAGATCTCTTCTTTCCATCTCATCCCAATGTTTATGCATAATAATCACAAAATCCTCTGGTGAGTAACGATTTAGAAATAGATTGCCAAAAAATCCCATTATATTCTCCCTGCTTAAGCACACTAAATCATGACGTCCACTCGTACTTTCAACATTCCTTGCAAAACTTAGCTCCATTCGGAAGTGTTATATCTCATTTTGGGCAAATTCAAATGATTATCTACCTCACTGACAGAGACATTACACTTGCCATTTAAAAAACGCCGACAGTAGCAAAAACTTAAAGCCCACATGTCTCATATCTTTCAAAGGTATGTGGCCATTTCTAATTATAACTTTCCTTCTCTCCTATACATCTATCTGTTTTTTTCAAATGGCCTCGTTTACTTCTTAGTCCTTGCGGTAACGGTATTGGTCAATATAGCCACTTAACAGTCTTGGCCCTCCAAAAAATGATGCAAGACCTACACCTACAAAAAATAGAGGTTCCCATAGTGCTGAAAGAAGGAAACCAATAGCTAGGCAGACTGCCACAACAATCCACCCATGAGCAATGTTTGTTTTTGCTTCAACAAGCCTCTCGTATATCTTGTCATCAACTTTATCCCGGTATCCAAGGCCAAAATCATCTTTCTCATTTTCAGCCATAATGTAATCCTCTTTGTTTATTCATAATCATATTCCTCACAATCTATATCTCACTCACTGACCATTCATATGATGCGTAAAATCAGCTTCTTGTTCTGTCAGTTTTTGCGTTTTTCTTCACAATTTTAAATGCTTTATTAATAAATAATATACCCTAAACCTGCTTTCTTTGCAATATAAAATCTCTAATCCGGGATTTCCCATATACACTTTATTAATACACTTCTGCACACCTGAAACTAGGGACAGCCACCTATTAATGGCTGGGGACAGTACGCAAAAACGTTGATTTTCCCTAATAAATTCGAACATCAAGAATCAATGTTAGCTCACTTTAGGCACTTTAGTTCACTTTAGCTCACTCCTCACTAACGACCAGTGCCGTGTCTCGGACATTTTTTTCAAATCTACTTGTAACCAAACTCGAAATATGGTATAATGCATATC
>SDBS01001586.1_pt1 | contig 23102 bp, 11 predicted proteins | sample 2277091 | NCBI WGS metagenome assembly SDBS01 (sample SAMN10404972, study PRJNA504765) | marine sediment metagenome | isolation source: marine sediment core GS10_PC15, 163 cmbsf | place: Arctic Ocean: Southern Knipovich Ridge | collected 2010
ACACAGGATATTTCTCGCACAAGATCGCAAAGTTGGGAGCGAACGTTACTGGGATCGAAATTGACGACAAAAGATTAGACCAGGCTAAAATGATAAACATTCTATTGGAATCGAATGTTGAATTTCTTCACGCCGACTTTTTTGAGTACCTGAAAGATAAGAAGTTTGATTGCATTCTCTTCTTCAGCGTATTGCATTGGATACTGAAAAACAAAGGAATAAAAGGGGTTCGTGAAGCTTTGGATATACTTTCGTCCGCTTCGCCTGTAATGTTCTTAGACATGGGTCAAGATAATGAACCAAAAATGAGACTAAAAGAATGGAATCACGGATTAACTATAAATAAGGACACAATTCCTGATTTAGTTATCTCGAACTCAAAATACAGGTACTTTAAACATCTGGGCACAGGCGATACAGGTAGGGATATTTTTAAATTTACTACATTTTCTGAAGACCACAACAGGAAGCATGGGGATATTACGAGGTACATTGTAAAATTTGACAGCAGGGAAACAGAGCAGTTTTTTAGATTTGAAGGTAAACTTGCAACGATACCTATAGTTGCCTTCATAGATAGAAATAGTAATAGATGCCATGGGAAACTAGTGGATATAGGTTGTGGCAATAAACCTTATATAAAATACTTTAAATACATAGATGAGTACATTGGCGTGGATCTTATAAGCAATGAAGCGGACATTGTTGCAAATGCAAAATCGCTGCCAATAGAATCTAATTCGGTAGATGTTGTTTTATGCAACCAAGTAATTGAACACGATGCAGAGCCGGTCAAAATAATTGCAGAAATTCGTAGAATTCTTAAGAAAGATGGTGTTCTAATTCTGTCTGCTCCACAAATGGGAAGATTGCATGGAGAACCCAATGATTATTACAGATTTACAAAGTGGGGATTAAACTATCTTTTAGAAAAAAATGGTATGAAAATTGAAGTTATTGAACCTCATGGTGGTATTTTTAGAGCGATTGGCTCACATCTGAACTTTTTTATAATTGAATATTTTGGGAAAAATAAACAACGTAGAAAGTTCATACTCAGACGCACAATATTAGGTCTGAATAATTTCATTTTCAGTTTCTTAGATAAGTTAATAACTTGGGAGAAAGATACCTTAGGCTATAACATTATTGCTAAAAAAAGAGGTCATTAATAACATGGCAGAGAGAGCACATCCCGAAGACCCTGGATTTCAAGAGGGAAGCCCGTATAGAGCAAACTTATTCAAGAGATACGCGTTCGCGAATAAATTCACAAAAGGTAAAACAGTTTTAGATGTTCCTTGTGGAGTGGGATGGGGCACTTCACTATTAAAAGGAGAATATATAATAGGGATAGATATCGACGCAGGTGCCGTTGCCTATGGAAAAAAACACTATCCGAGTATAGACTTTTTAGTCGGTAATATGGCAAACATCCCTTTAAAGGATAATAGCGTTGATGTAGTAGTATGTTTGGAGGGTTTCGAACACGTCAGCAAAGACACTGGAACTCAGTTTTTAGCGGAAGCAGTAAGAGTCATTAAGGAGAATGGATTACTGGTAATGACCGTTCCGGTTATATTGCCTGGTGGTAATCATTCAGGTAATCCTTATCACCTTCATGAACCAGCTTTGTCTGATCTAAAGAATATCGTGGCCCACAAGTTTTACACACAATCTATGGAAATAGTTAAGGGCCCTGATGGTCCTGTAGTTTATTTCGTTGGAAGTCCTAAGGACAAGACGAACATGCCTATATTTTCTCATGAGGAAAGAAGTGTTAGGTATCCAAAAAAAAACACATCCAATATTTTACTTACGACGTCTGCAGCTCCAACACAGTCGCCTTTTTCCACAGGCGAAAAAAGACCACCCATAGGAATTGGATTCCTGATTTCTTCGTTGCGCAACGCCGGTCACAAGGTCTTTTTCATAGATAACTACCTGCAGCCAAGCAACTTCCTCGAGACAGACTATCTTCGGGAAAACGAAATAGATTATATAGGCATTTATGCTAATACAATTTGCTTCCGCGATACTCTACGAATGATGCACAAACTCGAGCACTTAAGGCAAACGAATAAATGGAACGGAAAGATAGTCGTAGGAGGCCCCCATACTACGGTAGCTGTGAATACCATCCCTGACTTTGTTGATTATGTCGTGCAGGGAGAGGGTGAACAGGCAATTCTCGATATTGTAGAAGGCAAGGTAACTCAGAGGCTCGTAAGTTATCCTCGAATAGAAAATTTAGATGTGCTCCCAATGCCCGCCTGGGATTATTTTGTCAAGTTATCCTACAATTGGAATGTAAGGTTTTTTGAAGACCAGCCTGTATTCACAATGAACACCAGTCGTGGCTGCCCCTTCAGATGCCAATTTTGCTCGGTCGGTTCCATCTGGGGAAAGAAGTATACATATTTTAGCGCTGAGCGGATTGTCTCTGACATCGAATATCTTATTAAGAATTATGGGACAAAGGGAATCTACTTCCGGGAGGATAACTTTACTCTTAACAAAGAAAGGCTGAAAAAGTTTTGCAACCTGATCATAGAAAAAGGAATAAAGATATCCTGGGTTTGCGAATCGAGAGTCTCTAACCTCAACAGAGATATTGTTGAACTAATGTCACGTGCTGGTTTAAGGGGATTTTATTTCGGCGTAGAAAGCGGCTCCCAACGAATACTGGATTTCCTGCAGAAGGATATTACTGTGGGACAGATTAGGGACGTCTTTCAATGGTGTCATGAATTCAACATAAAGACCGCAGCCAGTGTAATTGTTGGAGTCCCGGGCGAGACGGAGTCGGACAGCCGAAGAACAAGTGAACTATTAAAGCAAATAAAGCCCGATGTGGTTTGGAACAATGTATTTGTTGGCATACCTGACAGCAACTTATATCGCATTGTATTGGATAACAGACTATATGAATACATTGACGAAAGGGGACTAGTTTACTTGCAAGGCCATAATGATAGAGTTCAACGTTATTATGGTAATGGCCTTAACGCATGCATACCTGATGATGAGAAGAACAAGGATATGACCTGTAAGCCCAAGATTAGTGTGTTAATTTCGGTCTATAATGGTGAAAGGTATATCGAGCAGGCATTAAAAAGCATATACAAGCAGACGTATCGGGATTTTGAGGTAATTATAATTGATGATGCAAGCACTGATAGGACTGCTGAAATAGTACTTAAGATGAAGGATTCGAGAACGTTTATCTACAGAAATTCCCAAAAAAAGGGACTGACAAGGTCGCTGAATATCGGGATAAAGCTGTGTAGGGGTGAATATATAGCTCGCATGGATGCGGACGATATTTCCCGTCCTCAGCGATTTGAGAAACAGATAGAATTTCTTAAGGAACATCCGGATTGTGTAGTCTTGGGATGCTGGTGTGACAGAATCGACTCTAACGGCCAAATACACGGCGCATATGATGGACGGCCAATAAAACCCACAGATATTAAGAGGGGATTGTTAGATGGAAACTGCATTGCTCACCCAACGGCAATGGTGCGAAGAGCCTTATTAGTGGAAGTGGGTGGGTACAATGAAAAATACGCTTACGCTCAGGATCACGACCTATGGTTGCGATTATCCGAACGTGGTCAGATATATAACCTAGACGAATATTTAGTTGGATTAAGATTTTGGCCGGAAAATATTACTGCTAAAAAGAGAGAACAGCAGGACAAGTGTTCTGAACTTGCGATACAGGAAGCGCTTCAGCGCAGAAAGGCCGCCGAACTGGCGGACGCCGTCAAGTGTCATGAGCAAGAATCAGATTGGAAACCCAAGTTCTCCATAGTGATGGCAAATTACAACAATGCTAAATATATCGCCGAGGCCATTGAATCCATACTGCGCCAAAAATTCGAAGACGGAGACTGGGAGCTAATCATTGTTGAAGACTGCTCAACTGACAACTCTCTTAAGATAATCAATCACTATCTCAATGACAAGCGTATAAGACTGATCCGGCACGAGTGGAACCGGGGTTATGCAACTGCACTAAAAACCGGCGTTGAGCACGTTCGGTCGGAGTATTTTGGCATCCTGGACAGTGATGATTGTCTTACAAGCTCTGCTATTGAGACGATGTATTCATATCACGTTGGGTTTCCTGATTGCGGGCTTATATACTCACAATTTATGCATTGTCACGAGGATCTTACACCAAGGCAGATTGGATTTGGTGCTGAAGTGCCGCCTGGTAAGACTGACCTTGAAACGCACGTGGCAAGTGCGTTCAGAACTTTCAAGATGAGGGACTATCTGAAAACCTCAGGTTATGATGAAGGCATACTATATGCTGAGGATAGAGATATCTGTTACAAGATGGAGGAAGTGACGCGATTGAAGTACGTGAATCAGTGTCTGTATCTGTACAGAGAGTTGCCGAACTCACAAAGCCACGAGCCCGTCAAAGCATCTATAGGCAGACAATCCCGTGAGAGGGCAAGGTTAAATGCTCTTAGAAGAAGAGGCCTGATGCCGATGGAGGCCAAACAGCAAAAAAGTGAGCCGGTTGTGCTTGAACAATTTGCCATCGGGGACCGTTATGTACTTGGCTCGTCATACTTAAAGGCTGGCAGATATAGCGAAGCTCAGATTACACTTGAACCGATATTGGAATCATTGACGCAGCACTTGAAATGCGGCAGATCACAACTATCCGGCCGCGATCTTAATACCTATAATAACATGGCGGAGTGTTACTTGAGCGTCTGCACGAAGATTGCTCAGTGCTATGTGAGGCAGGGAAAATACGATAAGGTAAAGCAGATTTATTCGCACCTGTTTAGGAACCAGTATATCGACCTGCCCGAGGAGCAAAAGGCTAGCATTCACACGGTGCTTACAAAACTTGATAACATCGAGCTGCCCGCCGTCGGCACAGAACATAATCAGCCAAATTTCTGCGATGCGCAAGTAGAGCCACTGGTTTCGGTGATAATGCCGGCTTACAATGCCGCTGAACATATCGCGGAGGCAATTGAAAGTGTTCTAATTCAAAACTACCGAAACTTCGAGCTGATTGTTGTTAACGATGGCTCCACAGACGATACCAAAGACATAGTATTCAGTTTTAAAGATGAAAGAATAAAATACTTCTACCATGAAAATTCCGGTCTTGCTGCCACGCACAATGCCGGAATCAAAAAATCCGAAGGCTCTTTTCTAATAAAGCTTGACCACGATGATATGATGACAGCGGACTTTATTGCCGCGCACCTGGCTGAATTTGAAAAACATCTCGATGTTGACCTGGTTTATTGTGACGATTGTCTTATTGATGAGAACTCCAAACCGATTCGAGTGATTGAAAGACCCGAGTACACGGACCGAAGATTGCTCATTAGAGACCTCTTCCACTGCGGTTTTCCGGTAGTGCCGTTCAGAACCTGTATCAGAAGAAGCGTCTTCGATAAAATCGGCTTTTTCGACGAGGACTTACTGGTTGGTGAAGACTACGATATGATGAGGCGTTTCGTAAAGGCCGGCCTGAAAATACATCATCTCAAGGGTGCTATGTATCTGCGCCGAATGACCAGCGACAGTCTTTCAAGAAATTGCTCCGCCCAAAAGGCGAAATGTCATTTTGATGTTATCAAGCGATATATTGATACTTTCACGTACGATGAGTTATTTCCAGACGTTGCGTGGAACGAGATAGCTCCTCAGATGAGGCAATTACATGCTAAATGCCTGGCTGCCGAGACCTACCTTGCAATAGGACAGGGGTATGTAAAGACAAATGCTTCTGAGTGTTCAAGAATAGCTTTTGACCTGGCCTGTTCAGAGCTAAATGACTGTGTAAAAATGGATCCGAAAAACCAGGGCCTGCGGCAGTTATCGCAACAGCTTAAACTCATACGAGCTAAGTACACCGAGGCACCACAGCAAGTTGTTTCTTAATGAACACAGATAAGGCGAAGTATCAAGAAGTATAAAAGTTATATCAGGATCCAAAAAAAGGTAGGTGAACATACGATTCCACAGTTAGCTACTATGGACCCATGCGCCGGACCAAATCCCTCTTGGCAACGAGGATGCAGAGGAAGAAGAACGCCGTATTGTCCAGAGACTTTGAGAGCAAGGTCGTAGGTTCGAAACGCACCCTCGCTATGAACCCCTGGAGATAAAATCCAGACCCATTTTTCAGCTCAAAATCACAGTTTCGACGTAAGTGTTTAGCCGCTGTTGATTTCTTGGTGGCCTCTCTTTCACCTACTTTTGCCTCATAATATCTAAGACACGTGTAGAGACTGACAGGCATAAATCACCGGACAATAAAACAGGGATATCAAACCTGTTTGAGACGGAGAGAGAACTTCTCGTGCGAGCGCTCCAGGTTGCAAGCGGCAATAAGACGCAGGCGGCCCAGCTTTTAGGCATCTCAAGACCCAGACTTTATAAGATGATGCAGCGACATGGGATTCAGCGGTAGCAGTGTTGGAAGGAATCGTTACACTGTAATGGCTATTTACACTTATATCGAACCTCTTTAATAGACAGGATTTATGTTGGCCGGGCCCGTGTGACTGTAACGATCCGTTACTTATGCGGGATCTTTCTGCGTCAGCGATTCATTCTGAATCATTTCGTCGGTTTTTCCTAACAGACGCTTTTTTCAGCACTTACGTTGTTCTTTTTCGTTGTTTCGTTCTGAAATAGACTTTGGGCACGGCTTTTGCTTTCGATAACTATGAGTTTGTCTAAGCAGGCCCGGACAGGGCTGAGCGCGTCGTTTACTATTCCTTCGTAATACTACGGATGTAAACCCGGAGATGGAATTGGTCGGTAAAGCTTGTAACCTAAAATGCTGCGGGCGTAAGCCCATAGAGATTTACTGTAGCCGGACCAGGTTTTTTGAGTATCAAAAACAGTGGATACCTTAGTATATGCGGGTAATGCCAGTTCCGGTTTTATTTTTCTTGAACAAGCCGATAAATTATAACAGAGAGAACAGCTTTATCCAACACGGGGTTGAGTTGAGGGGGTTATAAGATGATTAATAAACCAAAGCGAAAGGATGTGAAAATGCCTGAGCAAGAAAACGTAAATGCTTTAGAACAACCCCATGAAGAAGACCATAAGGAAGGCCATAAAAAAGGCTATGAGAAAGGTTACAAAGACGGCCGTGAGAAAGGTTACAAAGACGGCTACGAAAAGGGCCATGAGGAAGGATTGATTGATGCTTACTATGAACCGTCGTAGCACCTAAAAAAACAAGATATTTGATAACAAACCGCCAGGTTAACATTATGTATATGAAGCAAAGCTTGTGAAACTTAAGGTTTGTCTGATTGGTTCAAGGATGCATCTGTCGTTGGTGTGTGGATTTTTCGGGCAGTCGGAGTTGTTTGTAATCTTAATTTCTCCCATCTGTCATTTAACAAACTATTCCAATGAATAATTACCACTTTTCAAAAACATGTGCCACGCTGTCATTCCTGCGGAAGCAGGAATCTGAGAAAGTGCAAACTCTGGATTCCGGAGCAAAGCCTGCACTGAGCAAAGCCGAATGGGTTCGGAATGAGAGGACCGAAATGTTAACCTGATTTTTTAGAAACGGCACTATCTCGTAGGTGTAAGGTAAATGAACAAAGCTCAAAAAATAGGCTCGGTAATGGTTGTAGGGGGAGGGATCGCAGGGATTCAGGCTTCGCTTGATCTGGCCGATTCAGGGTACAAGGTTTATCTTGTCGAGTCTGAAACCGCTATAGGCGGGCATATGGCGCAGCTCGACAAGACCTTTCCCACAAACGACTGCGCAATGTGCACAATATCACCCCGGCTCGTAGCTGCCGGAACCCACAGGAATATAGAGATAATTACTAACGCTGAGCTTACTGCCCTGTGTGGACAAGCTGGTAACTTTAGTGCAAAAATCATGATTAAGCCGCACTTTGTTGACCTTGAAAAATGCAACGGATGTGGGCTTTGTGCAGAAAACTGCCCTGTTACCATTAAAGACGAATATAACCAGCTTCTTTGCGACAGAAAGGCGATTTTTAAGAAATATCCACAGGCCGTACCAAATAAATTCGCTATCTCTAAGCTGGGTGTAGCTCCCTGCTACGATACCTGTCCGATACATGGTAATCCAAGTGGGTACGTTGCACTCACAGCTGCCGGTAAGTACAAAGAGGCTTTTGAGTCGGCGGCAGCAAATAATCCGTTTCCTTCGATATGCGGAAGGATATGTGAACATCCATGTGAACAGAGCTGCAACAGGGAAAATTTGGATAATCCCATTGCAATTGCTTCCATAAAGAGATTTCTTGCTGACTGGAATGCAGAATACGGCGAGAAATTAACACCTGAACAGAAACAAGCATCGATTGAAGAGAACGGTAAGAAAGTAGCAATAATCGGGTCTGGGCCTTCGGGTTTGTCGGCGGCTTTCGACCTGAGAAAAATGGGCTATGCTGTAACAGTTTTTGAAAAACACGGTGTTCTGGGGGGAATGATGAGAATAGGCATTCCTGAATACAGGCTGCCATCAGATGTTATTGAAAGAGACATACAGAACATTCTCGATTACGGCATCGAAGTTAAACTTCACAGTCAGATCAAAAGCCAAAGTGATATTGAAGCGCTTTTTGAAGACGGCTTTGAAGCAGTATTCCTGTCGGTTGGCTCCCATAAGAGCATTTCATTGGGCATTGAAGGAGAAAATCTTGAGAATGTTTCAACCGGTATTGATTTTCTGCGTAATGTCAGACTTGGCAAGAAAAAATCGGTCAAAGAAAATGTGGTCGTCATAGTAGGTGGTGGCAATGTTGCCATGGACTGCGCACGTACAGCGATGAGGCTTGGCGCGAAACATGTTTCTATGATTTGCCTCGAAGAATATGACCAGATGCCGGCTTATCCGTGGGAGGTCAAAGAGTCTAAAGAAGAAGGTGTTGTCGTGAATGCCGGTAAAGCGGTCAAGAGAATTATTGAGAAAGGGGGCAAATTCGCTGGTCTGGAATTGCAGAACGTAAAAAAGATGGCGTTTGTCGATGGAAAGCTGGAACTTGAAACGGTGGAAGGCAGTGAAGATGTCCTTCTGGGTGATGAAGCAATACTGGCTGTAGGCCAAAAGCCGGATGTTGGTTTTCTGGCTAAGGGTGGAAAAATAAAACTGACACCGCGTGGTACAGTTGAAGTCGACAAAAAGACAGGCATGACTTCGTGGGAAGGGGTCTTTGTCGGCGGTGATGTCGCCCGAGGCACTGCCAGCGTGGTCCAGGCTATCGCTGATGGGCAGCAGGTAGCTAAGGCGATAGACGCTTACGTAAGAGGTGAAGATTTTGAACCAGAAGAGAATAATCAACCGGTCGTTGAGCTTTCCGCTGAAGATCTGAAAAAAAGAAAAGAGAAGATTGCTCCTCGTCAGGAGATGCCCACTATTCCACTTGAGAAACGGGGTTCTTTCGAGGAGGTGGATTTGGGTTATACCGAGGAGATGGCCAGGACTGAAGCCGGCAGATGTTTATATTGTGCCATGTGCTCTTCATGCGGACTATGTGAAAAGGTCTGCGAACCAGACGCAATATTATATAATGATGTCCCCAGAGAGATGCAATTGGATATCGGTGCAGTAATACTGGCACCGGGCTATGGCTTATACGACGGAGAAAAAAAGGGCGAATACGGCTATCGGCGTTTTCCCAATGTTCTCAGCAGTCTGGATTACGAGAGAGTTCTGAGCGCATCAGGACCATTTGACGGTCATATAAAAAGACTTTCCGATGGTGCCGAGCCCAAGAAAATAGCCTTTATACAATGTGTCGGCTCGCGGGATAAGGATAACCCATACTGCTCTTCTGTCTGCTGTATGTACGCAACCAAGCAGGCGATCGTGACCAAGGAACATTACCCTGATATTGAGTGTGAAATATTCGTAATGGATGTACGGGCATTCGGCAAAGGATTCGACGAGTATTACGAGCGGGCAAAGAGCAATTATGGTATTCAATATATTTACACGAGACCTTCATGTATAAGACAGAACTTTAAGACCCACAATCTTTTGTTGGAGTTTACCAAGGATGGTAAGAACTGGAGTGAAGAGGAATTTGACATGGTTGTGCTGTCTTCGGGATTGTGTGCGTCGGAATATTCAAAGAAACTTGCTAATGTTTGCTCGATAGAGTTGAACGCGTACGATTTTGCGAAATCGGCTGAATTTGCCCCCACGGCTTCATCCAGAGAGGGTGTTTTTCTTGCGGGGGTGTTTGAAAGTCCCAAAGATATTCCTGAAAGTGTTGTCCAGGCCAGTAGCTCTGCAGCCCGGGCGATGGAGCTTTTGGCTGATGTCAGAGGTACCCAGGTCATAGAGAAGAAATATCCACCTGAAAAAGACATCACCGGCCAGGAACCACGAATAGGTGTATTTGTCTGTCATTGCGGCTCTAATATCGGAGGAGTCATTGATTGTCAAAGCGTTGCAAATTACGCCAGCGGTCTGCATAACGTTGTTTTCGCGACTAACCTTATGTACACATGCTCGCCCGATGGACTCAAAACCATAAAGGAGAGCATAGAAGAGCACGCCTTAAATAAGGTGGTAGTGGCTTCATGTACGCCAAGAACACATGAGCCTCTGTTCCGCGAAACAGTCAAAGAGGCAGGCTTGAACCCATACTTGTTTGAGATGGCAAATATCCGCGACCAGTGCACCTGGGTACACGCTCGGCTCGGTGAAGCAACAAAAGAAAAGGCGATAGACCTGGTAAGAATGGCGGTCGGTCGGGCAAGAACAATAGAATCGCTTACTACACAATCCTATGTGCCCAAACGAAGTCTGCTCATTGTGGGTGGGGGGGTGGCTGGAATGACAGCCGCGTTGTCTGTTGCTGACCAGGGCTTCGAGGTGTACTTAGTTGAAAAAACCGACCAGCTTGGCGGCAATTTGCGGAAGATTAAAAAGACTATTGAAGAATTGAAGCCGAAGGAGCTTTTGAATAAGCTGGAGAGTCAGGTAGAAAACCATGACAGAATTACGGTTTATAAGAATTCTCAAGTCACGGAATGTAAAGGTTTCATAGGTGATTTCAAGAGTAAGCTGATTTGTGACGGCGAAGAAACAGAAATTGAGCATGGTGCGGCAATAATCGCTACAGGTGCGAATGAATCAAAGCCGGATGAATATCTCTACGGCCAAAATGACAAAGTACTGACCCAGATGGAGCTTGAAAAGCAGCTTGATGAAAATCCTGGGTTTGCAAAAGAGCTGACTGAGGTGGTGATGATTCAATGCGTTGGCTCAAGAGAGCCTGAGAGAATGATATGCAGCAGGGTATGTTGCACTGAAGCAATCAAAAACGCGATGACCATAAAGCAGTTAAATCCAAAAGCAATTATTGCTGTGTTGTATCGAGATGTTCGTACCTATGGTTTTAAGGAAGAATATTATAACAAAGCGCGAGAAATGGGCATTTTGTTCTTCAGATATGATCTGGACAACAAACCAGTAGTCAGTGAAGACGCCAACAGCCGATTAGAGGTGAATGTGAAAGATTTGAATTCAATGCTGGATTTAAGTTTTTCACCTGATGCGGTGGTGTTAAGTGCAGCTATGATACCATCTGAGGATTGCGAATCTGTTTCGACGGCATTTAAGGTTCCGTTGAATCTTGAACGTTTCTTTCTTGAAGCCCATATGAAGTTGCGGCCTGTGGATTTTGCTTCTGATGGTTTGTTTTTGTGCGGCGCATGTCACAGTCCAAAGTTTATAGACGAAGCTATTACTCAGGCTAAAGCTACAGCAGCCAAAGCGGTCTCCATCCTTTCCAGGAAGGAGATGGAGATAAGCGGTGTTGTTTCTGTGGTTGACCCTGACAAGTGTGCAGCCTGCCTGACTTGCCTCAGGACCTGCCCGTATGATGTGCCGGCAATAAACACCGATGGTGTTGCCGAAATTGAAGCAGCTATGTGTCACGGCTGCGGCATCTGTGCATCTGAGTGCCCCGCAAAAGCAATTCAACTGATGCACTATAAGGACAGTCAGATTATTGCCAAAACGAAGGCTCTTTTTAGCAAAGAAAATGAATTGGTGAGTAATGAGTGAGTGCGAATCGAAAATAGTGGCGTTTTGTTGTAATTTCTGTGCTTTTGCCGCTGCGGACCTGGCAGGTGCAATGCGGTTGCAGTATTCACCGAATGTAAGGATTATCAGGCTGCCTTGTACCGGCAAGGTTGATGCAATTCACCTTATGAAAGCCTTTGAGGATGGTGCTGATGCTGTGTTTGTGGCGGGCTGCCTGGAAGGTCAATGTCACTATCTCGAAGGTAATCTACGCGCGAAAAAGAGAGTGGCGTATGTAAAAAAACTCCTTACGGAAGTCGAAATTGAACCTGAAAGACTCGAAATGTTTAACCTATCTTCGGCTATGGGAGGAAGGTTCGCGGAAATCGTCGAAGAAATGACAGAGAGAATAACCAAACTGGGACCAACTTATATAAGCAGCACCGAGAGGTGTCCTGTGGAGAAGAAAGAGCCGGTAAAGTCATGAAAATCGTTGGCAAAGAAGGCATAAATATAAACAGCGCATTTGCGGAAGAAATTGCCAGACGCAGCGGCGAGAATGTCTTTCTCTGTTATCAGTGCAAAAAATGTGCCTCAGGATGTCCAAGCCGTATGTTTATGGACAGCACCCCAACCGAGCTGATGCGATATGTGCAATTGGGAATGGTCGATGAGGCGACGAGAGGAAACACAGTGTGGTTTTGCCTGTCCTGCCAGACCTGCTCGGCAAGGTGTCCCCAGGACATAGATATCGCCCGCGTTGTGGATGCCATAAGAGTTTTGGTTCAGGAAAAGAAGGTAAAAGCAGATACCAAAAACGCGAAGCTGTTTAATTGGCTTTGGATGAAAATTCTCAAGTATATGGGAAGGATGTATGAAGTCGGCTTAACGGGTATGTTAAATATTTTTACCGGTAGGCCTTTCAAGGATTTGCCGTTAGGCATCAAGATGATAAGAAAAGGTAAGCTGAAACTGCTGCCCTCCATAAGTAAGCCTTTTGCCACAATGAAGATGTTTTCAAGGGCCAAGAGATTAAAGAAATGAAAATCGCGTATTATCCAGGCTGTTCGTTACATTCAACGGGTATCGAATACGATATCTCAACGCGGAAAGTTTGTGGTGCAATGGGAATAGAGCTGACAGAGGTCAAAGACTGGATTTGCTGTGGTGCTACCCCTGCCCACCAGTGTGATGAATTGATGTCCGTGGCTTTGCCGGCCAAAAATCTTGCCTTGATCCAAAACACCGACAACTTAAAAGAGCTATGTGTGCCATGTGCTTCCTGCTATTCAAGGCTGAAGTTTGCCAAAGCCAGAATGGCCGATGAGAATATGAAGAAAGACATCGAGCATATCATCGGCTCGGAATGTCCCCAAGACATTAATGTCTTGCACGTGCTGGATGTGATTGTCGAAAAGGCTGGGATTGATACTATCAAAGAAAAGATCGTTAAAAATTTGGGCGGCATTAGGGTAGCTTGTTATTATGGCTGTCTGATGACCAGACCTCCGAAAGTAACCGGTAAACAGCAATTTGAGAATCCGACAGATATGGAATCGGTTATGGAGGCTCTTGGAGCTGAACCCATTGATTGGAATATGAAAACTTTCTGCTGTGGGGCAAGTTTTGCACTAACACAAACTGATGTGGTGCTTGAGTTGACGAGAAAGATCCTGGCCGATGCCGACTTAGCCGGGGCACAGGCCATTTCAGTCGGCTGTCCTTTGTGTCATGCTAATCTTGACGGCAGGCAGCAACAGATAAACGAAAAGTTCAATACAAATTTCAATATCCCGATATTTTACTTTACTGAGCTTATGGGCTTAGCGTTGGGAATTGAAGCACAAGACCTGGGCATATTTAAACATCTTACAGACGCCGAACATTTTCTCAATGAAAGGGAGCTTGTATGATTGTAGCTGATAGAAAACCATTTGAAGAAATACTCAACTCAATAGGGGATTACAAAAAGATAATGCTGATGGGCTGTGGCGGATGTGTAACCGTATGCTTTTCCGGGGGTACAAAAGCTGTGGAACTTTTATCATCCCAGATAAAGATGGCAAGAAAGAAGCAAGGCAAAGAGATAGAGATAATCGAATGCACGCCTGAAAGGCAGTGTGAATACGAATTCATTGATGAACTCAAGCAGAGCCTTGTATCAGTCGAAGCGGTGCTGTCTATAGCATGTGGTGTAGGAGTGCAGGCGATGTCTGAAAGACATCCGGAGACGATTACTATTCCGGCCCAAAATACGAAGTTCATGGGCTATCCCGTTGAGCATGGTTTTTGGCAGGAGCGGTGTGCCGGCTGTGGAGACTGTGTCCTCGAATGGACTGGCGGCCTATGCCCGATTGCCCGGTGCGCCAAGAGACTGCTCAATGGACCCTGCGGCGGATCAACCGACGGAAAGTGTGAGGTTGACAAGGATAAGGAGACTGACTGCGTGTGGCAATTGATTTATGACAGACTAAAAAAGTTGGGCAAACTCGATAATCTTAGCGTGGTAAGAGAGCCAAAGGATTGGCAAACGAGTACGAATGCCGGGCAGCGAAAAATCAAGTTCGAAGAGGCAGCGTTATGAAATCAGGAAGCAGACTGGAGAAAGTTCTGACGGCGGGAAAATTTGCCGTTACTGCTGAGCTGGGGCCGCCGCAAAACGCTAACCCTGAGGCAATCAAAAAGAAAGCAAAGTATTGTCTCGGGAATGTCGATGGCGCCAATATTACAGATAATCAGACTGCCATAGTGAGGATGTCGAGCATAGCTGCTGCTGCGATCGCCATATCATGTGGCGTTGAGCCCGTCGCTCAAATGGTGTGCAGAGACAGAAATAGAATCGCAATGCAGAGTGATATTCTTGGAGCTGCCGCCCTGGGAATTAAGAATATTCTTTGTCTTTCAGGGGACCATCAGGTATTCGGAAACCACCCGCAGGCAGCAAACGTTTTTGACTTGGGTTCAGTGCAATTGATCGCTATGGTCAAAAAGATGCGGGACGACAAGCAGTTCCTCTGCGGGGATCCCATAAAGGAATATGAGCCGAGGTTATTCATAGGTGCTGTTGAAAACCCGTTCGCAGACCCATTTGAATTCAGGGTAATACGCCTTGCCAAGAAGATCAAGGCAGGTGCTGATTTCTTTCAGACCCAGTGTGTTTTTGACGTCGATAAATTCGCTGAGTGGATGGGGCTTATTGTCAAAGATGGCCTGCATAAAAAGGCATATATACTTGCAGGCCTGACGCCAGTGCGCTCGGCCAGGGCCCTTCACTATATGAAGAATGAAGTTGCGGGAATGAGCATACCCGACGAGCTTATCAAGAGAATGGAATCTGCAAAAGAACCTAAAGAAGAAGGAATCAAAATTTGCCTTGAGATGATAGAAAGGATAAAGAATATCGAGGGAGTTTCAGGTATTCATCTTATGCCGATAGGCTGGGAGAGCATTACGCCTGTCATTTTGGAGCGTTCCGGCCTGCTGCCGCGTCCGCAAGTGTAAGTATAAAACTACAAATCCGATCTCATTTATGCAACTTTGCCTATACGAGATGAAATATATGCCATGACAAAAAACCTCGATATTATCAGCGCTGCTGTCTCACTTATCATCAAGGCAGCCTTACTTGCTGCTCGATTTTCAGGAAGAGTTCGCAAGCGAAGCCTAAAACGGCTTGCTGCCATGGGAAATAACAAAATCAAACATCAACTGGGGGCGCATTCGGATTGCAAACCAACTGGCACTGCTGAACATCTTCATCTCAGCCTCTATGGTTCGCAATATTCTCAATAGGCCGATACCTCGAAAGACTCCTGTATCGACAAGGCAGCGACATAATGGTAGAATCGTTCCTGTGGCGACCAGGCTCGGCCCCGGATCGCAGCGAATACGAAATGTTGGCTCGTTGTTTAGGAGATTCATGATGATTGGAGCACGCCAAGGGGATGGTTTGTTACGCACGATATTTTTCTCAATCTTAATTGCGTTCACATTCATTGCGTTCACGGGATCCGCTGTGTTGGCAGCTCAGGACTCCGGCTCCGTTTCAGCCCGAGAGATCCTTCGCCGTACCGGCGTACAAGGGGGGCTGATTGTCCATCTGGGGTGCGGTGACGGAAAATTGACCGCTGCTTTAAGGGCAAATGACAGCTACGTCGTGCACGGGCTCGATAGAAACCCTGAGAACGTAGCGCGGGCCCGCAAGCACATTCGCTCATTAGGCCAGTACGGCCCCGTATCTGTAGAGCAGTGTAACGGGAAGTCACTGCCTTACGCCGACAACCTAATCAATCTTGTGGTTTCAGAGAGACAACCATCGGTTCCCATGGAGGAGATAATGCGCGTGCTGTGCCCTAACGGGATAGCGTATGTGAAACAAGACGGCAAATGGGTCAAGGAGATCAAGCCTGTGCCCGATGATATCGGTGAATGGAATCATTACTTGAATGGCCCGGATAATAATGCTGTCGCAGCCGACAGGCGAGTAGGCCCGCCCCAGAGGCTTCAGTGGAAGAGCGGTCCTATTTGGTGCCGCAGTCACAACGGTGTGGCCTCCAGTATCTTGCTGGTCTTGTCCTCGGGGGGCAGACTCTTTAGCATTATTGACGAGGGGCTTACGGGACAGCCCGGTGTGGCTGATCTGTGGACCCTGGTGGCACGGGACGCGTTTAACGGGACGTTGCTCTGGAAAAAGCCGCTTACCGGCAGAAGGTCACAGAAGTCTCTTGTGGCAGTCGGAAGCAGGCTGTACTTGGCGCCGGGACGAGGCGAGCTTTTGACGGTCCTCAATGCAGCAACGGGTCAAACGCTTCGCACCTTAAAAGACACCGAGGGCGCCGACGAGATCATTTACATCGACGACATAATCGTTCTTCATCGAGCCGGCACCAGGCGATCGAAGGAGCGTAAGGACGACTCAATCATAGCCCTCAGCAGCAAAAGCGGCGAGCCTTTGTGGCAGGCACAATCGAAACATCTTGTACCCCACTCCCTGGCGGCCGCAGACGGCAGGCTCTGCTACCACGACGGCGAACAAGTTGTGTGCCTGGATCTTCGTACCGGCAACGAACTCTGGCGAGCCGCCTCTGAGATCGCCAAACGCGGCAACCTCCTGATGATGTATCGTGGCGTTGTGTTCTTCACCGCCCCGGGAGGCCTGCAGGCTTACGACGCCGAGACGGGAGAGCACTTGTGGAAAGGCCCCGGGATAAACGCAAGGCTCAGCTTGTTCGGAACAGGCGGCCTGGTATGGGTCAGTGACATCCAGGAGCACGGCAGGACGCATCTGTGGACCCCAGAATCCGTGATCGCCAGTGGCCATGACCCTCGGACAGGCCAGGTCAAACGAACGGTCACCGTCCCGCGCCTGGTTACGCCCGGTCACCATATCCGATGCTACCAGGCGAAAGCCACAGAGCGGTATCTTATGCTGCCCAAACGCGGCATAGAATTCATCGACCTCGAGGGCGACAACCACATGAGAACGGACTGGCTGCGAGGCCCCTGCGGTCATGGAGTCATGCCGGCTAACGGGTTGCTTTACGTGCCCCCGCACCCCTGCTTCTGCTATCCAGGCGTGAAAATGACAGGATTTAACGCGGTCTCGGCCGAAATGAAAATGCCGGCACGAAAACGTGAGCGACTGCAACGAGGCCCGGTCTACGGCCAAATCGAGAATCTAAAATCGAAAATTGAAGATCCCGCTGACTGGCCCACCTATCGCTACGACGCGAAGCGAAGCGGCCGGGCCGGGTGTGAATTGCCCGTGAATCTCGAAAGGCTGTGGGAGCACAAGTTCGACAGCGCAACCACCCAACCGGTCGTAGCGGACGGACGGATCGTGGTGGCCGAGGAGGATGCTCATACCGTGTTCTGCCTGGACTCGGATAGCGGAGAATCCCTGTGGCAATATACCACAGGCGGTCGCATTGACTCGGCGCCAACGCTTCACCGGGGTCTGGTGCTTTTCGGCTCGACCGACGGTTGGGTATACTGCCTGCGCGCCACAGACGGCCAGCTCGCATGGCGGTTCCAGGCCGCTCCGGACGAGCGGCGCATAGTCATCCACAGCCAATTAGAGTCTGCCTGGCCCGTGCACGGCAGCGTCCTTGTTCAGGACGGAGTCGCCTATTGCACCGCTGGCCGGTCGTCCTATCTCGACGGCGGCATCTGGATCTATGGCCTCGATCCGAGAACGGGTAAGGTACTGCACGAGAGACACCTCGAAGGTCCCGAGCCCGACGTGACACGCGAGGCGGGGCGGCCATTCGATATGGAGGGCGCCAAGTCCGACCTGCTGGTCAGCGACGGCACGGACCTGTATATGTTTTTTACGCGCCTGACTCCGGACCTCGTGCAAAAGGAGACGCCGAGGATTACCAAGCTGGGCGATCGACAGGTCAGCACGCACCTGATGTCCAACGCCGGGTTCCTTGACAAGACATGGTTCGATCGTAATTACTGGACATATGGGAACCGCTGGCCCGGTTTCTACTTCGCCTACAATGCTCCGAAGTCCGGACAGATCCTTGTCTTTGACGAGGAGAGAACATACGGTGTGCAGGTATTCACCGGCCGGCAGGGTCACAGCCCGCGATTCTGGCCCGGCACGGACGGATACGAACTTTTCGCCGACACCAACGCCAACCAAATGGTGCTGCGACCCACCGCCATCGGGCGGGAAAAAGGCGACGGCTATTCCGGCACGTTGCCCCGTAAGTGGTCCGTCCGGGTTCCCCTTCGCATCCGGGCGATGGTGCTTGCCGACCAGAACCTTTACATCGCAGGGCCTCCCGATGTCGTCCCCAGGGACGATCCGATGGCATCCTTCGAGGGGCGCCTGGGCGGTTGCCTCTGGGTCGTCTCGGCATCGGACGGCGAGAAATTAGCCGAATACGAACTCGATCATCCGCCCGTGCTTGACGGTTTAATTGCCGCCGGAGGTCGTGTGTACATTGCTGACATGAACGGTCGCCTGACGTGTATGGGAAAGAAGCGGCAGGAAAGAGATCAAATATCAACAATTAAAAATCAAAATAGCGGAATTGCCGCTGCGCGGTGATGACTTCATTTTGATTCTTTATTTTCTTACGAATGAAGGAGATAACTGAATGGCTCGTAGGAACGAAAATAAGCGAGTTGAGAATAATCCGATCTCAAGACGAAAGTTGCTCGGCGGCGCGGCCGCCACGGCTACGTTTTTCATCGTGCCGCGACACGTGCTGGGCGGACGGGGCAACCAAACTCCCAGCGGGAAGTTGAACATCGCCGGTATTGGCCTTGGTGCTATGGGGGCCGACAATCTGAGGGCGTGCGATGACGAGAACATCGTCGCACTGTGCGATGTGGACTGGGAGATGGCTTCTGTCACATTCCAGCGATATCCAAAGGCAAAACGGTACAAGGACTATCGCCGGATGCTCGATAAGGAAGATAACATTGACGCCGTCATTGTGGCCACTCCAGACCATACACACGCGGTAATCACGGCGGCCGCCATGAAGCGGGGCAAGCACGTCTACACCCAGATGCCATTGGCGCATAACGTTTGGGAGGCCCGGCAGCTGGCGCGGATCGCCCGCGAGACCGGCGTGGTTACGCAGATGGGTAACGAACGATACTCGGCCCCGACAGTACGCAGAGCTTGTGAGTGGATATGGGACGGCTGCATCGGGCCCATTCGAGAGGTCCATTGCTGGACGAACCGACCACAGTGGCCCCAGGGGATGAGCCAACCCAAGGGCAGGCCCACCGCTCCATCCGGGCTTCAGTGGGATCTCTGGCTCGGCCCGGCATCAGAGCGGCCATACCATGACGCCTATCATCCATATAACTGGCGGGGCTGGCGAGAATTCGGCACCGGCGCTCTCGGCGCGATGGGCTGCCACGTAATGGACGGCGCCTTCTGGGCCTTGAGATTGGCCGACGCCGCGAAGTTTACAGTCGAAGCCGAAACGACCGGGCTAACTGCAAAGAGTTACCCCCAGGCTTCAACAGTCCGCTACAGTTTTCCCGCACGCGGCGACATGCCACCTGTCACGCTCAATTGGTATGACGGCGGTCGGCGACCGACACGCCCCGAGGAGATGCCCGATACGCGGGAGTTCATCGGCAGCAACGGAACTATCTTCGTCGGCGACAAGGGCAAGCTCACCTTCGGGGCACTGACTGCCGGCACAAGCGCCGGCCAGGCCGGTCCCAGGTTCATTCCCGAATCGTTAGGGCAATCCTATCGGCCTCCCAAGCAGACTATCCCGCGCATCAAAGAGAAACGCACGTGGGGCAAACTCCGCCGACACGAGGAAGAGTGGATCCGGGAATGTAAGGGCGGCTCGCCCGCTTGTTCGCGTTTCGAGATCGCCGGCCCACTCACCGAAATGGTGCTGTTGGGTAATGTGGCCCTTCTCTCGGGCGCACGCATCGAGTGGGACAGAAAGAACGCCAAGATCGTCAATGAATCGGATCCGAACAAGTATCTTCGCCGCAAATACCGTCAAGGCTGGGCGCTGTAGCACGTCGTCACAAAACTGCTTTGCTCAGACCTCCGTCCACTTTCCCGGGATCGGGAAGGGGAACTGGCTGTTCGCATCGGCTTTGACCGGCGCCGGGCTGTCGTAGTGAAGCTCACTGGGCCACGCTCACATGCCCCCAAAATGCCGGAATTCTTCGAAAATTCGTGTCACCGTTTTGTCACCACAGATGCTGGTTTTGCTCAGATCGACCACAAACAAAAACCAGTTTTTTCCGAAAAACGAATATTTTTTGATAAATTTCGGATTAAGTAGCCGTCCGAAAGAATGCTTGCAGTCCTCCGCAGAAAGTAGTATGATTATGTGTAACTTAGTGTCCAAAGACTATAGCGCTTTACACACACCTGACACAAAAAGGAGAATAGAGATGTTCAAGAAACGGGCCTTTACGCTTATAGAACTGCTGGTCGTTATCGCAGTGATCGCCGTACTAATGGCCATTTTGATGCCCGCCCTCAGGGCCACCAAGGAATTGGCGCGTGCTTCGAATTGCATGGCCAACCAGCGGTCACTGGTGCTGGCCTATACGATGTACGCCGACGATAACGATAGCCGCATCGTCCGGGGTCATGTCGATATGTCTAATCTGAATAGTCCAATGTGGGTCTTACCGCCTATAGACCAAAGCGGCGCGTACATTAGTGGCGTCCCGCTGCTTGAGGATCGCGTTCGTGGCATCAAACGAGGAGCTTTGTATTCCTACATAAACAGCCACGAAATGTACCACTGCCCCGGCGATAACCGGTATCAGACGGGGTTCCCGGAGCACCAGCGGATGTATCGCAGCTACATCATCCCGGATGTCCTGTCGGCTGCCAGGAAAGGATTTCATTCCTGGACGGAGGCCCGTTACAAGTACTTTCCCAAGAGGCTGGAAGAGATCACGCACGCCAGTCTTAAGTATGTCTTTGTCGAAAGCGAATTCCAAAACCCCAACTTCAACTACGATCACGGCGGCTGGAGTTTCGCTCCCTGGATAGACAATCGATGGGTAGATGCGCTGGGTACTTTCCACAGCAAGTCGGTCACTTTCGGCTTCGCCGACGGCCACGCGGAGAAATATAAGTGGGTCCATAGCGAAACGTGGAGGATCTTTATCGGAGACTTACCCATATCCACCCTCCAGCCGGCGGCAGGTATAAACGAGGATTGGCGGTGGTGCTGGGAGCACTTCCCGTATCTGCACGAATCGGAGAAACCGCGCTGAATCGGGCGCCGATCTGTTGGCCGCCCGGCGTAAATATTGTCAAGGACGTGGATATATATCACTACCCGGGCGACCATCGCAAGAGCACCAGCAAGGCGCTGCGGGATTGTTTTCGCAGCTACTCGATCCCGGATCAGAAGAAGGCTCCCGAAAAATAAGCTGTTGAGCACGGCCTTAGACTCGCCAAATCTGACGAATAAAGTATACCCAAAAGTTGCCGGTTAGTGACTGGCTGTAACCCAGATTTCCTGTTTGAGTGATGATGAAAAACAGAGAAGTTTGGAAATATAGAGTTTATAGTCAGAAAAGTTGGACTTAATCGTGCTCCTTTCAATCAGGTAAACAAAAAGACTGTTACTTCCAGGAGAAATTATGCCGACCAAATGTTACACTTTAATTACGGTTTTGTACTTTTTTCGTTATTTTTTACGATTTTTTACTTGCCATTATTCCTTTTCCCGTCCGCAAAGTCGAGCAGAAAAACCTGCTTAATTCGTCAGGCTCGTATCCCCCTTCTCGTTTACCGAAATCTCTGGACCAGTCCTACCAGCCAACAATAAGCGCACTGGACCGCACACAGATGCCCCCAAAAATGACCCCATTTTCGTGAGTTTGCACCTACAACGGCACTACAACCACATAACCCGTTATCTGTCAATTCGAAAAAAATGTTCACTCCATAAACTGTTTAGTGTCAAGGGATTACAGAAGGCCAGAAAAATTGTGAACGGTTTCAATGACCGTTCTGCGAGATGATGTCCTGAGTTTCTTTTTTGACCTAAGACAAAGGGGCCTATACCGAATCGGTATAAGCCCCGAGTTAATACAAATCTGCTATATCAACCCCGTTAGATATGAAAAATACAACATTATCTAACGGGGTCAACCGCGTAATTTTAATTGCTACCTAAATCCAGACTTACGGTGTCGGCTCTGGCGGCGGTGGATACAGACGAATATCATCAAAGTACATCGTACCTGAACCACCAGCCTGCGGATTGTTCTTGTTGCCAAGACCAAGGGCAATCGTATTGACATTGGCCAGGTTCACGCCCTGGTCTGCAAACGCCTGCAAATCGATATTCCATTGGATCCAGGTAGTTATCTGCGCTGCATTTGGATTATCGTGATTGACCAACACACTGCCATTGAGAGCAACATACAACGTCTCGGCAGCGTTAGCCGAATTGCCCCTGAACCAAATCGTCAACGTGCTAACACCATTCTCCGTCCAGTCACGCGGATAAGTCAACGTCAAAGTTGCCTCAGAGTACCCAACACTGTTGTCGTAGTAAAGCGGCATCGACTGAGAACCGCTGTGAACGATAGTTTG
>SDBS01001587.1_pt1 | contig 23100 bp, 21 predicted proteins | sample 2277091 | NCBI WGS metagenome assembly SDBS01 (sample SAMN10404972, study PRJNA504765) | marine sediment metagenome | isolation source: marine sediment core GS10_PC15, 163 cmbsf | place: Arctic Ocean: Southern Knipovich Ridge | collected 2010
ACGGCTTGTTACAAAAAACGCTGATGTAATCAAGCCTGGAGCGGAGGAGGGTCTTCGCCTTGTTTTGGAAGCTCTGATAAGTTGTGGGGTTGCTATGAGCATCGCGGGAAGCAGCAAACCTTGTAGCGGTTCAGAGCATCTGTTTAGTCATTCTCTTGATCTAGTTGAACCGAATGGAGGCATGCATGGTGAGCAGTGTGGTGTGGGAACGATAATGATGGCTTATCTGTATGACATAGATTGGAAAGGCATCAAAGATACGCTTCAAAGGGCTGGGGCTCCAACGACAGCTGAAGAACTTGGGGTAGAACCTGAGTCTATCGTGAAGGCTCTGGTGCAAGCCTGTACTATCCGTCCAGAGCGATACACCATTTTGAATACAAAAAAGCTGGATTACGCTTCTGCCAAGAAACTAGCCACGGTCACCAGCGTAATCTCCTAGATTGTGCACACTACTGACAAAAGCTGCAAATTGGTGGAAAATCTGGGGCAAACCATTCTGACATTGCGCTTTCATGCTCGGCTCAGTGACATTCTCTAAATGTTTGCCACTGTTTTACTTGCCTCCACGAATCGTATGGGCTTCTTATCTTGGTTCGCGCGCTATTTGGCGATGTGCTTCTTTTTAGGTGCGTATCGAAGGAAGTAAACTGTTCCTGAGCTGACTAAACTGCTGAATTTGTTGTTAACAAAAGCTATGGTATCGTAGCCGCTCGTGGGGGCATTCTGGGGTTCAGTCTGTATGAGTATGTTCGTGAAACTCTTGCCGACTCTTTTATGTGCTTTCTTTAGATTTTTTTGTTTCAAGCATTATTCACCGTCCTGGATATGAATTTGTTTGATCATGTTCTAACTCTATATATCATTTGAATATTTATAACTTTGTATGAACTATCTCTATATCATCTAAACAATTTAACCCAAAATTCGGGCTGTTCCACTAACTACTCGGCGCCCCTTTTTATGTACCAATTTTTGGTTAATGTTGGAATGTTTTAAGTTTAGTCAAGAGTGTTAATGATTGATGTTACGTGTGTGTTGGTATCTATGCTTGTTTAAATCTGTCTTGGGGATAATTACAGAAAAGGAACCGTTTTTGGCAGCTAACGATATATCTACATGTTAACAACAGTTATTTCGTTCTTTTATACTAAATTTCAGCTTGGTGTTAGAATTTGATCTCATGGAAGTATTCTTTCGAGAAAATAAGCAAGGATTTGGAATTAGCTAGGAAAAAGAAGCAAGCTCTTGACAATCTTTTTAACTCGGGCAAAATTTCGGCGTCTACACACGACTCCCTTAACAATGAACTCACTACCATCATCTACGACATCGAGATGCGCCAAAAATTTCTCGCCAACAATCTTGCCTCCAAAGTAGAAGCCCTCGAAAATCAGATCGGTACCTTGGAAATATTTCTCGCCAACTCTGAAATTCAGTATGTTACAGGAGAGATCGACGAAGAGTTACACGCTAACGAAAGTAGCGCTTTCTCAAATGGTCTCCGCTCCTTGAGAGAGCAGTTGACTTTCCTCAAGGAGGCAGTAGCCAGCCTTATGCCCGAAGTTACAGCGCCAATGCCCCCGCCTGCGCCGGTAGAAGCTGAGCCGTTGCAACTCGATGAAGTGGTCTTTGAGGAAACTGCTGAAATATCCGTGGAGGACGCTATTGAAGCTCCTGTTATGGATGCTGTTGAGTCTCCAGTTGAAGTGCCCGTGGAGGCGCCAATTGAAGCGACTGTTGAGATGCCCGCTGAGGTTCCTGTCGAGGCTCCTGTTGAGGAAGCTGTTGAAGAGACAATAGAGTCTGCTGATGTTCCCGTTGAGATGCCGGTTGAAGCTCCAGTTGAGGCTGTGGTTGAGACTACAGTTGAGGTTTCAGTTGAAGTTCCTGAAATGGTGGTTGAGGAAGAAGTTGAAGATGCAGGCGTTCCTTCTGTTGAAGCTCCTGTTGAGGAAGCAGTTGGGGAGGCAAGCATTGATTATGTTGAAGCTCCAGTTGAGGAGACGTTAGAGGCTCCCGTTGAAGTTTCTGTTGAGACTCCTGTTGAAGAGGCTGTCGAGGTGTCTGTTGAGGTTCCCGAAGTCACAGTTGATGCTCCTGTAGAGGCACCAGTTGAAGAAGCTGTCGAAATGCCTATCGAGGTTCCTGAGGTTCCAGTTGAAGAAGAAATCCTAGATGCTCCTGTTGAGGAAGCAATCGAAGTTGAACCCATATTTGACGAGTTAACGATCGAAGAACCCTTGGAAACACCGACAACTGAAATATCAGATGAAGTAGTTGAGGTAAGCGCGGAAGAGACTGTTGAAATACCTTCCACCGAAGAAGTAACAGATGTTGAAACCCTTTCTGAAGCACCAATAGAAGACATAGCGATTGAAAAAGATGCACCTGCTGAGGACGCCTATGAAGAAACCGCTGTTGAAGAGAATACAGCCGAAGCAGTTAGTGAAGAAGCTATAACTGAAGAAGAAGCTCCAATCGAGGAAGAAGTTGCAGACGAAGAATTAACTATCGAAGACACACACGAAAGCTACTAAACAGCTAAAGAACCACATTTTCCAAATCCTAACCCTTTCTTTATCCCTTTTTTCTTACACAGAAAACCTGAACAACCAATACAGCAACCTTGGTGATTATGGTCTGTAACAGAGACTACCCAAAGCATCAAGCATGTAACAATTAGTTTGATATTTTCTTTAAGCCCGCAAAGAACACGAGCTTAATTGTGTTGTTGTGTGGTTGGTTATGGGGATACGTAACATTTATGAATGGTGCTGGAGGCTAGAATTCAGCAGAGAAGCCTAGTAATTAAGGAAGGATATGTGTGCCAATTCAAAAAAGTGACTTCATTCTTGTTGATTACACTAGTAAAGTTAAGGAGACCGGAGATGTTTTCGACACAACCTCCGAAGAAATCGCCAAAGAGAAAAAACTCTACAAAGAGGGAGAAATCTACGAGCCAAAACTCGTGGTAGTCGGAGAAGGCTGGGTGCTAAAAGCCCTAGACGAAGCACTCCTCACATTCAAACTTAAGAAAAAAGAATCAGTTGAAATTCCACCAGAGAATGCTTTCGGAAACCGGGACCCAGAAAAAGTGAAGCTTGTTCCCATCAGGCGACTGGCAGCCCGCGGAATAAACCCTAGACTGGGAGCACAGATCGAGTATGACAAGAGACTCGCCACTGTACGAACCATGGGGTCTGGACGAGTAACACTTGACTTTAATCCACCTTTGGCTGGCAAGACTCTAGTTTACGATGTTACCGTCAAACAGAAACTTGAAACTGCTGAGGAAAAAATTTCTGCTCTTATCCACCGTCGAATACCAGCGGTTGAAGATGAGAAATTCGCCTTCAAAGTTGGAAAAGCAAACGTCACGGTGAATATGCCCGAGGACGCCTTCTACGTGGAGGGAATACAGCTGGCGAAAAGAGGTATTGCCCTAGACATACAGCGGTTTCTTCCGGAACTAACAACCGTCAAGTTCGTTGAAGCCTTCACAAAACCGGGATCTGCTCCACAACCTAAAAAAGAAGCAAAAAAGAAAGCCGTCAAGAAGCCCAAAAAGGAAACCAAAAAGAAGGCAGAAAAGAAACCCAAAAAGACGGCTGCAAAGAAATCCACAAAGAAAGCCGCGAAAGAAACCAGCTAGCCACCCCTATTAGCTGTTAAAATAGAGTAATCTACCGCATTTCCTTTTTGGGCTTGTATATTCTTGTTTTGCTGCCGTTTGGGCAGCATACCCTGCATTTGCTGTTGTCTATTGTTGGATCAGACAGTGAACATAGTTCGCACATAGCCCCTTTTTCTCTAATTATTCCGCAGATGGTACAAAGTTTTTCTACGAGTTCATATTTATTCATCTGACCATTAGCCAACGAGGAAACGGTTTCTTTTAGAATTACATTCGCTTCTTCTATCCTTTGAACTTCAATAACTGTGCCTCTGTAGAATCTTGTGTATTTGCTCACAGCAGTTTGGGTTATTCCTAACAGTTCCGCTGTTTCTTTTTGTTTGAGTCCATATGATTGTGTTAGTTCTCTTGCTATGGCTGATCGAATGGCTGGAATCACCGATTTAACTGCGACTTCGCAGGGGAGACTCATGATTTGTTTTTCACTGCCTATATTGTTACTCTGGACTGTATACAAGAATGACATATGTCATATTAATGTGATGCATGGCACGCTAATGAACGCCAGTTTCATAATTCGTTAGAGTCAATTACTGGGTTACATACCACTGAAAATGAAATCCAGTATCCTCTCTTTTTCGGTTAGAGAATTAATCATCAAATCTGGATTCTCTTGCTCAAGTTCCTCTCCGCTGTATGCGCCTGAAGGAACAGCTATACACTTCATCTCTGCTGCCTTAGCGGCTCTTACACCAAAAACCGAATCCTCAACAACCACACAATCTTTCGGGTCGACCCCCAACTTCTTTGCAGAAACCCTGAAAACTTCAGGGTCAGGTTTCGGATTAACAATTTCATCTGCCGAGACTACAACGTCAAAATATGTTTTGATTCTCTTCTCCGGAAGTATCTTGTCAACGACCTTTCTGCCACTCATTGTTGCCAGAGCAATCTTGGCTCTTCCCTGTAGTTTCTCTAAAAGTTCAGCGGCTCCTTCAAAGAGGTCTACAATCTCTGTGAGGCTCACCTGAATCTTGATCTTTTCTCTTGCAAGTTTTTCCAGCATTTCATCATCAAACCTCATGTCACACTCTCTGAAGGCTTCCTCAATGGTCTTTTTTGTTCCGATGCCCATTCGCCTCTCTATAAACTCGTCACTAACCACGCAGCCAGCTTCCCTTAGGACCTTCTGGAAAGATTGCACTACCGCCTTCTTCGTGTCAGCAAGTGTTCCGTCCCAGTCAAAGATAACGGCTTTAATCATCAGTATCCCAATTCATGAATCCCATGTTGCTTATCGTTCCAGAATGAAAGGCTTCTCATAGTAAATCTTCTCAGTTGGAATGCGGTCAACCAGCATTTTCTCGCCAAACTTCCCAGTTACCCCAAATGGGTTAAGTTTCTGGGCTAACAAAACAGCTGACTCAAGTTTCTGTGCACTTCCAGAATAAATCTTGTACAATACATCTCCTTTCGTAACCTTGTCTCCGAGTTTCTTTCTTAACAGAACTCCTGCACCCTTAGTTTTGGGAGCCCCAGCCTCTCTCGCTATCTGCGCTATAGCCCTGTTGTTGATCCATTGAACTCTCCCCGTCTCCTCTGAACGAATCTCTGCCGTCTCGTTTCCAACCTCTATGTCCTCAGGTTTTACATCAGGGTCGCCGCCTTGAGCAGCAATTATTTCCCTGAGTTTTTCTTCGGCTTTACCTGATTTGAGAATGTCTTTTGCTTTTTGCGTGCAGTCTTTGACTCCCATCATTTCAAAAAGTAACCCCGCCAAACTAGCAGCCTTATTCACTAGGTCTATGGGGCCTTCACCCATCAGCGCCAAAAGAGCTTCTCTTGCTTCAAGAGCTGGTCCTATGGCGTATCCGATGGGTTGTTCGCCAAAAGTCACTCCACACTGAACGTGTATGTCCAATCTTTTGCCCAGTTCTATGAAGTCTTGTGCTAGAGCTTGGGCTTCCCCGATGGTCTTGATCTTTGTGCCTCTACCCGTAGGTATGTCTACCACAATGTAGTCTGCACCTATCGCCTTCTTCTTGCTCATAATTGAGGGCAGAAGAAGAGGGTCGATGGAAAGAGGATACTCAACTTGGATCAGGAGGTCGTCCGCAGGAGCAAGGTCAAGCGTTCCACCCCACGTTAAACAGGCGTTGGTTTTTTTCACCACACTCCTTATCTCCTCAACCGTCAGGTCAACAGGACACAGGACCTCAACTCTATCCGCTGTGCCCGCTGGAGAAGTTATTGCCCGAGAGGACGTTTTAGGAATCGTGAAACCTGCAGCTGCTACTATGGGAATCACAAGTAGGGTGGTTTTGTCTCCAGGCACTCCGCCTATGCTATGTTTATCCAAGATGGCACCTTTACCGAAATCTATGGTTTGTCCTGTTTCTACCATAGCCTTGGTTAGTGATTCATCTTCATCCATGCTGGTTCCGTGAATGTAGAGGCTTGTAACGAATGAGGCTAGTTCAACGTCGCTCAGGCGTCTTTCGACCACATCCATGATTATCATCTTGATCTCTTGCGCCCCGAGTCTTCGTCCATTAAGCTTGTTGCGGATGTATCCTAGGGATTCTGGTCTTTCAGCGGGTCGAACTTGCACGATTTCTCCGTCTTTGGCTTTCAGTTTGTCCTGTACCTCTTCGTAGATTCCCAGTGTTTTTTTAGGAAAGTCTGTGGCTACGTTAGCGATGGCAATTATGTTTTGTTTCTTGTATGTGACCTCAACTCTGTCTGAAGAGTGAATCCCCATCAGGCTCGCGTATTCATCATCTAGCACTATTATCTGTTTTCCGCCAGCCCTTATCCCCAGAAGCTTAACCTTGAATTCCATAGCATTCTACAACCGTTAATCTATAACATCATCACAATTATAATATTAGTTGAATTATACTAAGAGGGTTGTTGATTAAGGTTGAAATACGTAGATTTTGTTGACCGATCCTACAAACCAAAATCAACTGATGTAATCTGCGACTTCTATGTTGAACCAGACGGCATCAGTTTAACAGAGGCGGCTGGGGGCGTTGCAGCCGAGAGTTCTGTAGGAACATGGACGGAACTCACTACAATAAAGCCTTACGTGGAAAAGCTTGCTGCCTGCGTATTCAGCATTGATGGAAATAATATCCGCGTTGCTTATTCAATTGAACTGTTTGAGCACGGTAACATGCCTAACATCTTGAGCAGCGTGGCTGGAAACGTCTTTGGGTTACGTGCACTAAAGAACCTGCGACTCAATGACATTCATTTGCCAAGGGAACTGGTTCGAAGCTTCAAGGGTCCCAAGTATGGTATAGATGGAATCCGCAAGTTGCTAAACGTTCAGGATAGACCCTTCGTTGGGACGATTATCAAGCCGAAGCTAGGGTTGAAAACGAAGGATCATACAAAGGTAGCTTATGACGCTTGGGTTGGCGGATGCGATATAGTGAAAGACGACGAGAACCTTAGTAGTCAACGTTTCAATCCCTTCGATGACCGTGTTGTGGCTACTCTTGAGATGCGGGACCGCGCTGAAGAGGAAACTGGGGAAAAGAAGGTGTACATGGTTAACATCACTTCAGAAACAAAAGAGATGATCAAGCGGGCACAGTTTGTTCAGGACCACGGCGGAAAATACCTGATGATTGATATTCTGACCTGCGGGTTCTCTGCTTTGCAGACAGTACGGGAACAAGATTTTGGTCTGGTAATTCACGCCCACAGAGCAGGACATGCAGCCTTCACTAAGAACCCTAAGCATGGAATTTCGATGCGAGTAATCGCAAAGGTTGCTAGGATTATTGGTGTTGATCAGCTTCACGTCGGCACCGTTGTGGGGAAAATGTCTGAGACAACAGAAGAAGTTTCGGAGAACTGCGAGGCACTCAGAACCGAATTGGATGGTTTAAGGAATGTGTTGCCTGTTGCCTCCGGCGGTCTCTATCCTAGTTTAGTTCCCGCATTGATGAAGTTCTTTGGGAACGATTTCGTGATTCAGGCGGGAGGAGGAATTCACGGACATACCGAAGGAACAGTCTCTGGTGCCTTGGCTATGAGGCAAGCGGTTGACGCGACCCTGCACGACGTATCGCTGACAGAATATGCTGAGACTCACAAAGAATTGCAAGAAGCTCTAGAGATATGGAAGTAGACCCGCCGAAAATAAACTTGGGCTCTGGAAGGAAATCAAACCCTTATTTGATATTGTTTTTTTGCCTTTTTTGTTTCTTCATTGTGCACACAAAAGTTATAATGGGTTAGCGAAGATACCTGTACTTTCGGGATAAACATGGATATGCAGGAAATTGCACGATGGGCTTACATCATCTTCGTTGTGGTAGCAATATTCGCTGGGCTTATCCTCGGATACTCAGCATATGACTCGTACGTATTAACGCCAACTGACCCTCCAGCTAACTGGGCTGAGACCATCAAAACAAATAATGGATATGTCCTGTTTTCAATGCTGATCTTTGGAGTCGTTATTGGACTTACAAGCATAACTAGAAAGGAAGTGTCTGCCTTCCTTATAGCAACTATTGCTCTACTGGTTGCGTCTGGCGCAAACGTTTGGGCAGGAGTATGGTATCTTCATCCTCTGCTCTTCTTCTGGGCTTCCGCCATCTTATCATATATTGTGGCTTTCGCGGCTCCGGCAGCTGTGATAATATCACTCAAATCGGTTCTTGACATGGCAAAAGAGAAGTAACATTTGCTTCTCTTCCCCCAAATTTTCTATCTACATTTTTCCAAGTCTAGCGTACACTTTCATTGAAGCTTGACTTTGAACGGTGTTTTGTAGCCTTTAGCAACCAACCTTTCGTGGATTGCGCTTTTCAATTCTCCTAATCCTTTTCCTTTTTTTGCGCTCACCGGAAATACGTGGTCTTTAACTTTTGTTGGGTCGCCGTTGCTTATTCTGTTTATAAATTCGTTAAGGTTAGCTTCAAGTTCTTTTTTGTTTGTTTTGTCGATTTTGTTGGCTGCCACTAAAGGAAATTCGCCTAAATTAGATGCCAAAAACTTCACCATCTCTACGTCCACCGACATGAATCCCTTCTTCTCCAAACGCCAAGTTACCTCCAAGAACGTGGATATGTCTAAAACAGCGACGGCTAACACTATGTCTTGGGCGTTGGATTCCAAGAATTCGATGATTTGTTTGTTAACTTTTTCTTCGAATTTTCTAGAGACTCCAACCATTTTTCCTAATCCGGGCAGGTCTACAAGAACCAAGCCATCATTTAGGGGATAATGTGAAATTTTTCGTGTAGTTCCTGCGTGCTTGCCTATTATTATGTTTAAGCCTGCCAACTCTTTTATGAGACTGCTTTTGCCTGCATTAGGTCTTCCAGTGAAAACCACATACTTCTCCTGCATACTACGTAGTAAATAATCCATTACACTTGAAGTTACCCTTTAACGAAAACTTCAAAATCACACTTGCTACAATTACGCATGGTTTTTTGTAGGTTGTTGCATGTGTTTTTATTGGTGGATAATTGGTTGATGTTTAGGGTGCGAATGTTTTTGGGACATGGATTTCTTTGGCTTTCTTGTCTGTGAATAGCCCTAAACTTGCGTATCTGTCTGCGCTGTCAGGTAAAACTGTGACAACGGTTTGTCCTTTCTTCATCTTTTTTGCGATTTGCACAGCCGCGTACACGTTGGCGCCTGAGGATATGCCTACGAAGAGTCCCTTCTCTCTTGCCAGCATTCTGCTCCAATTCACTGCCTCTTTATCTTTAACGTTTACCACATGATCAATAATAGACCTATCCACGATGCTTGGAATGAAGCCGTCGCCGATGCCATCTATTCGGTGCTCACCCACTTTTCCGCCCGTAAGTTCTTGGGAGCTTGCTGGCTGAGCCGCCACTATCTGCACAGCAGGGTTTACTTCCTTCAATGCTTTAGCTACTCCCATGAGGGTGCCTCCTGTGCCTACTCCAGCAACGAAGGCGTCAACCCACCCTCCGGGGACTTGTTCAATGATTTCTTTGCCCATTATGATCCTGTGAACCTCAACGTTATCATAGTTGTCGAACTGAGCCGGCATCCACCAGCCTGACTGTTTAGCCAACTCCTTTGCTTTGTTGACAGCCCCTTTCAGTCCGTCACATGATGGTATTGATACTACTTCTGCGCCGTAGGCTCGCATGAAATTGCGTCTTTCCTCGGTCATGGTTTCGCACATGACGATGACTACTTTGTATCCTTTTGCTGCCCCTACCATTGAGAATGCTATTCCGGTGTTGCCGCTTGTGGCTTCGATGATGGTGTATCCCTTTTTTAGGTCGCCACGTTTTTCGGCTTGCTGGATCATGTATTTGGCTATTCTGTCTTTGATGCTTCCGCTTGGGTTCAAGTATTCTACTTTTGCGTAGAGGTTTGCTTCGAAGGTGTTGAGTATGCCTTCTGGGCTGTTCAGTTGAATGAGCGGCGTGTTTCCCACAAAATCTAAGACGGACTTTGCTGCCAATGTGAAACCATTCCTTGAACGGTGACGATTTGTTTGTCTATTAAAACTTTCTGTTTCTATCTTCTTTTTAGTTGTATAATTCACCGAAACTTACAGATTCAAGTAACCACAAACGTTTAGTATATCAGCCTAAGGAGCCGAGTGAAAAGTTTGGTCAAGTCTAACAAATTGTTGGCTTTGGAGAAAATGCGCACACAGAAGATAGGTTTTGCAGGTTTTCCAACACCTCTACAGAAGATGCCCCGCCTGTCAAAGGTTCTGGGTGGTCCAAACCTGTTCGTTAAACGGGACGACATGACTGACCTAGCATTTGGAGGCAACAAAGCAAGAAAACTGGAATTTCTTTTCGCCGACGCCAAAAACAAAGGAGCTGATGTGGTGATTTCTACGGGTGCTGTTCAGTCAAACTGTGCCTGCATGGTTGCGGCTGCTGCTAGGCGGCTGGGCATGAAGCCTGTGCTGGTTCTTGTCGGAAAAGAGCCTGATGTATATGATGGGAATCTGCTTCTGGATAAGCTGCTGTCCGCGGAGATTCATTTTATAGACTGTTATGGTTCACACGTTAAAGATTTTATGAAAACTTTAGCTAACACCTTTAGGGAGAAAGGACACAATCCTTACATCATTCCGTTGGGAGCCTCAACTCCATCCACTGTTCCGGGGTACGCCCTTGCCATGGAAGAACTGGTTAACCAATTCAATCAAATCGGAGAAACGATTGACTATGTTGTCTGCGCTTGTGGAACGGGCGGAACCCAAGCTGGTCTAATTTTTGGAGCCAAATTACTGGATGTTACCGCAAAGATCATTGGGGCAAGCGTTTTTGCAAGCAAGGATGATGCCTCCAGAACTGTTGCTCAGCTGGTTAATGGTTCTGCAGAGCTTTTTGATGTTGACTTGTCCATAGTTCCTGAAGATGTGGTTGTCTTTGACGACTACATCAAGGACGGCTACGGTGTGCTAAATAACGAGGTGACTGACGCCCTCAAATTTGTGGCTGAGACTGAAGGAATCTTCTTAGATCCTGTCTATACCTGTAAGGCGATGGTGATGCTGATCGACTTGATCAAGAAAGGTTACTTCACAGAAGATGACAACGTGGTTTTCTTTCACACAGGAGGTCTCCCCGCCCTATTCCTATACAGAAACGAATTAGGCAAGGCTTAACATTTAGCCCCAAACCCAAACTCACTCGTTTATGTGCCTACATTTTTTCTTTCTTGTTCTTGTTTACTATGTTCTCTTCTTGAGGCTGAAAGGTTTAATACTCATTTTTCTTGTTTTACACTATATAGGTGTTAATGTTGAAGTTGTTTACGGTTGGTCCTGTTGCTTGTTACCCCGAAGTTTTAGAGGCAATGGGGCATCAAATGGTTAGCCACCGCAGCGAAGAATACAAGAAACTGCATGTCGAAACCGTGGAGATGCTGCAGCGGTTTTTGGAAACAGAAAACGAGGTTTTCCTGTTTTCAAGCACAGGTTCAGGTTTCATGGAGGCGTCAGTGAGGAACTGCGTAAACAAGAAGATGCTCTGTTGTATTTGTGGAAGCTTCGGAAAACGATACGCAGAAGTAGCAACTGCAAATGGGAAGCAAGTTGAAACGCTTGAGGTTCCCCTAGGCGAACCCATCCTTCCAGATTTGCTGGACCAAAAACTGTCAGAGCACTCTGATGTTGAGGCTGTTTCTATAACTCACAACGAAACAAGCGTTGGGCTACTGAATCCATTAGCGAAGCTTGCTGAAGTGGTGAAAAGTCATGGCAAACTGTTGTTTGTTGATGCTGTGAGTTCCATGGGCGGAACCGAAATCAAAGTTGACAAGTGGGGCTTGGATGTCTGTTTTTCGAGTTCCCAGAAATGTTTTGGTGTTCCTCCTGGTCTAGGCGTGGGAAGCGTAAGCGCGGATGCTCTGAAAAAGTCGGAGACTGTAGAGAATAAGGGCTGGTACTTCGATTTCAAGGTGTGGGCGAAACATCAGAAGAAGAAGGGTACTCCTATGACTTCGGTTATTCCTCAGATAGCTGGCTTGAACAGGATTCTTAAGATGATTGAAGAGAACGGAGGAAAGCAGTGGTTCTTTGATCTGTATGCTGAACGTAACCGTCGGATTCGAGAGGGAGTCCAGAAACTGGGGCTAGCCATGTTCCCTAAGAGCGGATACGAGAGTCCGACAGTAAACTGTGTGAATGCTCCAGCTGATGTTGATGGTGTTGCGGTTTACGAGAGGATGCGTGAAGAAGGGTTTGAGCTTGCGAAGGGCTACGGAAGCGTACAAAACGTCACCTTTAGGATAGGGAACATGGGCTACATCGAGTCTGAGGACATTGACTCTATGCTGCAAGCCCTAGCTAGAGTCTTGGTTGGTCTTGGCTGGAAAAGTTAGCTAAAATGTTTAAACAATCCATAAATGCTTAAATAATGCGTTGATCTCTTTCCCTGAGCTAAAGAGTTGTTTGGCATGAGGGACAATTTCATTTATTCAGTGGATTTCCCAAATTGCTTGCCCAAAAACAGCAAAATGTTAGTGTGTGATTAGAAAATGAGCACTCATACGATTCTAGTTTGTGACAACTTCGGTCAAGAGTTTCTTGATCGTTTATCCAAGTTTGGGAAGGTATTCCAATCCAGCGACATCGACTACAGTTTGCCCTTAGATAAAGTTACTATACTTGTGGTCCGAAGCAAAACAAAGGTAAACAAAGAACTAATAGACATCATGAAGAGCCTCGAATGTGTCATAACTGCTACCCACGGCATCGACCACATCGACTTGGGCTGTCTGAATGAGCATGGAATCAAGTTCCATAATGTTCCTGCACAATCCTATGATGTTGCACAGGGCGTTATAGCCTATATTCTGGCACATTGCACAAACCTTGTCGAAGGCGACAGGTCAATGAAGCGCGGAGAATGGAAAAAAACTTCCCTGATAGGCTGTCGAGTTACTGGAAAAACTTTAGGGCTAATTGGATGCGGCAAAATAGGACGAGAGGTCGCTAGGCTGGGTTCTGCTCTGGGCATGAAAGTTATCGTGTCTGATCCATGCATTCAAGACGAGACTGTTACTGTTGTTTCTTTGGATGAACTCCTGAGGACATCCGATTTTATAACAGTCAACTGTCCCTTAACCAATAGCACCAGAGACCTGATCGGAAAAGAAGAAATCGCCAAAATGAAGGATGACGCATTCCTTGTAAACACGGCGAGAGGCGGCATCATAAACGAGCAAGCGTTGCTAGATGCTGTTCTATCCGGAAAAGTTGGAGCCGCCTTGGATGTTCTTGTTTCTAAGACGCCATTCGAAGACGAATTGGCGAACAGTTTGATTCAGAATGAACGTGTGATTGTCACGCCGCACAGTATTGGTCAAACCCATGAAGCGATCGAAGATAAGGGTGAAGGCGTAATAAAAGCAATCGAAGAGCATGTGAACGCCAAAAAGCGTAACCACAAATAATAGACGCCGTTTCTAAACGGCTATTTTATTCTGTTTCTTTTGTGGATATTCCACTGTTTAGTGCTCTGTAGAATTCATCCTTTTAAGCCACTGACATTTTACTATAGTCTAGCTGTTATGTTGGAGTGGGGGATGCCTGTTTGCATGAATCAATTTTAGGTACAGCGGAGAGAATAAGGCGGCTTGAGGTTCAGGGAGCCAGAAACGTGGCGATAGCCGCCATAAAGGCAGTTGAGGAAGCTGCAAGAGAATCCAAGGCAAAACGGAAAGAGGATCTTTTACATGAGCTGTCGGAAGCTAAAACTGTTCTTTTCTCCTCTAGAGCGACAGAGCCTTTAATGAGAAACGCCATCCACCACGTTATTCATGCGGTGGAATCCAGCGACAAAAAGACTGCAAGTGAACTGGTGACTGTGGTTTCGCAAGTTACCGAGCAATTCTTGGAGCGTCTTGAAATGTCGAAGGAAAAGATTGCTGCGGTCGGCTCCAAAAGAATCCTGAATCACTCAAGAGTTCTTACTCATTGCCACTCTTCAACAGTCACTAACATGTTGCGGAAGGCTAAGCTGGACGGAAAATCGTTTGAGGTTGTCTGCACCGAGTCGAGACCAGTTTTTCAGGGAAGAATCACTGCAAAAGAAATGTTAGACGCTGGAATCAAGACGACTTTGATTGTTGATTCTGCAGTTCGGCATTTCATAAATGAGGTTGACTTTGTGGTGGTGGGAGCCGATGCCATAACCTCTGAAGGCAATGTCATAAACAAGATTGGAACAAGCATGGTTGCTCTTGCTGCTAAGGAGGCAAGAACACCCTTCTATGTGGCATCGGAGCTTTTGAAGTTTGATCCTGCTACGATTCATGGCGATTATGAACGAATCGAAGAAAGAAGCCCCAATGAGGTTTGGGCTGATCCTCCGCATGGCTTGATTATAAGAAATCCGGCATTCGACGTCACGAGAAGAGAATTCATCCACGGAATCATATGCGAAGAAGGAATCATATCCCCCCACTCGATAAACGAGCTGATGAGCAGAAAACACCCATGGATATTCGAAGCAACCTAAAATAGGTTCACTCCTTTTTTTTGGGGGTGCGCGGCTTTATAAGCCTGATTTTCTTTTCTAGCGATACAAATTTCTTTTCCAGCTCTCTTATCTTAACAGCGTAACGTTTTAGCCGTTTTCCATCTATGGCAATCCAGAAAGCCATGACCACACCAGAGAACCCCAGTATCAGATAGTAACTATAAATGGCTAACCACCAATCTTCCATTTGCCCCCAAAAACTGTTCAGAAGATAGATGGTAACACAAATCATGATCAGAAAGTTCAGCAGATGAAAGTAAGCCAAAAAAGTTCGCATCCTCATCTGTTTCACTACCCTCAATAAGTTTCTACAGTTTCAGCTTAAAGCTTTCCGCACCCTACCCAAAAATAACGGTCCTGAAATAAGCCACGAACCCGTCTAAGCTTTTATTCACATTTTTTGCCCAAAAACTTTTAGCATATTTTCGAGGTAATTTGTTAGGAAACAGACATTGTTGAAGAGATTAAGTTGGAGTTTGAGGTGTATTTGTGCAGACTTTGAGGGGTATCCGCGAGAAGATTGCCAAGCTGGAGCTTGAGAAGGCTGAGCTTCTGGCAGAATCTGAGGAGCTCAGAGAAAAGGCAGAAACAAAAGCCGGCTCTCTAGAAGACGAGGTAGCCCAGCTACGTGAAGAAGCAGAAGAGCTGAAAAAGCTGCTTGATACACTAGAAAAAAACGTCCCAATCATAGTAGGAGACTAATAACAGCTGATTGTTGAAAACAGCCTTTTTTCTGGAAACCACACAGCGAACAGGAAACATCTAAAAGGACAGAGTCAAAGTGCCCCAGAAACTCATGGAACAGAGAAGATTTCTCCTGTTTGCCTCATCAACAGGAACATTTGTAGGGCAAGTAATGTTGGAGCGTGAGTTATCTTGCCAGAAGTTAGCATTTTCTTTGTTTGTTCAATAGGCACAAATTTTACGTTTATTTGTTCTGTCTCCTCTAGTCTTTGCGTTCCTTTCGTTAGGTCTTTGGCGAGAAACAGATGAGCCTGTTGAGTGCTTCTAGACAAAAGGGTAAAAACAGCCCATGCTTACGAGCTGTCCAGCGTTGTAGCCGGTTTCTTCTTCAAGTTCACGGAAAGCACTTTCCTTCGGTGTCTCTCCATCCTCGATGTGCCCGCTTGGAATTTCAAGGCTCAAACAATTTCGGGGATACCGCAAAATTTCAATCATCACAACCTTGTCCTCTACGAGGGGTAGAACGGACACGAAATCTCTTAACTTAATTTTTGTGTACGTTATTTCTTTGCCGCTGGGCAAAACCACCTCATCGTCAAAGACAGACACAAACTCTGAGTGATAGAGAAGCTTGGTGTCAAGTAGTTTCCACTTTTTCAACAAGTCCACATTCCTTCGGTTCTTATTGCAGTTCTGAACAGAAAGAAGAGATATTAAAAGGTGATTCCATGCCAATAGAAGATGTATCTGCACTAAAATGGCAACAAAAAATCTGGAAGCCCGTTAGAGATGACTAAAACCCTGATGTCAAGTTACAAAAAGCTGCTGGAAAAGACCAAAAACATTGTTACTCTTCATTCAGCAGCCTCGATTCTCCACTGGGACATGGAAACAATGATGCCTCCAAAAGGAATCGAAATGCGAAGCCTACAGCTCGCCATGCTCAGCCGAATCGGACACAAAATGAGCACAGACCCCGAAATTGGACGCTTGCTGAAAGAGACAATGAAACATCCAGAATACAGCAGTCTCGATCCCGTTCACAAGAGAAACCTGTACCTAATAAAGAAGAGTTACGATGAACAGACAAAGCTTCCCGAAGAACTCGTAGTCGAAGCCTCAAAACAGCAAGCCATAACAATTGACACATGGAAAAAGGCGAAAGCAAAAAAAGACTTCACCAAATTCAAGCCTGAACTCGAAAAACTCTTCAAGTTAAAGAAACAGGCAGCCGAAATTTTGATGCAAGTCAAGGAGACCGCTACGCTCTACGATGCGCTGATAGATATTTTTGAGCCAAAAATGACCTCTGAAACAATCAGCAAAGTCTTCAAAGAACTGAGGGAGGGATTAATTTTGCTGTTACGGAAATGTGAAACATCCCCGAAACAGCCAGACACAGTAATCCTCAAGCGTCAAGTTCCCATAGAAACGCAACAGAAAATCGGTAAGTTACTTGCTGAATTCATCGGCTACGACGTAACATCGGCGAAGTCTGGAGGCAGAATTGACGAGACAGAGCATCCCTTCACAACAGGATACTACGATGATGTACGAATCACAACACATTACTACCCAAACAGGTTTGCCTCCTCCATTTTCTCTATCCTGCATGAGGGAGGACACGCCCTGTACGAACAGAACCTGAAGTCAGAGTGGATGTTCCAGCCGGTGGGAGACGCGTGCTCCATGGGATTCCATGAGTCCCAGTCACGGTTCATAGAAAACATTGTGGGAAGATCCCGCGAATTCTGGACTTACTTCCTGCCCAAACTGAAAAAACTCACCGGTAATGTGCTTTCCGATGTGACTTTGGATGATTTCGTCCATGCAATTAACCATGTTAAGCCGTCGAAAATTCGGGTTGAAGCAGACGAAGTCACTTATGGCATCCACGTTATAATACGCTTCAACCTTGAAAGAGACCTGTTCGCAGACAAAATAACCATAGATGAGCTTCCGCAGGTCTGGAACGAAAGTTACAGTAAGTATCTAGGTGTGACTGTTGAAGACGACTCTGAGGGCGTGATGCAGGACACTCATTGGGCCAGCGGATTATACGGCTACTTTCCAAGCTACGCGTTGGGAAACATCTACAGCGGACAGCTTCTCTCATGTATGGAAAAGGAACAGCAGGATTGGCGAAGCCAGATAGCTAAGGGCGACCTCAGAAACGTTAAAGGGTGGTTAAACAAAAACGTTCACAGTTATGGAAATCTTTACAGCCCGCCTGAACTCATCAAAATAATTGCTGGAAAAGACCTCTCCGTTGACCCATTCCTCAAATATCTACACGAGAAATATTCTAGGCTTTACGGTTTCTAGTCGAAGTCATTCCAAGCCCGTTTTTATGCACGCACAAAAGTCCAATAAATAGATTAAGTAAAACATGTCAATAAGCAAAAATGGGCTGTTCTCACAATAAGGTTTAAAAGAGGATATTTGGATAAAAGCTGTAATCTTATTGGAGGAACAGGAAATGGCTGAATTTCCAGAGGAAGTTGTAAAGAAAGCGTTTGGCGCTTCAGACGGTAGATGTGAATGCCTACTTGTAGAACATGGACATAGCTACAATTCTATGTGCATGAGAGTACTCGATTGGAACAAACGAGGACAATCTTTCAAGGCACCCGACGGCGAAAAAGGCTGGGACGCACATTTCATAGTTAGCCCAGAAAACGGCGGAAAAACCACACAAGAAAACTGCGAAATACTCTGTTGGGACTGCTACTGCAAAAAGAACAAAAAATAAAAAAGTTCAACTCCTCTTTTTTGATTCTTTTCTAGGCGCTCACGAGGAACCTGTTTTATCCGTTCTAGCAAGTTTATAGCCACATTTTTGGCGTGCACATTTCTTTCTTGTGCGATGCTATTTCATTTTTCCTCTGCCCAACGGGATGAAACGCTGTATGTCCTCTAAGGGAATCGCAGTAACAGTTCTTTTCAAATCTTCAGAAACTTTAGTGGACAACTGATGTCGTATCTTTTTAGCAAGCTGACTACTTTTTTGCGCTCCCTGAACAACCTCCACGTAAGCGTTCGTTTGATGACGAATAGCATCCACCGGTCCCCCAACAACCATAATGTCTTTATCGTCAATTTTAACCCCAATAGCAACCCGCATAGGAACACCACGAACAAAATTTTTGGTTCCACGGATCATAAAAGCCCCTTTCTTGAGGGACTGCCCAGAAGGAGGAGTCTTACTCACCTGATCTGGATTTACCCAATAGACGTTTACTGCACTAAACAGTTCCTTCCATGCTCGAGAGTACGAAGCTGCGAGCCGGGCTGCTTCGTTAATGGTTCGTTCGGGGGCAGTTTTTCCTTCTGTTTTTATCAAAACAAAGGGTGCACCCACAATTTCTGCGTGGAAAACAATGTCATGTGGTTCCATGCGTTTTTTGATGAGTATCTCGTTTGTTGTGGCGTCTCTGCCCCCAATCACAAGGAAACCGTCAGAAGAATAAAACCACCTGAACTTTTCAAACCACGCCTTTTTTCTCCGTTTAGCTAATGGTTGCTGTGCATCTTTTACTATTTTGACCTGTTTTTCTGCTTTTTCGATCTTGGCTATAGTTTCATGCAGTGTCTTTTCGGCGCCCCTGAGCTTCTTTTCAGCCTTCTTGGATCGTGAGTAATATTTGTCCGCGTTGGCTTGGATGGACTGGCGGAGTTTGAGAGAGAATTTTTTGTTTTCCACTGAAACATGAAGAACTTGGTTTGCGGGCTCCAGAGAGTGGAAATAAACATACGGGTGACTCTTTGCTTTTTTTCTCTCCTCAATAATTGAGGCTATTTCTTCCCAAGATTTGCCGCTTCTTTTATTTTCCATGATTTTCTGGAGTAACAATTGGAGGTCTCCGAAGTGAAGGTAAATCAAGTCTCCGATCTGCTTGTTTTTTATGATCGGTTCCTTTAAATCCTCTAACGCTTTCTCTTGTCTCTGAAGAATCCGTCTGTGTCTGGCGACCTCGCTCTCAACGTCTTCACGGTTCTCCTCGCCCCGCTCAACATCGGTTATCTTAACGTAGTAGTCATCAAGGGCGCTGTTGAATTTTTCAAACTTTTTTTGATCAAACGAGATATACTTTTTCAGCGGCACAGGAGTTACGTCAATCCAATCGTTCTTTTCGTCACTTACAATACGAGGCTCCACATTTCCCGACTCGATGAGTGAAAGAAGATTCTGGAGCTGATCAAAGATGCTGTCAAGTTCGTGTTCCGTGAGCGCACTGCACTTAGTTTTTTTGTCAACCTCTGCGCGGAGAAGGATTTCTTCGGCGTAGGTTCCGCTGATGCTCAAAAATTTAGTTAGAGCCCTTACTATTTCCTTTTCTCCAAGCGTTTTTATTTCCACAAAGTCTTGACTACTCAGCTTTAGAGGGTTTCTTCCTCTTGCAGGCGGGTGCTGGAACGGTTCACCACGCAAAATGTTTCTATCCCGCATTCTCTTGTAGGTCATGGCTTGGAGAATCTTGCCTTCTGGATCAACTAGGATGACGTTTCCTCCACCAAAAAGCTCTGAAACCAACTGAAAGTCGCCTTGCCGCGTTCTGATCTCCATGATTGTTATTCGTTCGAATTCGTGTTGCCGAACCGCTTTGATTACGCCATTATCAAGATATTTTCTGAGGGACATACAGAAAGCAGAAGGCTTTTTTGGGGTTTCATGTACGTAGGATGTCAGATGGAACCGTTTTCCAGCTTCACTGAGCAGTTGAATTCGAGGCTGGTTTGGTTTCCGGAGCCTGAAGAGCAAAGTTTTGGTGCCAATTTGATAAATCTTGGCAACATGAGCACCTTCAACTAATTCATTAATTTCACGGGTGACTGCAGCTACATCAAAGCTTGTCATTATATCCTTCAACATTTTTCCCTCAAGAGACGAGGAACCTGCTTTCCAACATTAAGGGAAAGAACATCCTCCATATTCCTTTTCTGTTTTATGTTACAGCATAAAAAGGGTGCCGTCTTGAAAAGATTCAATTCATTCTGGATGCGGGCAACTGCCTTGGCGTGACGTTTCTTTATTGCTTGGAAAAAACGTGCAGATTAAATTCTAATTATAGAGAACAGTTCTGTTTCTGAAAAACTGCTTTCCAGTCTATAGCAAGACTTGCTGTGAAGAAGCTTCATTCACGTTTTTTCTTTCACAATCTCTTTTATTGAAAACGTTTCCAGCTTCTTTTTTGGTAGTTCTTGAAGACATTCTCTGATCGCCTATTCAGTACAAGGTCCAGCCGGTCATCCAAAGGAAAATAGTGAGGGGCAAAAGAGCCGTGATTATTACTCGACGCCATACAGGTTTATTGTCGTTCGAATCTTTCATGTAAAGCCACAAGCGAGTGTTACCACGAAAAAGATGTAAAGCTCTTATGAAATGTGACTACAGATTTGCAATACGAACAGCTAATTTCTGTTCTACACGTAAAATCCCTGCAGGTATCGTCTAAAAAAGAGAAAAAAGTTGAACATACGATTTCGAGGAAATTTTTCCTCTTTTTCTGCTCTTTTCAGTTGCGGTGAATGGTGGTTTTGAGAGGGTTTAAGTAAGTGAGATGAGAGTTATGAGGGTGAATGGGCTTTCGGAAGCGAAAGTAAGATAAACTACAAGTGAAAAGTTATGGTATTCACGAAAACACGGGATTCAAATTGAAAACGTTAAATGTTATTTATTTGTGCAGAATCGGGTTCGCTATTCTCGCTGCCCTAGTGGCTGCTTTAGTTGTGGATCTCAAAGTAGGCAATCCGCTTTTAAACGGAATAACTATTGGATTATCAATTTATCTTGTCAGTTTTTATGTTCTTAAGTGGCTGTTTGTGAAAAAGGTGGAAAAGCCGACTAAGATTATTACAATGGGTATAGGCATCTACTTTATGACGTTCATTATGTGCTGGGTGCTGTTTATCACTCCGTTTCTTGCGCCTCCACCTGCTACGTTCACGGTAGATTCACAAACTCCAGTAGTTGGAGAAACCATCACATTTACATCAACCGGCATAGACCCTGATGGAGATATAGTTAAGTGGGTTTGGGATTTCGGAGACGAAACCAGCAGTAACGAAGAAGTCCCCACTATCACTCACATCTATTCCTCGGATGGAAATTACACGGTTACACTAAAAGTCGTAGACGACCACGGAATAAGCAGCAGCAACACAACGACTCTAACCGTGGTTGCCTCCTCTTAACCGCAACAAAGATTTCGTGCCATTAATGTATACTGCAGATTTCCAGAAAAAGGTTGTTTTCAACAATCAGCTGTTATTAGTCTCCTAATATGCTCCGTTTTTTTGTGTGTTTGGTTTTGGGGTCGTATACGTCAAGTATAAATTGTGAATTGACAAAAAATAGGTTTGGAGACTGGTGTTGTGGGAAAGGTTGCTTGGTTTTTGGTTATCATCATAATTGGTGCCGTTGTTGTTTTCAAGTTTCCTGAGTTGTTGGATCCTTTGTCTTACGACAGCCTTCCTGATTTGCAAGATGATGCTGAAGCGTTTGTTAGGCTTGACGTGAGAATGAAAGAGAGTGGAGAATGGACCAGTTCGGGGGCATTGTCGTCTTATCGCAGTAATGTGACATATTTTGTGTATAATGTGGGTGGCGCTAATGCGTCGGATGTTCATGTGATTTTGTGTGTTGATGAGGTTGTTTTTGAAGATTTTGTGTTGCCGTCATTAGTTGTGGATGATTACTTTAGCGACGAGTTTTCTGTTTCAGTACGTTATGACGAATCTAAACAAGTTACGTTAACTGCGTCTTGTGAAGATTCTACAGACAATGCAACAATTCAGATGTGTACAACTTTAGAGCGTGCATCGTTTAATTCTCAGTCTAACAAGCTTTACGTAACTCCGGATGATCCGCTTGTTTTGCAGACGCTTGCTAACATTACAACTAATGCTTTGGTTCCTGATTGGATAGAAATCCGTGATTGGGTTTCTAACAACATACAGTATACTGTTGACAGTGAAGTTCAGGGTGTTGCTGAGTATTGGCAGTTGCCTAATGAAACGTTGACTTTAGGGACTGGTGATTGTGAAGATTTTTCGATTTTGTTGTGTTCTCTTCTTCGGGCTAATGGTTGGGACGAAAACGAGGTTTACGTGGTTTTAGGCGCAAAAGATAACCAGCATCATGCTTGGGTTAAACTAAACGTTGACATGATGGGTTGGCAAAGTTTAGAGCCACAATCGGGAGCATTAGACACGCTCGTAGGCGACTTTTTAAGCCTATCAGGATTCGAAGCTATGTACATGTTCAACGACACCTACTTTGAAACACTATAAAACAAGCCCAACACAAACAACCAACAAGTTTGCTTTTGGTCACCAAAATCTCGGTGCTGAATTCTCAAAATTCTTTTCTGAACAAAAGTTTAGATGGTGGACGGGACGGGATTTGAACCCGCGGCTTCAACGATGCCAACGTTGCGATCTTCCAGGCTGATCTACCCGCCCATGACATTTTAAACCAGACAAGAACGCTATTAAGCGTTATGGGAAAATGAATCCAGCGTTTCTGTATCTTAACCCTTTACGTTTTTGGCACCCAAAGAAACTGAAACTTAAATAAGAGAAAAACATCCTAAAAGGGCTGTAGGGCCGGTCGTCTAGTTCGGTTAGGACATCTGCTTGACGTGCAGAAGGTCGCCGGTTCAAATCCGGTCCGGCCCACCATATTTTATGGAAAACGATTTTACGCTATAACATAGAAAGGTATGTTTGTGGTCTGGCGATGTCTGGTGTTGATGT
>SDBS01001588.1_pt1 | contig 23099 bp, 22 predicted proteins | sample 2277091 | NCBI WGS metagenome assembly SDBS01 (sample SAMN10404972, study PRJNA504765) | marine sediment metagenome | isolation source: marine sediment core GS10_PC15, 163 cmbsf | place: Arctic Ocean: Southern Knipovich Ridge | collected 2010
ATCGAAGCGGCGTTCTGGAGAGCGGAGCGTGCGACCTTGGTCGGGTCGACGATGCCGTTCTCGATCATGTTCTGGAACTCGCCGATGGCAGCGTTGTAGCCGATCTCCGGCTTCTCATTCTTCAGCCTCTCGACGATGACCGCGCCCTCGCGTCCGGCGTTGAACACGATCATCTTTGTAGGCTCGTAGAGGGCCTTGGCAACGATATCTGCGCCGATCTTCTCCTCGCCCTCGAGCTTCATCTTCTCGACGACGCGAGCGGCGTGAAGCAGGGTGATGCCTCCGCCGGGGACGACGCCCTCTTCCACCGCTGCGCGGGTGGCTGCCAGGGCGTCCTCGACGCGGGCTTTCTTCTCCTTCATCTCGATCTCGGTAGCGGCACCGACCTTGATCACTGCGACTCCGCCTGCGAGCTTCGCGAGCCTCTCCTGGAGCTTCTCGCGATCGTAGTCGGAGCTCGTGTCCTCGATCTGGACCTTGATCTGGTTGATCCGTTCCTTGACCTTCCCCGCCTTGCCTGCGCCCTCGATGATCGTCGTGTTGTCCTTGTCGATCGTGATCTTCTTGGCCTGGCCGAGGTCGGTGACGGTTGCGTTCTCGAGCTTGAAGCCGGCGTCCTCGGAGATCACGCGTCCACCTGTAAGGATAGCGATATCCTCGAGCATCGCCTTGCGGCGATCGCCGAAACCGGGGGCCTTGACGGCCGCGACCTGTAGCGTTCCGCGGAGCTTGTTCACCACGAGGGTCGCGAGGGCCTCGCCCTCGATGTCCTCGGAGATGATGAGCATCGGCTTGTTCAGCTGGGCGACCTTCTCGAGTATGGGAAGGAGGTCCTTCATCGCGCTGATCTTCTTGTCATGGATCAGAATGTAGGCGCTCTCGAGGACCGTCTCCATCCGCTCGGCGTCAGTCACGAAATAGGGGCTGAGGTAGCCGCGGTCGAACTGCATGCCCTCGACCACGTCGAGCTCGGTATCCATACCCTTCGCTTCCTCGACTGTGATGACGCCGTCCTTGCCGACCTTCTCCATCGAATCGGCTATCAGTTCGCCGATCTCGCTGTCGTTGTTCGACGATATCGTGGCGACCGAGGCGATCTCCTCGCGCTTGCGTACCTGCTTCGAGCACTTCACGATATACTCGACGGCCGCATCGACGGCCTTGTGGATGCCGCGCTTGAGGAACATCGGGTTGGCACCGGCCGTGACGTTCTTCAGGCCCTCTGTGATGATCGCCTGGGCGAGGATCGTCGCGGTTGTGGTGCCGTCACCGGCGACGTCCTGCGTCCTGGTGGCGACTTCCTTGACCATCTGGGCGCCCATGTTCTCCCACGGGTCCGCAAGCTCGATCTCCTTGGCGATGGTCACACCATCGTTGGTAATGGTGGGTGATCCGAATTTCTTGTCCAGGATGACATTGCGGCCTCTGGGCCCGATCGTGACCTTCACTGCGTCAGCGAGGATGTCCACGCCGGCCTTGAGGCGATCCCTGGCGTCTATATTGAACTTCAATTGCTTCGCCATGTCGTCTCTCCTTTCCGGGTACTAGAGGACAGCGAGAATATCGCTTTCCCTCAGGATAAGGTATTCCTTGTCGTTCACGGTGATCTCGGTCCCCGAGTACTTGCCGTAAAGGACCTTGTCGCCCTTCTTTACCTCGAGGGCGATCCGCTCGCCGGTCGTCTCATTGAGACGTCCCTTGCCTACAGCTACGATCTCGCCTTCCTGGGGCTTTTCCTTCGCGGTATCGGGGATGATGATCCCGCCCTTCTTGACCTCGATCGGATCCATCGGCTTGACGAGAACCCTGTCAGCCAGAGGAGTGATCTTCATCTCGACCTCCTTTGTTCGTCTGGTGATGAACTGTTAAGTATTTATTTACAAAGTGTTAGCACTCAATACCAGAGAGTGCCAGAATTTGTATAGGGGAATATACTCTTAAGGAGATATCATTTCAAGGAAAATCGGAAAAAAATTACGGGATTCTTGAAAAGACGGGGATGATTTACTTGAATGCCCTGTTATACAAGCAGTTAAGGCCCTGAAGGACGAGATCAGGATAGTGCCGGGGAGCCGGAGAAATCGCACCGACGAGGAGGCCGGCGTCACCACCCGTCAGGAAGACGGGCGGCAGGTTCACAAACCCTTCTATAGAGAGGTCCACCAGTCTTTCCGTCCCCCCTCTGTATGCGCCGAGGACACCGGCCTTGATAGCCGATACGGTGTCCCTTCCCGGCGGGACCGCAATGCTTCCCTCCGGTTCGTCAGCATCGATGCGGACGTGAGGCAGGGCCGCTGTCCCCTCGCTGAGCGACTGTAGCATCATATCGATACCGGGCATTATCGCGCCCCCGGCAAATCTGCCGCCGAGGAGGATATCGACTGTGACAGCGGTACCGGCGTCGATGATAACGGCGTCTGTCACTCCCTCGCAGGCTACAGCCGAAGCGGCGCAGAGCCTGTCGGGGCCGATCGTCTCCGGGTTGTCGATATCGAGTACAAAGGGCCAGGGCGAATCATGCGAGGCGAACACTATATTCTCTATCCCCTCGCTGCGCAGCGCAGATCCGCAGGGAACGTTCCACTGGTCGACTACACTGGAGACCGCCGCTCCGTCCGGCTTTGATTCCGCAGCCCATCCGGAGATCTCTTCGGCCTTCCCCTCCGCATTCCAGCGAGTCACGATCCTGCCGTCCTCGAAGAGCGCACCCTTTACCGCGTGGTTTCCCCTGTCTATGACCAGCACCCTGCTCATCGCTATTCATCCTTCCGGAGTGAGACATCACCAGAGGAGTATACCTTCTCCCCCTCTTCCGATTCCAGGCGCAGATATCCGTCGGCCGTGATTCCCGAGATCGTGCCGGAGATCCTCTCTCCGCCTGCATCGATCTCGACCGGCAGCCCCATCCACAGCATCCGCCTCTCCATCTCGAAGCTCATCGGCGCGAACCCGTCTCTCTCCCAGATCTCGTATGCCCGTGTGAATTCCCCGAGCAGGGAGGCGAGCAGCTCACCCCTGTCAAATATCCTCCCGGTTATCATCCTCAGGGATACCGCTGTATCGACCAGTTCGCTCGGAAAGGAACCCTCATCATCGTTGATGTCGAGTCCCATCCCGAGCACGACGCTCTCACCCTTCGATTCGGCGAGGATGCCGGCGATCTTCCTGCCTCCGATCCAGATGTCGTTCGGCCACTTGATCATCGCTCCCTCGCAGTATCCGTCGATTATTTTAAGGGCGGATAGCGCAAGCAAGGCCGTCAGCGTCTCGCCCCTTCGCGACGGTCTGAGGATCACCGAGAAGACTAGAGAGGCATCCATGCTCGAATACCAGCCGCGGCCCTTCCTTCCCCTTCCGGCGGTCTGATTCACGGCGACGACGACGGTACCCTCCCGGGCGCCCGATTCGGCCATACGCGCGGCGACCGAGTTCGTCGAATCTACCGACTCGAAACATACGACGGTGTGCCCTATCCTCCCGCAGCAGCAGAGATCAGCTATCGCGGAGGGATGGAGATCGTTGACGCCATTCATAAGCTCTTCTCTTCCACGAGGAGCGAGAGATCAAGGGAGGGCGCAGAGGCAGTGAGAGCGCCGACAGAGATGAAATCCACTCCCTCTATCGCGTATTCTGCCGCATTATCCAGCGTGATGCCCCCGGACACCTCTATCTCCGGAGGCCGTTCCCACGAACTTACGAGTTTGACCGCTTCGCGGATCTGCGCGGGCGTAAAATTATCCAGCATCACCCGGCCCGGCGGGAGCGCGGAGAGCGACTCGAGTTCACCATGGTCTCGCACCTCGATCTCGCATCGATCGAGGAAATCCCCCAGTCTCTCGAGCGCACCTTCGATCCCCCCCGCCGCCGCGATGTGATTTTCTTTTACGAGTATATACGAAGCGAGATCGTGCCTGTGGTTCAGGCCTCCGCCGTGAACGACGGCCTTCTTCTCCACTGCGCGCATCCCCGGCGTCGTCTTTCTCGTGTCGAGTATACGCACACCGGCTCCGGAAATCTTTTCGACGAATGCCGCCGTCAGCGTGGCTATGCCCGAGAGATGGCAGAGGAAATTCAGCGCGGTACGTTCGCCGGACAGTATCCGTCCCAGAGGCCCTTCGAGGCGCGCGACAAGCGTTCCCGGAGAAACGGCGGTGCCGTCCGGCACCGAGGGATCATATGCGACCTCTCCGCCGAACTGCCTGAATACCTCGGCTGCGCAATCCTGGCCGGATATCACGCCGGTCCCTCTCGAGACGATCACTGCCCTGCCCGAAAGCGATTCCGGAACGAGAAGCTTCGTCGTCGCGTCCGCCGCAGCCTCGTCCTCAGCCAGCGCCGCCGCGACGCCGCGTTCGATCTCCTGCCTGAGTCCTTCCACTCCCTCTCCTCCTGCTCATGTTCATCCTTATCTCTTCTATCCTGTCCCTGATGCTCGCCGCTTTCTCGAAATTGAGAGCATCGGCCTCCCTCAGCATCTCTTTTTCAAGGCCGGCAAGCAGCCTCGGATCATCGACGCCATCCGGAATGATCACCTCGTCCGGCGATTCCCTGACCATCCCGGCGATCCCCTTGGCGTCTGCCACCGATGTCGTCAGCCGGATCTCTTCTATGGATTTTACGATCGAGCGGGGCGTGATCCCATGCTCGCTGTTGTACTCGATCTGCTTCTCCCTGCGCCTGTTCGTCTCGCTTATCGCCCTGTCCATCGATCCAGTTATTCTGTCGGCATAGAATATCACCTTGCCGTTGATGTTGCGGGCAGCCCTTCCGGCCGTCTGTATGAGAGAGGTCCGCGACCTGAGAAAACCCTCCTTGTCGGCGTCGAGTACGGCGACGAGGGTGACTTCAGGCAGATCGAGGCCCTCCCTGAGGAGGTTGATCCCGACAAGCACGTCAAACTCTCCGAAGCGCAGGTCCCTCAGTATCTCTACGCGATCGAGGGCGTCGATGTCGCTGTGCAGATATCTCACCTTGACCTCGAGTCCGGTGAGATATGTCGTCAGGTCCTCCGACATCCTCTTGGTCAGTGTCGTGACGAGGACCCTTTCGCCGCGGCTGACCGTTTTCCTGATCTCGGCCAGAAGATCGTCGACCTGGCCGGTCACAGGCCGCACGTCGATCACAGGATCGATAAGTCCGGTCGGGCGGACTACCTGCTCGACCACCTCTCCCCCGCATCTGCCGAGCTCGAAATCCCCCGGGGTCGCCGAGACGTATATGAAATTGTCTATAATCGACTCGAACTCGTCGTATGTCAGCGGCCTGTTGTCGAGCGCCGACGGAAGCCTGAAGCCGTGCTCGACGAGCGTCCGTTTGCGGCTCCTGTCACCATTGTACATCGCCCTGACCTGGGGCACGGTCACGTGCGATTCATCAAGCACGACCAGAAAATCCCCGAGGAAATAATCTATCAGCGTCGCCGGCCTCTCGCCCGGCTTTCTCCCGGAAAAATATCTCGAGTAATTCTCTATCCCCGTGCAGTACCCGACCTCGCGCATCATCTCTATGTCATAGGTCGTCCTTGTAAGCAGCCTCTTCGCTTCCAGGTCGAACCCGGAGCCCTTCATCTCCGATATCCTGACAGTCAGGTCCTTCTCTATCTCCCCGATGGCGTTCTCTATCGCCTCCGGGGAGACGACGAAGTGTGACGAAGGAAAGACGGAGAGCGCGGGGATCTCCCTGAGTATCTCACCTGTAAGGGGATGGACGACGGTGATCCGTTCGATCTCGTCATCGAACATCTCGATACGTATTGCCTCTTCCATGTATGCGGGACGGAGCTCTATCGTGTCTCCCCTGACCCGGAAGGTGCCCCTCGCGAAATCGATGTCGTTGCGCGAATATCTCAGATGGACCAGTTTCCTGAGGAGTTCGTCCCTGCCGTATTCCTTCCCCGCCTCTATGCTGAACGTCATCCGCCGGAACTCCTCCGGCGACCCGAGGCCGTAGATGCATGAGACGCTCGCCACGACGACCACGTCCCTGCGAGTCATGAGTGATCCTGTCGCGCGCAGCCTCATGCGGTCGATATCCTCGTTGATCGAGACATCTTTCTCTATGTAGGTGTCAGTCGAAGGGATAAACGCTTCGGGCTGGTAGTAGTCGTAGTAGCTGATAAAGTACTCGACGGCGTTGTTCGGGAAGAAGGACCTCAGTTCACCGTAGAGCTGGGCGGCGAGGGTCTTGTTGTGGGAGACGATCAGTGCCGGCTTCTCGCACTTCGCTATGACGTTGGCTATCGTGAAGGTCTTGCCCGAACCTGTAACGCCGAGGAGTGTCTGGTGTTTCGACCCTCCGCGGATCCCCGCGACGAGCTTATCGACGGCCTGGGGCTGGTCGCCGGTGAGATCGAATTCCGATTCGAGCTGGAATAGAGACATCGTGCCGTCCGGTCACCTGTCCCGCGATATCGTTATGTCGCGGGGCAGCCTGCCCTCGACGATCGGAACCTCGTACGGCCTCCCGTCGAGCTCGATAATGAAGCCTTCGGTCTTTCCGATCTTCCTGATGTAAAAGGATTCGTTTGAGGTGAAGGTCCTCGACTCGCCCGCCTCGATGATGAAATCGGTCTCCACCGTTACCAGTCCGGAGTCGGTCTGATTGTAGATTATCAGGTCGAACCAGATCCTCTCCTCCGCGGATATACGAAGACTCATCTCTCCGGCAGCGGGAGGGTCAGCGGCTGATTCCTGCTGCGGCGCAGCGGCGGGAGGCTGTTCCCGCAGAGGCTCCTCTGACGCCCTGTCCGTACCATCCCGGACCTCCTGCTCCTGCCGGCTGCCTGCCGCGGCATCTCCGGTATCATCCTCGCGTCCTTCGAGGCCGTCAGTCCGGGCACCGCTTCCAGCGTCGGCCAGCTGCCCCGCTTCGGGGAGCGTCACCGGTCCCTCAGCGCCCTCATCCTTTCCTCCGAATACCTTCCACAGGATGATGATCATCACGATGACGAGGATGACGGGGATCACGAACTTGCTGAACAGGTGCGAAGAAGCGAGCTTCTCCTCGATGACCTCTTCCTCTATCTCCCAGAGATCGCCCCTGCTCTTGTGAGTCTGCCCCGTCTGGACCTCGTATTTATTGATGAGCTGTGCGGAATCGAGGCCGAGTATCTGGCCGTATGTCCGCAGAAATCCGGTAGCGTAGACCTTTGCCGGGATCGCCTCGAAGTTGTCAGTCTCAAGGTGCTGCAGGGTGGTCACAGGGATCTTTGTTTCCTGGCTGACCGCTTCGAGGGTCAGTCCATTTTTCTCGCGGGCGGTCAGCAGCATCTCGCCTACCGTTTCCTCGCCCCCGAATTCCGCCTGTTCAAGCCGATCGCCGGGCAGCCGCGGCTGATCTCCGCTTTTTTCCGGTTCGTCGCCGGGCAGTTCCAGCTGGTCGCCTCGTCTTTCGTTATCTTCCGTCAACCGAGATCCTCCAGAATTCCTTCCAGCCTCTTCCTGCGGTCCTCCATCTCCCCGAACCTCTCCCTCTCCCTATCCACGACATCCGCTGGCGCCCGCTGGATGAATTTTTTATCCTCGAGCCGTTTCTCTATCTTACCGCATTCGACGGAAAGTTTCTCTATTTCCTTGCCGAGGCGTTCCTTTTCCGCTCCGAGATCGACGATACCTCCGAGGGGCAGATAGATATCGAGGTGGGACAGGCCCGCTGCGGCGCTTCCCGCGGGCTTTTCCGCCCCGTCCGCCACTGTAAGTTCTCCTATACCCGCCATCCCCCTGATCTGGCTCTCGAACCTCTGTATTCCGGCCGAGAGTCCTTTCCCCTCCTCCGTATTGATCACAACTGTCACTTTCTGCGGATGAGGTATATTGAAACTCTGCCTGAGATTCCTTATCGAGGTGATTATTTCCATCATCAGCGCCACCTCCGCGTCCAGCGTCCTGTCGCGCATCCCGGCGGGAGTCCCCCTGAACGAGAATCCGGCGAGAAGAGGGGGCTCGGGCGAGAGCATGCTCCATATCTCTTCGCTGATAAACGGCATGATCGGGTGGAGCATCACCATCGAGGCTCCCAGCACCGTCCGCGCCGTCAGGGCCGCGCCCCTGCCCCGGTCCCCGCCCTCGCGAAGAGCGGGCTTGGAGAACTCGAGGTACCAGTCACAGAACTCGTGCCAGAAGAATTCGTATATCGTCTTCGATGCCTCGTCGAACCTGTACGAATCGAGCGCTTTCGAGTATTCCTCGATCCTCGCCGCGAGCCTGCTCGCGATCCACTCATCCTCCCACCCTGTCTCGAAGCTTCCAGACGGAGGCGCTGCATACAGTGTCTCGAAGAGATCCGACATGCAGCGGGGCCCTCCCTGCATCTCTTCACTGCCGAAGAGACCCTCTCCCTGCTCCTGCGAGAGAACGAATCTCGCCGCGTTCCATATCTTGTTGGCGAAATGCTTCCCGACCTCGAGCTTCTTCTCGTCGAAGAGAAGGTCCTGTCCCGGCGGAGAGAGCATCATCAGGGAGAACCTGAAGGCATCCGCCCCGTGAGTGTCGATGATATCGATCATGTCGGGGGAGTTGCCGAGCGACTTGCTCATCTTCTGGCCCTTGCCGTCCCTGACGATCCCCGTTATGTAGACATCGCGGAAGGGGATCTCTCCCATGAATTCTATCGAGGCCATTATCATCCGCGCGACCCAGAAGAATATGATGTCGCCGCCCGTGACCAGAACGTCGGCAGGGTGGAATTTCTTCAGATCGGCTGTCTCCCCGGGCCATCCCATCGGAGAGAATGTCCAGAGCCAGGATGAGAACCATGTATCGAGTACGTCGTCGTCCTGCCTGATCTCCTTCGAGCCGCAGCCGGTGCACTCCGGCGGATCCTCGCGCGCGACGATCTCGATCCCGCAGGCATCGCAGTACCAGACAGGGATCCTGTGCCCCCACCAGAGCTGCCGCGATATGCACCAGTCCCTGATGTTCTCCATCCAGCTGAGATAGATGTTCTTCCATCTCCCGGGGAAGAAGACAGTCTCGCCCCTGTTCACGGCATCTATCGCCGGAGCGGCGAGGCTGTCCATCCTGAGGAACCACTGTTTAGATACGTAAGGCTCTATAATATTTCCGCAGCGGTCGTGGTGCCCGACCGAATGACGGTAGTCCTCGGTCTCCCTCATAAGGTTCTGATCCTCAAGCTCGTGGAGTACCGCTTTCCTCGTCTCGAATATATCCATCCCGGCATAAATGCCAGCTTTTTCGTTCATGATGCCTTTGGAATCGATGACGACGAAAGGATCGAGTCCGTGCCTCAGGCCGATCTCGAAATCAGTCGCGTCATGTGCGGGCGTGACCTTCAGGAATCCTGTGCCGAATTCGGGATCGACCGCTTCGTCCAGGATTATCGGGATCTCGCGGTCGGTCAGCGGGAGGCGGACCATTTTCCCCTCGAGCTCCTTCGCCCTCTCGTGCTCGGGGCTCATCGCGACCGCCACGTCGCCGAGCATCGTCTCCGGCCTTGTCGTCCCGACAACGACCTCGCCGGAACCGTCCGCGAACGGGTAGGCTATGTACCAGAGTTTCGAGTCCTCTTCGCGGAACTCGACTTCCTCGTCGCTTATCGCCGTCCCGCAGTGAGGGCACCAGTTTACTATATACCTGCCGCGATAGATCAGCCCTTTCTCGTGGAGGCGGACGAAGATCTCCCGAACCGCCTTCGACACACCGGGATCGAGGGTGAAGACCTCGCGTGACCAGTCGAGGGAGGCCCCGAGCCGGCCGAGCTGCTCGACGATCCTGCCGTGATATTTTTCCTTCCAGCTCCAGCATTCCTCGAGGAATTTCTCCCTGCCCAGCTCCGTGCGCGACGTCCCCTTCGCGGCGAGGGAACGCTCGACGACATTCTGCGTCGCGATGCCGGCATGGTCGGTGCCGCTGAGCCAGAGCACCTCGCTGCCTGTGATCCTTTTCCACCTGCAGAGGATATCCTGTACGGTCGTACCGAGCGCGTGGCCAACGGTCAGCATGCCGGTCACATTAGGTGGCGGAAGTATGATGCAGTATCCTGGATTCTCGGAGGCCGCGTCGGCGGTGAACACGTCAGCGGCGGACCATGCGGCGCTCCCCTTCTTCTCAATATTACCTGGCTTATAGACCTTCTCGAGCATTCTCTCCCCTTGCCGTGCGGCCTGATGTCCTCGGGAATGTCTCAATCTAACACAGCTTACGGTGCCGGTCAATATCAGCCGCGGATGGCGAACCAGATGAAGGCCGCCGTACCCGCGGGGATGAGATACCATGAGAATCTGTGGAACCTGCCCCTTCCGAGTATCCAGACGAGCAGCCTGAGAGCGGCGTATCCGCTCGCGAAGGCGACCGCCGCGGAAACGGCCAGAACAGCCACCTCACTTCCTGTCAGCCCCGGCCCCGCAGAGACCGCTTCGAGAAGCAGGGCCCCGATGATCGCGGGGATCGAGAGGAGGAAGGAGAACTCCGCCGCGGCGGAAAAGCCCAGTCCGCAGATCATCGCCGTCGTTATCGTCAGGCCGCTCCGCGAACAGCCGGGCAGGATCGCCACGGCCTGCGCCAGTCCGATGAGGATCGCGATCTTCCAGCCTATCGCCGATCTGCCGTGCCTGCCTCTCGAAAAGAGAAGAAAGACTCCCGTGACAACGAGAAGCACCGAAGCGAGAAGAGGAGATCCGAAAGCCGACGTCAGCGGCCCGCGCAGGGAGAGCCCGATGACGGCCGCCGGTACCGAGCCGAGCGCGATAAGTCCTATATATGCAACATCGTCCCTTACCTGCCCCTCCGCCCTGAATCCCGATCCGATCCAGGCGGCGAGCGACCGGGCGAGCCCCGAGAGCCGGCTCCTGTAATAGACGATCACCGCGCCGAGTGTTCCGGCATGCACCGCAGTCTCGAAGAGGATGTCCTTGTCGGACTCGCCGACGCCGAGAAGCACGCCGCCGATCACGAGATGACCCGACGAGCTTACCGGCAGAAACTCCGTTATGCCCTGTACGATCGCGAGAACGATCATCGATATCAGTTCACCGTACATCCATGAATCCTTCTAACCGAGGTAAAACGCCGCAACCCCGAAAAACATCCCGAGTTTGAGCAGCAGGCTCACCACCGCCGGCGACCTGTGCCGCAGACAGAGCACGCACGATACAACAAGTACCGGCAGGACCGATAGCAGCATTATGAGAATGTACGCCTTTCCGAATATACCGAATAGATATGGAAGTGGAACCGCTGCCGACAGCAGGATAAAGATCACCGCGGCCGCCGTGAGCGAGGCGCCCGGCCCCGAGACGACGGAGACGGTTCTGGCGCCGCATTCTCGGTCGCCCGCGATATCCTCCGTATCCTTGACAAGCTCCCTCCCGAGCACGAAAAAGAATGTGAAAGCGGCCGGCACGGTTCCCGCGGCCGTATCGCCCGCGGCGAAGGCGCCCAGAAGAAAGGCGCTCGACACTACTGAGGCGACAAGGATGTTTCCCGCGAGCCAGATCCTCTTCGCCTTCCAGGAATAGATGTGCAGAAGGGCAGCCCAGGCCGCTACCCAGATCGCCTGAGAAGCGGGCAGCCTTGTCATGGATGCGGCAATGGCGGCCAGCAGCAGGCAGTAGAGCAGAAGGGCGGCACGCGGAGTGACCCCCCCTGAAGGTATAGGCCTGCGCGGCTTGTTGATCGTGTCTATGTCGCTGTCGAACCAGTCGTTGATCACATTCCCGGCCGCTGTCACAAGCGCAGTCGACAGGAGAAGAAAGACCGGCCACGGGCCTGTTCCGCCCGCCACGGCGAAACCGGCGGCAACAGAGAGGACCGCCGCGGCAATATTATGCGGCCGGATGAGCAGAAATGTCTTGAGGAGAGCCGGCATCAGAAATCCCAGACAAAAGAGAGGTGACCGAATCCTTCGTCCTTTTCATCCCCGCCGCCTGACATGACGGCGATTCCGCCCATCGCATCGATGAACGATCCCCCGCTCAGATCGATCCTCAGCCCGACCGCGTATATCCGCTGATCGGTGACATCGCCGCTGGGAAAGGCGGGATCGGGATCCTCTCCCCACTCCCACTGCCTCATGTCGTTGCCCTCTCCCCTCCTGATCCAGGTCCCCTCGAGTGAGAGAAGCGCCCTCGGATGCAGCGGACTGGATATTCTCAGCAGCCACCTGTCTGCGTCGGGCCCGAGCTGGTCCCCTATGATCGTGTTGCCGGTCTTCCCGCCGGTTCCCGTAACGTAGGCGGTGAGCAGGCTGTCCTTGTGTGAATATGTATAGATGTCGATCCTCGTATACGATGCCTGAATCCCGATATCGTGCCCCCACGGCATGACGAGCGCATCGGCACGAAGGGACCACCCGAGCTTGTCCGGGGCGGGAGGATCACTCTCGTACTGGAGGTCGTCTATGAGCAGCTCGCCTGAGAGGATCAATCCCTTCGTCACCGGTACCTTGAGGTCGACCGACCAGAGGATGTTGTCGTCTTCCTTCTCGTTGTACTGATTGGCATAGAACGCGCCGAACGGGATCAGGTAGGCCCAGTCGAAATCCCTGTTCGTATAAAGGACCGTCTCACTGATGCCTGCTCTTATCCTCGCGGGCAGCTTTATCTCGAGCCTGTGCCCGGCGAGCCTGCGCGGAGTGTACGAGTCGAGGACCGCCTGGAAGGACCTCAGGGTGAAGCTCCCCATCGATATGTCGAACGCGAGATGGTCGTGCGAACGCGCCGTCGATGACATGAGCAGCCCGCCGGGACCGAGCGGCCCCCATTGGATATAGTCCCTGCCGAGCTGCAGCCTCCACCTTGTTCCGGCAAAGGCGACATAGCCCCGTTCGTATTCGGAGGTCACTCCCCGCCAGCTCCTCACCCTCGTGTATCCGTCTTCTTCCCCGTCTCTCTCCGGCCCCATCCTGATGATGTAGTCAGCCTCGAAGGTCACCGCTCCTCCCATCCCCAGAAGAAATGTCGGGATCAGGAGACCGTTCACTTCGCCGTCCGTATATTCGACGCGCCTGACCAGCGCTCCGCCGGCGGCGAGGTCCAGGGCAAAGAACCGCTTCCCCTCCCTCATCATCCACAGCGGTCTGTTCTCCCTTCTTTCGGGCGAATTCTCCATCCCCTGGAACTCCGCACGAAGCCTGCCGAGGATGAATTCCTGTCTCGGGGTCAGCTCGGCGCCGCCGCCTGACATCGACTGCATGATACGATCGACGTAGAACTCGGCCTCTGATCTCGTATAGGGGGAAACGGGATCGAGATCGACGAGTCCGAGCGTCTCGAAACTTCTCAAAGCGGGATATATCCAGCTGCGGGGCGGTATCGTCTCATCCGAGCTGCGAACGGCGGACGGCACGGCGAGCAGGAGCGCGGCCGTGACAATTATCGCTGCGGGAATCGAAATGCGGGGCATCATTCGGCGAGCTGTCCCTGTTCCGGGTTTGTTTCGTGAGATACGCCGGCTGCCATACGGTAGCACTCGCGGGCCTTTCTCTTGTCGTCCTGCTTCTCGTACGAGATCCCGAGACCGAAAAAGACCTTGGAATCGTCCGGGTTGATCTCGGTCACCTTCTTGAAATACTCGATCGCCTTCTGCGGCTGCTCGAGCCTGTTGAAACACTCGCCGACATAGTAGAGGATCGTTGCGTTGCCCGGATTGAGTCTCGTGGCCTGCTGCAGATACTTGAGAGACTTGCCGTAGACTCCCTTGCGGTAGTAGATGAAGCCGAGATAGAAGAGCGCGTTGACATTGTCGCTCTCCAGCTTGAGGATCTTCCTGAACTCTCCGGAAGCATCGTCGAACAGACCCTTGTCGATCAGCGCCAGGCCGAGATTATAATGTCCCTCGATAGACGATGTATCTATCTCCAGTCCGATCCTGAACTCCTTGATCGCCTGGTCCTTGTCCCCTTCCTCTCCGTAGAGCGCGCCGAGATTGAAATGCGCCTCGGCGTTTCGGGGATTGTGCTGCACCGCCTTGCGGAACTGCTGAAGCGCGGCGCTGCGGCGTCCCCCGAGATCGAGGATATATCCGAGATTGGTGTATGATTTCGAATGTGTCGGGTCGGTGGCGATGGCCTGCCTGTACATCTTCTCCGCATCAGCGTACCTGCGGCTCTTCGTGAAGGCCACACCGAGACGGTAGTAGCACTCGGGATTGTCGGGCTCCCTCTCGATCGCTTTTACGTGAAACCGTACAGCCTCGTCAAACCGGCCCTGCCGCTCGAGGAGCCTTCCCATCCGGTAGAGGGGCAGCGCCTCTGGACCCCCCATCCCGTCGATCCGCCGATAGCCCTCGAGGGCGAGTTCGTACTTCCCCATCTTCTCGAACATGTTGCACGCCTCGAGGATCTCCTCCTCGTCGGCGTCGACATGAACGATCACGTCGCGCAGACAGGCCTCCGCTCTCGGGCTGTTTCTTTTTCGGAGATAGAGGTCGGCAAGCTCGAGGACCTCCTCGATATCCGCCTCTCCCAGAGATGATTTCCTTTTCAGACGAGCTATCTCCCTGCTCTCTTCCCGTACCTCGCCCCTCGTGAACTCGAGAAGCTTTTCCCAGCGCAGGCCCATATCCTACCCCCTGAAGGAAATCCGATCGATGCATGTTCCCGGCAACAGGCTAGAACAGGGCGCCGCCGCATGTCAAGTACCATCGGGACTGTATTTTACGGAAAATCCATTCAACGTGAAAACGGGGGAAGCCCGTGAAGGCTTCCCCGTCAGTCAATCGATACAGAGCGATGATCAGTCCATCATGCTCTTGATAGCGCCCCAGCTCGTCTCCTCGGTACCGATCTGCTCCGGACATAGGAACGAAGTCAGGCCAATGACGTCGAAGAACTCGTGATCGGGGGCATAAGTACCACGCAGATACCCGGAATCCGGACTTGCCGAGACGACGATGGGATAGTCCCACATCTGCGAGCATGGCGCCAGTACCCTGCACTCGTAGGTGACCAGAAGATCATAACCAGTGGGATAACCTGTCAGCGGCGGCCAGAAGGTCACCGAATGTCCGCCCCATACGTCACCGAGCGAGAGCTTATGAGAAGGCGGATAGGTGTATCCCGTGATGATGAACTGAGCATGGCCCGGGTCGTTAGGGGTGATCAGGCTATACTCTAAACCAGTCACATAGTATTCGTTCTGTAGTATGTACAGGGCCCCGACGAACGGCAGTCCGACACCAACAGTAGGCGTGTAAGCAAGACTTCCGTTAAAATACACAGCAACGGTCGGACCCTGTGCCATCAGGATTGAGGGGATCAGGAGAACTACAGCAATTAGCAGTACTCTCTTCATAATCCAACTCCCTTCATAAGATTGAGCGTGCTCCGGGTCGCTGGGGGGGTAACCAGATTGTACTCAATACTGGTCACCTGGTACTCGCTCGGTACGATGTACAGCATACCTACGAACGGCACAAAGGCTTCCGGAGGCGCAGACGACAGTCTTCCGTCGAAATACACACCCAAGGTTGCCGGAGCAGCCGCCAGAATTGCTGGATTTACATGTCAATATAATCGTATGGAAATTCGATTCCCTGTCAAGAGCCAGCGTGGGCGCTGCCGCATGTCAAGTACCATCGGGATTGTATTTTACGGAATTTTCGGTGATCAGAAATAGAGCGAGAGCGTCATGTTGGCCGATGAGAACCATGCGGTCTTGACGATGTCGCCATCGAGATCGAAATAGTTGTAGCTCGAGGTCAATCCGATCGTCGCATTGTTCGAGATCCAGAACTCGTATCCGATCTCGGCGAGGTACCCTGTCCCCCAGTCGTCGTGCCTCTCCCCGTGCTCCTGCGCTTCATCCTCGTGCACGGGGATGATCGCCGTGCCCGCCCATCCGACACCGGCCCCCGCCCTGACGTACAGTCCTCCCCATGCACTCTCCGGATTCCCGGGGAACCATGTAAGCCCGAGGGTAAAGTCCTGCAGCGACCTGCGGATCTTCGCGTCCTCGAGCACGGCCTCACCGTACCTGTCGAACTCGATGATCCAGCCCTGGTAATTGAGGCTGAGCATGAGATGCCTGCCGAGCATCCGTCCGAAACGGATCTGCGGAACGGCTCCGCTGCGGAACACCCTCTGCGTATTGTCGCTGTCGTCGAACGTGCCCTTGCCGATACCGATACCGACATTGGCCATCCATGGCGGGCGTTCCTGATACTTCAGGGCGTCGGCGTTCCCGCCGCAGCAGGCAAGTATGGCGACGAGAGAAATTGTGGTGATCAGACATTTCATGTGGGTATATTAGTTCGACCCGGGCGGATGATGCAAGCAATATGAAATATAAACGTTAAAAAATCAGTCCCCCGTTCGATTCTGTCTTTACAATAGATGGCTATGACACTATGATTACCGCCATGAAAACAGTAAATCTCACAAGGATAATGCAGGCAACCGTAGCTCTTCTGCTCGTGTTTGCCGTTCCTGCCGCCTCGGCGTCCGGCGCGGAAAAGCCAGACTCGCTAAAGACTCCCGAGGATTTTCATCTCACAAAGTACAGGTTCCTGCGGACCATACTCGAGGTGGAAGGATTCAATCTCGTGATGACGACATTCGGAAAATATATAATGGAACCGGACGGGGACGGCTTCGTGGTCTCGTGGAAGACGATAAAGGAGAACCTTGAGGCGGGGATGGAGTGGGACGACAACTCTTTTTCCGCCAATAACATCCGGCACCCCTACCAGGGCGCGCTGTACTACAACGCCGCCAGGTCGAACGGATACGATTTCTACCAGTCGTCCGCCTTCTCCTTCGCCGGCGCCTGGCTCTGGGAATATACTGGTGAGGCGCATCACCCCTCCTACAACGACTGGGTCAACACGGCAGTCGGCGGTATATCAGTCGGCGAGGCGCTCTGGCGCCTCTCGGACCTCGTCATCGACAACGAGGCCAGGGGCTCGGGAAGGAAATGGCGCGAGCTCGGCGGCTTCTTCATCAATCCGATGCGCGGCGTGAACAGGCTCATCACAGGCGAGGCGTTCACCGTCCATCAGAACGAGCCCGGACGGAGACCCGATCACTTAGGCGGCAGCTTCAATCTGGGTCTCAGGATGCTGGGCGATGAGGACCGGTGGAAATCGTCCAGTACAAAGATGTTCATCTTATCGAGAATGGTATACGGCACGAAGTTCGGAACTGTCGGCGGGAAACCGTTCGACTACTTTGATTTCACTTTGCAGCTCAATTTCAACAACAAGCCGCATGGACTGGGGATGTTCAATGTGAACGGCCTGCTCTACGGCTGGGACATGGGAGAGACTGAGACGAAGTCCACGCAGCTCAACGCGAATCTGCACATCACCTACGTCGACAACGAGGCTTACACCTACGGCGGGCAGAGCCTTTCCGCCTCATACATTTCCCGCTTCGGCAGAGGGAAAAAGCTTGAATCGGAGCTCGAGATCACCTTCGAGGGGATTATCCTCGGAGCTTCCAAATCGGACTATTTCAACCTCTCGAACAGAGAGTACGACTACGGTCCGGGAATCGGTCTCTGGCTCGTCTACAGGCTGATGGCGGGGGACAGATCGGCATTTTCCGCGTTCTACAGGGGCTCCTGGATCCACTCGATCAACGGGACAGCGGCTGACCATCTCGATAATTTCGTCGGGCTGAGAACCGATTTCACCCTGCGTGACTGGTTCAGGCTCGGCGCCGACTATATGCTCTACTTCTCGCAGCGCTACTACACGGACTACCCGGATGTCTGGTCAAGAAATCCCCAGGCCCAGGTCTACTTCACCTGGTCCTTCGACTGATGCGGCCGGCTCTCAGGACCATCATCATCGCGGTCCTTTCCCTGTTCATACCTGTATCTTTCTCCCTGTCCGCACCGAAGGAAGACGGCGACTTCTTCCCCCCTCCGCTCCGTAACCACGTCACCTTCTGGGGTCACGCCTGCTGCTACATCGACGTCGACGGATTCGGGATCGTCACCGATCCAGTCTTCACCGGCAGATACATCTTCAGGCGAAGAAAGATACCTGTCCCGCCGCCGCAGTCAAGGGCGGGCACCCGTCTGATACTCATCTCACACGCCCACATGGACCATCTCCATCCGGAAACGATAGTGATGTTTCCCGACTCGGCGATAGTCCTCTGCCCCTGGACCGTTCCGGGATACCTCGAAGAGACAGGGAAGGATTTCAGGATCATGCGTCCCGGCGATATCTACGAATATCCGCACGGCAGGATCATCGCCGTAGAGGCCGATCATCCGGGCAAGAGGTACGCGCTGAGAAAGGGCGGAACCGGCGACGCGATCGGATTCATCATCACGACCCCGTACGGCAATATCTACTACAGCGGAGATACCGGATACTTCGACGGGATGAACGAGATCGGCTCGACCTGGCAGCCGGAGATAGCTATCATCAACATAACGCCGCACCTCAGGGGCGGAAGCGCGGTCAGGGCCGCCTGGGCCACGAGGGCGAAGGTCGTCATCCCTGTGCATTTCGGCGCGTATGACTACATCCTCTTCGGCCCCCTGAAGAGCCCGCGTGGATACGACGATATCAGGGAGCTGATCAGCGAGCAGGCAGTGCTGCTGCAGCCGGGAGAGAGTCTTTCCATGGAGAGAGAAGTCCGGAAAGCGGGGGATCAGAAGCCGAATCCGCGCCTCGAGTAGTAGGGGTTGAGGTAGCTGCCCTGCATATACTGAAGCCTTACCATCACATTTTCGCTCGGCCGCCACGTCACGTTGAAGTTCGGGATCATCACCTGGTAGCTGTTCATCCCGTCTCCGCCCATCATATACGAACCCACCCCTACATCCCAGTTCAGCGTAACGGTGCTGCCCATCCTGTAGCTGAAGTGGCCCATATAGTATCCCATGCCGACATCGCCGAATCCCCTGGATGAAGCGTATGAGAATCCCACCGAGCTGCGGAAGTTCAGGCCGGGGATCCTTAGAAAACCCGCTTCGGTGTTAACGGGATTGAGATAGTCGTCAAACACGCTCTGCTCCCGTGGAGTAGTGGTCGTCTGCTGCGCATAGGCGGAAACAGCCGTCAGCATCAGTATCATCAGGATCGATATAAAGCCTTTATTCTTCATCTCGGTGCTCACTGGCCGGAACTGTCGAGAAGCTCCCTGATCTTATCTTTCAGCGGAGTCAGGTCGACGGACTTCACGATGTAGGCGTCGGCCGCCCACGTCTGGAAGTTATCCTTGAAGTCGGAATAGGCTGAATTGATTATCACGGGCAGGTCCTTCCGATGCTCGACGATCTTGATGAGCGCGTCGATACCGCTCTCGTCGCCGAGCTTCATGTCGAGGATCATCAGGTCGGGCGTTTCCCTCTCGACCGATTCGATCGCCTCAGCGACCGTTTCGGCTGAGACGGTCTCGTAACCCTCTCCCTCGAGCTCTTCTCTGTAGAGTTTCCTGACGTTGATCTCGTCGTCAACGATGAGGATCTTTGCCATTGGCTCCTCCGTATAAAAAACCGCGATTCAGCCGAATCCCGGTTATATCATCGTTATTAATTGTACAACGGTCAAGTTCTTTTGTTCCACCGGCCGCGGAGCCGGTCAGCCCGAATGGACCTTGATATCGAGTATGATCTTCAAGGGGACCTCGTTACGTATCTCATCCTCGGTGAGCTCTATCGGCACCGTCACCATCTTGGCCGGACGTTCCTCGTTTTCCTCGACTGAAACGGGAGCCTCGTCGACTGCCGATTCAGGCTTTTCCTTGGCGCGATTCACGAGCGGATCGTTTATGAACTTCTCTTTTTTCTCTTCCTCCTCCACCGCCTCTGCTTTCTCCGCCTCCGATTCCGTATCCTGAGCGACAGCGACACTCGCTTCACCATCGACCTCTTCAGCGTCTGAACCGCCGTCGTTGTCTCCGAGTTCGACCATGTGCCCGTACTCTTCGTACCCTTCCCTCTCCATCCCGAGGTCCTTGACCGACTCGGCCGAGGCCGCGTCTTCCTTCAGCACGTGATCTACAAACTCAGAGACAGACTCGTGCTCCTCTTCTCTCTCCTCTGCGTAACCTGAAGTCTCGCTCTTGCCTGCCTCTGAGTTAAATCCACCTGATGCACTCTGCGCGACGACTTCGATATCGACCTGTCCGCCGCCAGGTCTGTCGCTCTCGCCATCGTCTCTGCCGACGGTCTTGTCGTTGAGTTCGTGCCTGAGTCGCTTGAAGACCAGTTTGGCTATTCCTTCGAATGTCTCGTATACACCCTTGCCCTCTGTAGCGACTGCCTCGAATGAAGGGGTCTTCCAGGTATTGAGTTCCTTATCGAGCTTTTCTTTACTCATGCATCCTGGAATGTCCCTTTTGTTGTACTGCATCACCCAGGGAGTGCTTGCAAGCGACATCCCCAGTTCGTTGAGGTTCTCCTCGAGATTACCGAGGCTTTCCCTGTCCTCATCGAGACTGTCGGGCGATGAATCGGCAACGAACACGAGAGCGTCCACGCCTTTCAGAACGAGTTTTCTCGTCGCGTTGTAATAGACCTGTCCGGGAACGGTATAGAGCAGGAACCTCACCTTGAGACCGCTAAGTTCACCGACTTCGATCGGCAGGAAATCGAAGAAGAGCGTCCTGTCGGTCCGCGTCTTCATCGAGACCATCTTGCCCTTGTTCTCGCGCGGGAGCTTCGAGTACATATACTCGAGGTTCGTAGTCTTCCCGCTCAGTCCGGGACCGTAATATACGACTTTTATGTTAACTTCTCCGCCGGCGTAATTGTAGACAGCCATCTTGAGCCTCTCCTTGAAAATGCCGGGGCGGGCTCCCATCCCGCTCACCTGGTGTTCAGACAAGGAAGCAGAAACCGGAGCAGGCCAAACTTCACTGGAGCTAGGGTGTTCACTTCTTGATTCAGTCGGGGAAGCGCCAACCCCGGCAAGTGGACTGAATCGCAAGTAGCGTGCCACACAATTATTATCAATAGCATTTTTAGGTTGTTGCGAGGGCAGCGGTTAGGAAGACATTTGGGCGGCAGTAAAAAACGCCCTCTCCCGAAAACGAGAGAGGGCGATGTAAACTGCAAGTTACACTTATCACTTTCGAGGGGAGGTTCCGTCCCTTCTTCAGATGATCGTCAGTCCTGACATTCAGCTCCGTCGCAACTGTACGTGAGCCCGGTCGTTTCACCTTCGGACACGGTGATCTGGTCCGTCCAGCAGGCATATATATCACCGAGCTGTGCGTTGCTGCGCATGTACAGTTCGTAACTCCCCGGAGCGAGCGCGAAAAAGGACGGTTCCTCGGATGAGGCCATTCCCTGGTATTCACCCTCGATAAACACCCATACTCCGAATGTGAGACATTCCGTGAAATTCAGGCGAATCCCCGTGGGTGCGACATCCTGGCTGTCGTCCGAACACCCCACCAGCAGCACCGGCATAAGAGCCAGTATCAACATTACGGCACCGAGCTGCCTCATCTGAACCTCCCTTTACAGTACTTAAGCGGATTACAGGGCGCACAGAGGCCCTACCCTGAAAGGAATTTAACAGATGATACACGGTGCGACAAGTGAAAAACAGGCAGGTTGTTATGTCCGCGATACTTTAGATCCGCACCAGGGGCAGAAATTGTACTTTTCGCTGACTGAGTGCCCGCATCCGCACCGGATCCCGGGGCCCTCGTCTTCCTCCTGCCCGGAGGAGACTGAGCTGAAGCAGCAGATTTTGAGCTGGTCGTAGAGTTCCTGAGCCTTCGGCAGAACAAACTCATAATTCTTTCCCGAGCAGACGATAACGCGGGGATGGAGATCGCCTCCCTCGATACGGACATCATCCACCGTAGCGAGATCGATGGATACACTCTTCATGCCGAATGAAGAATCGAGATGTGATACCTGGAAATTGAGCCGGCAGTCGGTCAACTCCAGAACGCCCCGGGCTGCAATGAGCCTGCTGACGTAATATATCGCTTTTTGCATGAACAGAGTCGTTTCCGTGCAGACCTGCAATGTTTCACCTCCATCAGTGTGACATGCCGGGTTATTGCCAGAAGTGTGCCATTTCAAATACTTGACAGCCCACTGACTCCGGGAATATCCTGTTTGACGTTGTGAAAATGAAAGGAACCACAGTATTCAGTGTTACGGCGGCGATCCTGGACAGCCTTCCCGGACGGGTCAGGAGCTTCGCTGCCGATTTATCGGCGATGTGCTCCTACTGCCTGTCCCCGGGAAAGAGACGCAATGTGCGCTGCAACCTTTCTGTCGTCGGAGCGCCTCGCTCCGGCGGGGATGTGTACGGGATCTTCAGGCACCATTCGATGAATCTGATCGAGATGTTCGCCTCCTCGAGATGGGACGGAGAGGAGATTAAGAACCGCGTTGATTTCCCTCATCGACATGTCCTCGACGAAGCGCTCGCCGCGGGAAAGGGAGCTATCCTCGCGACGGCCCACCTGGGCAACTGGGAGCTTCCATGCCTCCTCCTCGGCTCGCTGGGCTACCATCTGAGCGTAGTGGCCGGAGAGCAGATGAACTCTCTTCTGACCGACTCGGTCAAACAGGTCAAGAAGGAGAAAGGGATCGTGGTCATAGGCCCCGAGCAGTCGTACAGGATGCTGTACCGCATCCTTCAGGCGGGAGGCCTTATCGCCCTCCTGCTGGACGGAGACATCTTCGAGGGAGGTGTGCCGGTCGAGCTGTTCGGCAGGCGGGTCATCCTTCCGCGCGGCGCGGCGAGGCTCGCGATGAGCACCGGCGCTCCCGTGCTCGGCGTGTGCTGCAGGAGACTGGACAACGAACGGTCTCAGCTGAAGATCGAGCCCCTCCTCGCCCCGGGCGAGGCGGCGCGGCTCGGGGAGAACCGGGCCCAGCATATGATATACTCCGCGATCGAGGGTTATATCAGTGACAACGCCGACCAGTGGTGCATTTTCAGGAAATTCTGGGAGGATGCGATATGAAGATAGGTATCGTGACGCAATCCTACTATCCCAAGCCGGGCGGAGTCACCGAGGTCGTCCACCATACAGCGATGGAACTGAGGAGGCTGGGGCACGATGTCACCATCATCACCACGAGTTACGACGGCAGACGGAGAAAAGAGCGGGGAATAATCAGGATCGGAAGGAATATCCTCTTCCCCTGCAACGGGGCATGGACAAACGTTACGGCAGGCCGGCGGCTTCGGCGCCAGCCCGAGGAGACCTTC
>SDBS01001589.1_pt1 | contig 23096 bp, 29 predicted proteins | sample 2277091 | NCBI WGS metagenome assembly SDBS01 (sample SAMN10404972, study PRJNA504765) | marine sediment metagenome | isolation source: marine sediment core GS10_PC15, 163 cmbsf | place: Arctic Ocean: Southern Knipovich Ridge | collected 2010
CAGAATTTCTGGAGATATTATGATGCCAGGCAGCACAAGAGAAAGAGAATATACATAAAACATCTTGCCTAACCTGAAATTGACAAAATCCTGCTGTTTCCTTACATTATTATTGCCGCAAAAAGCCCGGGACCAATACGCGGGAGTATATTTTCTTTGCCGGCCGGCACATCGAAAGGAGGAAGTTTCATGATGAAGAAAAAAGAGACCTTGAAAGATGGCTCCAAAGTTGAGATCAAGAATTTAACACATGACGATCTCGACAAACTCATGAAATTCTATCGTTCCCTTCCTGAACAGGACAGAAAGTATCTTCGAGTGGATGTGACGGACAGACATGTTGTGGAGCAGAGGATTAAATTGATAAAAACCAGTAATCTCACCAGGATTATTGCCCTGAAAGGTAATAAAATTATCGGAGCCGGAGACCTCGAACTTCCCGATGAAGAATGGCGGAAGCATCATGGGGAGTTGAGGGTGATCGTTTCTAGGGAGTATCGAAGGAAGGGATTGGGAATGATCATGATGAGGGAGCTCTATTTTATCGCTGCCAGAAAAAATGTGAAAAAGATTATCGCCAAGTTCATGAGACCTCAAACTGCTGCTCGAAAAATATTACGAAAACTGGATTTCCACGATGAGATTCTTATCCCTGACTATGTCCGTGACCGGGCCGGTAAAACCCAGGACATGGTCATAATGACCTGTGACATGAAAGATCTTTGGGAAGAACTTGAGCATTTCTATAGTGATTCGGATTGGCAGCGCTGTCGATAGCTAGCAGAAAAGAAGCCGGTTGCCCCCCTCTACCCCAAGTTTTATGACAGGAACATTTGACGGCTTCTTTACTCCTAGTTACGAAGACGACAAGTGTACTTTATTATCAGAAACATTGCATTGTTTCTGTTATTGATTCTCTTATATCTATTTATCCCAATTTAGCTCTTTTATGGACACTATATGGACACCAATGAATCCTTTAACTCTTTACATTCACGGTATTGATGATTTATAATGACCTTGATATTAGGTCATATGACCTAATTAAAAGGTCAATAAAATGTTAGAAACCATACTTGGATCCAAGGTTAGAGAATCAGTATTAATCTATCTAGTTGGACGGGACAGGGGATATGCCAGAGAAATTGCTACATTCTATAAATCCAGCTTGAGTCCAGTACAAAATCAGTTGAATCGACTTGAATCTGGAAACGTTCTTGTGAGTTTTTTATCAGGGAAAACAAGGATTTATTCTTTTAATCCCCGCTATCCTTTTTTAAAAGAGTTAAAAGCGCTGCTGAATCAAGCTCTTTTGTTTTTACCAGAAGATGAACACGATAAATTGTTGAAATCCAGAAGACGGCCGCGGAGGAGATTAAAACCTCTATGAAATCCATCAAAAGTATGTCGTTGGGTGAACTGGCCGCTTTGGTTAGCACTCATTTGGATTCGAAGGGGATTTCATGCGTTCTATCAGGTGGGGCATGTGTTAGTATCTATACTCATAATCGTTACCTTTCTTACGATCTGGTCTTACGATCTGGATTTTATTGAGCGCGTCTCGACGTCTCGTAAAGAATTGAGAAAAGCATTGGCCGAGCTGGGATTTTATGAAGAACATCGGTATTTCAAGCATCATGACACAGAATTTTTTATTGAATTTCAAGCCGGTCCTCTGTCAGTTGGGTCCGAACCAGTGAAAGACATTGAGGAGCTGTCATTTGAAACTGGAATCTTATTCTTATTATCTCCAACAGATTGTGTGAAGGACCGATTAGCGGCCTATTACTTTTGGGGTGACTGACAGGCTCTAGAGCAAGCCAAATTGGTTTCAGAAAGTCAACCAGTTGATTTGGATGAAATCCGACGCTGGTCGGAAGTTGAAGATCAGCTAGACAAATTTGAAGAAATTAAAAGAGATTTTGTAATATTCTCCAAATAGAGAAGTTTTTTGAGATTGGATTGGAAGATTTCATTCCTTTGATTTGCTATAATAAGGCTTCTTAAATTTGGTGCGCCCGTAGCTCAGCGGATAGAGCAGTGGACTTCGAATCCGATTTGGGGGGTAATGCTAAATCGCTGAAAATACTGTAAATATATTTATTATCAGAAACATTGCATTGTTTCTGTATTGATTCTGTCATGTCTATTTATGCCAATTTAGCTCTATTATGGACACTATATGGACACCAGATTTTTCGCTCGAATTTAGAACATAGAGAGAAGTCTATGAGAATACCGATCTGTCACGCCTGTGGCACACTGGGGAGTAGTCTATATTTATTTTGGCCGCACCCACATCATCACAATTACCACTGCTCAGCCCACCGCCCGTATCCTCATTGCCAAAATCGCAAACACCGATACCCCCCCATTGGCCAATCAACCTAAGATAACCACCTTTTAGATACGCACAATAAAATTTAAAGCATATATTGATTTACACGCATCTTGTATGTTGGTATCCTCTTTCCACATCATAGAGAGGGAAAAAGTCGGTAATGAGATGTCCCAAGTGACAGGATCAAATGCGAATCATTGCCTTCATCGAAAATCACAAAACCATCGATAAAATCATCAAACATCTTAAGCTCAGCTTTGAAGCTGAGCGACCGGGGGCCTCCACATCAGGTTCTCCAGCATGATCTTCTGTTGGCAGCCGAAGAGAGGTGGGAATATTTCTGATGACTTTTGTGGTTGCTTTTTGCCGATCTTGGGGGGGGAAGTCTGTCTTATAGCTAAAAGTTTGGCTGTTTTCGGCGCTCTGTCTCTATTTTGTGGCTATTGACCTCGCCGTTTTTCCTGTGATAAGTTCTTTCCAGCATGTCAGCGGATTAAAATTGAGAAAAAGTAACTTATGAATAATAATGAAATTGTATTAAAAGTTAATTCTATATACAAGCAATTTGGCAAAATTACGGCAGTAAATGATCTTGCATTTACGATTCATAAAGGGGAAATATTTGCTCTTCTTGGTCCCAATGGTGCTGGAAAAACAACCACAGTACGTATGCTGATGAATATTATAAAACCAGACCAGGGACAAATTGATTTTTACTTGCAAGGAAATAAAAATTTACAAAATCCTACTGCATCAGAGCTGGGCTATTTACCTGAAGAACGTGGATTATATCAAGAAATCCCAATAATCAAAACATTGACGTATATGGGTATTATCAGGAGTATGGAGAAAAAACAGGCAGAAAAATCTGCCTTGGAATGGCTTGATAAACTTGAATTGCTTGATAGAAAAAATGAGAAGTTAAGCGCCTTATCAAAAGGGAATCAACATAAAGTACAATTCATTTCCTCGGTACTCCATGATCCAATATTTGCAGTGCTTGATGAACCTTTCGCTGGTTTCGATCCAATTAATCAAGAGATATTCCTAAAGATAATCAAAGAATTAAGCAGTAATGGAACAACCATACTTTTAAGCTCACATCAGATGCACTTGGTTGAACGGATTGCAGACCGCGTACTACTATTAAACAATGGGAAAAAAATAGCCTCAGGAACGGTTGAAGATATAAAAAAAGAACACGCTGCAGGAGAGAAAATAATAATCGGCATTGAGGAGGAGTTGGATTTGTCGCTGCTGCAAAGTGATGATGCTGTAGAAAAAGTTGAATTGACAAATGGCAATGAAATAAAAATATTTTTGAAACAGAACAAATCATTGTCGGGATTACTAAATAAAATATCAAATAATTACAGGATCACATCGGTTAAAACTGAACATATTACTCTACACGACATTTTTATCGAGAAGGTTAATAAGGACAAAGAAGACAATGAATAATGGTAAAGATGGAAAAATGATTTTTGAAGTTGCAAAATGGGAATTTCATAGATGGTTTAAATTAAAAGACCAAATTATTACACTGTTAGTGAGCGCAGTACTAAGTCTGCTATTTTTTGGTGGAAAAGCATTACTTGAAAAATTTGAGGCAGGAAAAACAGAATTAGTTGTTATCAACGGCCACGTTTTACCTTTTACTTTGAGTAATGAAAGTAAAATCAATTTAATAAGGAAAGAAAAAAAAGATTTTGATTCACAAAAACAATTATTGGCCAGTAAAGAAATAGATGGAATACTGCTTTTCCATAACATTGATGACATTGAAGTTACGGTAAATAGAGAACCTGTGTGGTTTGGCGAATTACAACTAGCTTTGACACGTGCACGCAGGGAGCTAAAACTGAAAGATTTAAGTATCTCTGCTTTGGAACTTGAACAAGTTTTTCAGCAGGCGCCTATAAAAATCAACTATACCAGCGGTCCAAGTACGAAAACCACCGTCGGTGAAAAAGTTGTAGCCGGTATTTTTATTGTACTTATGCTAGTAGGAATATTTATTGGACTTGGTTATCAATTTGTGGCTATCACGGGAGAGAAGCAGCAAAAAATCACCGAAGTAATTGTATCTGCAATTAGTCCGCAGAAGTGGATTGATGGAAAGATCCTGGGTATATCAATTTTATCGCTTGTTCTACTGATAACTTACTCGTTAAGTACAGTTGTGTTTGTTATCATATCCTCATTCTTTGGCAGTGGTTGGTCTATTCCGCTTGTTATAACCAATCCATTGTTGGTAGCCGTTTTGTTCTTTCTCTCTTTAGGAGGCTTTTTTTTCTGGAACACTTTTTTTTCTGCAATCGCTTCTACCATAAATGATCCAAATACTTCTGCGAGAGGTTCGTTAATGATGATACCATGCATACCAATTGCAATTGCATTCATCGCCCTGGGTAATCCGGATTCGTTGACGATGAAAATATTATCTCTTTTTCCTCTTACTTCGTCACCGGTATTATCCGTAAGATTAGTTCTCACTAAAGTTTCCACTATTGAGATTTTACTTTCTTTCTTGTTCTTGATTTTGTCAATATGGGCATTGAGAATAGCAGCCGGAAAAATTTTCTCAACTTCTATTTTAATGTACGGGAAAGAACCTTCATGGAAAGAAATATTCAAATGGTTAAAAGTATCCGGAAATTAAAATAAGAGAAACCTTTTCTGATGATGAAAATAATACTAACATTTGTAATTATAGTAGCAGAATTTTTGGTGCTTCCTCAGGGAGGTGTTGTTACTTGCTTAAACACGCTAATCTTGGTACTACTGAGGTAGACGATGCGAGGAAGAGGCTGGCTGGGGTGAGATAAGAATAAAGTATAGGAGACCACTGGATTCTTAGTCCGGCGTTTTTTTACCCCCTCTACTCTATCTTTTGACATTTCAATAAGTTAGATAGTAAATTATTTATGAATCTAATAAAATTGAAGCTAATGTCTGTGCAGCGTTTTATAATCCACCCTAACATATAGCGCTGAAATTGTGAAAATTAAAACTGCCAATAAAAAAATATGAGCATCATAAATACTAGGAGTTTGTTATAATAATCCAGAAGATTTTCAGGTGCGCCCGTAGCTCAGCGGATAGAGCAGTGGACTTCGAATCCGAAGGTCGGGGGTTCGAATCCCTCCGGGCGTGCCACTCTTTCCCCTCTGTTACCCCATATAATTCAGTGAGTTAGAGAGTTTTTCAGAATTTTAGTCCTTCCTCAATTTTCCTCAATTTTCAGCATAAAACCGCATCAAACACGACAAAAAGTCGACAATGCTTTTTCCTGCTTGACAACTTGATCTCAAAGTTATAATAATTCGGGGAAGATAAAAAGGAGGGTAACCATGAGTCTTGAAATTGCTATTGCCCTAATGAGTTCCATTACATCATTGGTTTCTATTATCAAGAAATGGCAATCCATGCGAAAAGTACGCGAAAAGCATGAATTAGAGAAAGAAAGTATTTATATGGAAGGGGATGTGCATGCCGATGTTCCAAAGGAGATTCCTGAGGCAGAGCCTTCAGAGGCATCTAAAACTCTGAGCAAGGTGATTCCTGAAGACATCCTTAAAGCTATTCTAGATAATATTAATAAAGCAAAAGAGCGTTTTATAAAAGCGATAGACGATCCCGTCTGTAATAGACAATGTGAAGATCAAGAGCATGTAATTGCATCAGCCACTATTTGTGGTGAGCTTGAGCGAATAAAACGTCTTAATAATCGACAATTACCCAAAGATTTAGAAATACTATGGATTTCTTTTCAGTGTGACTAAATATAGATATATTGAACGAAAATTTAATACTCCTCATTCTGTGTGAGACCGAAGCTCAGAGAAACGTCTAAAATAATAGGAACGGATCATTTTGGAACCGATTTCATGATATACAAATGCCTGGCTTTTGGTCGAAAGTTTGATGAAAGGGAGATGGAATAAATTAATATAGAATTTAGGAGGGAAGAATGACAGCAGAAGTGGCGATTATGAATAAAGAGGCGGTTGCGCTTGCAGCGGATAGCGCTGCTACATTTGGAGACAGACAAGGAAGGAAAATATTCTCCTCAGCGTCAAAAGTTTATGCATTATCAAAATATCATCCTGTGGGAATAATGATTTATGAAAACGCATATTTTATGGGCGTCCCCTGGGAAACTGTAATTAAATCTTATCGAACATATTTAGGCTCTAGAGAATTCAATAAGCTAAAAGATTATGCTAATGATTTTATTAAATTTTTAGCCAAAAAAGGAGGTTTGATTCCAGACAATATAAGGACAGATTTTATACATACTACTATTTATATTTATTTTTTAGATATCAAAGAAGAAATCAATAGCGAAATTAATAAAGAATTGGACAAAAAAAAACTTGGCTTAGATGATGTGAAAAAGATCGTTGATGTCGCTATAAAAAAATATTATAAATTATGGAATGAAGTGGAAGTATTACCCACGGTTTCTAAAAATCTAATTACTGAGTTTAAAAAAAAACATACTAGCAATATAAGAAAAATAAAAAAAAATGTTTTTGAAAAATTGCCTATTTCTCCTTTTGGTCACAAGATATTAAATGAATTGGCAGTATTTCTTTTTATAAAAACCCCTGAGAATATTTCACATTCTGGAATGTCAGGGATTGTATTTGCTGGTTTTGGGAAGGAAGAATTATTTCCTTCTGTTGAATCCTATTCAATAGAGGGCCTTACTAATGATTTTTTAAAATACAAATATCTTGAAAACAACTCGAATAGTATTCAATTCGATATGGGTGCAGCAATTATGCCTTTTGCTCAACGTGAAATGGTTCATACCTTTATGGAAGGGATTGATCCATCTTTAGAAAGGGAAATCAATAATTTTCTTGTCACCTTCTTCAATAGGTTTCCAGAGATCATTGTTGACAGTATAGGGCCGAAAAAAAAAGAAATGAAGGAGGCTCTAAAAACGAAGCTAAATAAAATTAGTGCAGATACTTTAAAAATGTATGAACAAAGAATGCAAAAGTACCGTAGAGAAAATTTTTGGAGTCCAATCATTCAAGTAACAGCAAATATGACAAAAATTGAACTTGCATTAATGGCAGAGGCTTTGGTAAACTTGACGTCCTTTAAAAGAAGAGTAACAATGGAAGCAGAAACTGTTGGAGGCCCTATAGATGTAGCTGTGATTTCAAAAGGAGATGGGTTCGTTTGGATAAAAAGAAAGAAGTACTTTGATAAAGATTTAAATATCCGATATTATTCAAATTATTTCTTGGAGGAGAAAAATGCCAAGAAAAAGTGATACAAGAAAAAAAGTTTTTTGTTCTATCTCAGAAGTGAAAAAAGAATTTTACCCGAACTCTTTCAAAAAAAAAATTAGAAAAGAGAAGGAAGAAGAACCGGGTCTTCTTGGGTCGGAACTGGCCATTGATTTATTAAGAAGATTAAAGCAGATTTAAAATAGTTTTTTTTCAACCTTTTCTATTTCTTTAATATCTCCCTCTGGTGTTTTTCATAAAGTCGAAATTTTCTCCGTAAATCGTTACACTTTTATTAAGTCACAACCATATATTGTGTTGATACGAAAGCCTCCCACAATATTTTGTGATTTTTTCTTGACAAACAAAAAAAAATATTTTATTATATAAGTCCAGTCACTGATTAGCTCATATTAAATGTTGTTCATCAGTGGCAAGCGGAAAATTGATTGCGAAAGAGCAGCAATCAGTCGTAATAGCTAGTCTAACGCGGCAAATCTCATTTTGGAGGTTTGTCCGATGACTGCTTTAAATCCCGCAACGCAAAACACCCTTCCTCCCCCTCTTCAGAGTCTTATCCCGCGCGAGCTTTTCCTTTTTACGCAAATTCCCTTACATCTACTTGAAGGATTTATCAAAGGAACGTTTAAACCGAACCGACTAGACCGGGAAAAACTCTCAGACTTGAGTCGCATGTTCTATCGTTGGAACGAAAGCGAAATCAAGGCGTTTATAGAAAGGAAAAAATATCGAGAGGCTAGACCCTTTCTATCCTTAGCGGAAAAAGATAGCCTCTTCAATCAGCCAACAAAAGAATTATACAGACGAAATTTAGATGAACTGCTAAAAAAATATTGGGATCAAATTCTCCGCAAAGGTGCGCATAAAAATGCGGAGGCAAAGCGATGAATCAACGTCGCTGGATCTCAGTGAGAGAATGTTCAGAATACCTCGGTATTCACTTAAAGAGCTGCTATAGGCTTATTAATCGTGGCGAGGTTCCATCCAGCGTAATCGGACGCTCTGTCCGCGTGGACTTAGCAAAGCTCATTGAAAAACTCGAGGCCCGGGAAGCGGAAAGAGCCAATGACTGAAATCGAGAAGATTGTTTTAGCTCGATTGATTCTACAGCCGGAATTCGTTGGCCTTGAAGGATTGGAAATAGGTCTTTTCTCAAACGAGAAGCCGCGCCGGATCTTCAAGACAATCAAAAAGCTGGCGATCAACGGCGGCAAGTTTGATGAGATCCTAATTTCTAATGATGCCGGAGTAGAGCTGTCCGAGCTTCTTAAAATCACAGAGGGAGTCCACTCGATCCCGGCGGAGAATTTCAAACACCATGTTCAAAAGTTGCGTGAAGCGGTCCACCATAAAGAGTTTTTCAAAGAGACGGAAAAACAAAGAAACTTTTTCCTTAAAGGAATGCCGCCTGATATTTCCAAATGTGCTGCAATCCTAGAGGATCTCAAAAAGGAAGAGACAGGAAAAGAAAGGCCCAGGGCCGAAACACTTACAGAGTTTATGGACCGGGATATCCCAAAAAGACAAATCCTTATTGAACCTATTCTCGGACTGCAAGAAATGACCATGATTCATGGACGGCCAAAGATCGGAAAGAGTCTTTTGACCTTACAGCTCGCACGCTGTCTTGTCACAGGTGAGGACTGGCTTGGATTCAAAACACATAAAATAGACAGGCCGATTTTAATTATTCAAGTTGAGATTGCCGCACCTCTTATGCAAGATCGGGTCAGACAAGTTTTTGGGGATATCGCCGAGTCAGAGAAAATAATTATTCCATTCGAAACCCATGATATTCACTTTGACAAAAAATCCGGAAGAGAACGTGTTCTATGTCTCATTGAAGATTATGATCCGGGTTTTGTGATGGTTGACCCCTATTTGAAATTATTCTCGGATGAAGAAAGTGCGCTAAAAAATCCCAGGCCGTTTTTTGATTTTTGGCAAGAGCAAATTGAAGTCCACAATCTTTCCTTGCTGTTTGTCCATCATGATGCAAAATTCCAGGAGGGAAAATTCGGGGGCCAAAAGGCACTCGGAACAACCTCTATAAATGCCTTTACGGATGGAAACTGGAGCATCGAAAGAATTGTTGATGTTGGCCTAGATCCTGTTGAATTTCTGAAAACAGCACGCCTTTCCTTTGAAAGCCGGAACTGGCAAAACACCAGACCACTTGAAATTAGAATGAATGACCACCTTTCTTTTGAGATAACGACACTCCCAAAAGGTACAATCAATGAGTGGGATATAGTTGAAGAGATCGAAAAGGCCGGGGGCCAAATCGAACAAAGCAAATTAATAAAACAATATTCAAGTTTCAAGATGTTTTACCAGGCCAAAAATAAAGCACTCAAATTGGATCTCATTGACGAAGTCAAACTTGAAACAAAGGGAAATCCAATCATGTTAATGACAAAAAACGGGGGCCATAGGGAATAAGAGGGAATATGAAGGCAAAATATGGGGCTAAGTGTATTGAAATGAACAAATTAGCTCATATTCCCCATGTGGAGAATATAAGGGGAATAAGAGGGAACATAAAGAACAACTCATATTCTCTCATATTCTCTTATATTCCCTATAGGGGAATAAGAAGTAAATATATTATTATTATATACTTACAGCTCATATTCCCCCTAACACTCCCACACTACCCCTGTTTTGAGAATATGAACTATACAAATAAACTGGAAGATGGTGAATAGCTAATGAAAAAAAAACAGAGAGACCGTCTCTCAATACTTCGGATTAATCGGTATAGACCTCTGGACAAAAAGACCACAGGTCATATGGGGAAAATAAAGGGAAAATATTCAATATGTCGACTATATCGACGACATGGTAAATGTATGAAAACGCTAAGTTATTGTAAATAAATGAGTTGATAATGGACGAAAAAACATCAAAGAAGAAAGGAAAACCAAGACTCGGACGGCCCCCAAAACATGGAGGGTATAGCTTTCTTGTTAAGGGTGAATTACCAGAGAATAGGAAACATATCCGGAACTATCTGACAGCGTGCAGACAGGGCTGGATAGAAGATATAGGCCCATCTGAGGATGATTTAAGCACATCTCAGAGGGTTCTAATAGATAAGGCTACATCTCTACTAGGGATCACCAGGTGCATTGAGGAGAGCGTTCGAGAACATGGAGTATTTCAGGGTAACAGATTTAATAAGAGCTTGGGTGATAACTATCTCTCATATGTGAACAGTTTGAGATTGCTACTCCGAGAGATCGGAATAAAAAAGACGGTTGATGAAGCCCAGGATCTTCAAGCCTATGTCAAAGAGAAATACGGAAATGAGTGATATCAATATAGTCCAGGGGATTCATGACCGTAAGATTTTCCGGTCATTGTTTAAGGATCTGTCATCCTGGACGGCCTGGCTTGTGTGTTTAAAATCTATCTTTGCTCTTTCTATGAGTCCGGAGGAGTTGAAGGTTTACAGGAAACATACCGGAAGGAAACAACCGCCGTCCGTACCCTTTAAAGAAATATTTTTAGTAATTGGACGAAGGGGGGGGAAGTCATTTGTTTCGGCTCTGATTGCTGTTTACCTGGCTGTATTTAAAGACTGGAGTGATTGCCTGGCCGTGGGGGAAAAAGCCTATATCATGTGTCTGGCAACGGATCGTTTACAAGCCGGGGTGATATTTGGTTATATCCGAGGGATATTAGAACTTCCTATCTTACAAGGTTTTGTGATAAACGAAACCAAGGATGAGATCCAGTTAAAAAACAATATCATTATTTCAATTAAGACGGCTTCCTACCGGGGATTGAGGGGATTTTCAGTTTTGGCTGCAATTTGCGATGAAGGAGCACATTGGCGGATCGAGGGCGCAAATCCTTCAAAGGAAATTTTAACGGCACTACGGCCCTCTTTGGGAAACATCCCGAACTCTTTATTATTATTTATTTCTACTGGGTATGCCAAAAGTGGAATTTTATGGGAGGCATACCGGGACAAGTTCGGAAAGGATGACAAAGAGGTTTTGGTATGGCAGTCCTCAACCCGCGACATGAATCCTACCTATCCTATTGATGTTATTTCTAAGGCATTAAAGGAAGATCATTCGGCTGCTATGGCGGAATATTTTGGAAAATTCCGGGCGGATTTGGAAAGTTATATTTCAACCGAGGCTTTGGATGCGGTCATAATTCCCGGAAGATTTGAACTGCCAAAGATAGAAAAAGCGTCCTACTTTGCCTTTGTAGATCCGTCTGGAGGACGTGGGGATCAAATGGTTTTGTCCATTTGTCATAAGGAAGACAGCGGAAAAATAATTCAGGACGCTATTCGGATTAAACGGCCTCCCTTTAATCCCCAGGAGTGTGTTGAAGAGTTTGTTGAAACTTTAAAAGAATATGGGATTTCCTCAGTGACCGGGGATCGATATTCCGCAGAATGGAATAGTTCAGCATTTGAGAAAGAGGGAATCACTTATAACAATTCAGAGTTATCGAAAAGCGATTTATATATAGAGTTTTTGCCATTGGTTATGCAAGGCAAGGTTGAACTCCTGGACAATAAAAGACAGACCATTGAATTAAGACAATTAGAACGCCGGACCGGAAGGGGAAAAGATGTCGTTGACCATTCTCGTGGACTCAAAGATGATATCGCTAATGCGTGCGCCGGGGTGTGCGTGATGGCCGTTGAGGGGGAGAGTAAAGGGGCTGCTGGCATCCCTAGTGTTGGCATACATGATATATGGGGAGTGGAACGCCCTTCGGTATCAGAATCGTTTTTAGAGTTCTTCGGAGGGAGGAAATGAAATGGATATTTGGAAACTTATTGAATTAATAGAGCACATGAAAATTTCAAAATGGTTCGGTGTTCAATACATAAGAAATGGAGGACGAAGGTTGAAAAGTGTTAGTACAAACGATTTGGATTCCGAGAGAAAATTAAAGCCAAATTACATGAAAGACAGAGCGTTGAGGAAAAAAAAGAGAGCTGAACCGAAGTCTTTTGGATGGGTGGATTAATATGAGGGGAGGGCTTGAATTGCTTTTATGTGTAGCTATTGGCAATTCTTCGACCAACCCTCTCCTCTAAAAATAAGTTATGGAGGAAATTATGGAAAAAAACGAAAATGAAGGTAAGCAAATTCACGAAGAATGGGGCCGATGCGATTGCCAAGATTGTATAGAAAGGAGGGCGAAACAAAAATCCGCCTTCGTTTCTACCACCATCCCCAACTTTGCCAGAAAAAAAAGGGTGATAACGACTAGAGACTTGCCGAGTTTACTTTCAACTATTCACGGCATTGAAAAGGGGGAAAAGAAAAATGAGTAAGAACAAAGAATTTGAAATTGCCACTGTCCCGGATTTAATGAAACGGATCACGACATTATGGAGGACAAAGGAAGAAGAGGCTGCCACCTTGTACGATAAAGAAAAAGAAAGGTTAAAAACTGAAATCCAGAATGAAAAAAAGCTCACTGCACAACTAGAAAAACAACGGAAACTCGCTGCAAAACTGGAAACGGAATACCTGGGGATCGAGGAGAAAACCGAAGCCGAAGTAAAGGCAAGGGTTTCGAAAGGTGTCGCTCGAGAAAACGATGTTAGGAGTGGTAAAATAACTCTCGCAGAATTCAAAGCAAAGGGAAAATACGACAAGGATCTAACTTCAGAGGCAATGAAACAAAGCGCGAAAGAGCTTGAAAAGACATTGAAGGTTGTCAGAGAAAAACGTCTTGAGATCCTAAGGCTTGAAAAAGCGCTTTATGCATGTCAAAACTTAATCCGGAGTCTAGTCCTCCAGCCAGCCATGATATTGCAGCAAGTCCTCAAGGATTGCGGAGAAATTACAGATCGAGAAATCGGCCTATTCCTTGATGATAACTATGGCCTCCGCTCGCACCTAGACATGGCAGAGAGCAAATTATTACTCACAGTGGGCAAGAGTTTAACTCCTGGCTTTAATTTTGACCGGATGCCACTTGAAGAGGCTCACAAGCTCATTTTCAATCCGATAATCCCCCTGGACCTTGTGCCATTGCTAAAGGCCGAGCTTGAGAAAGTGCAAGGTGCTGAAGAAGTGCAAATTAACTTTTACCTGAGAAGTCGGGATTTTATGATCCGGCCATTTGGAGGCACGCTTAAATCAAGGCGTGGTCCGATAGAAAGGGAGGAAAAAAATGGAAAAAAAGACTGAAGAAATTCAAGAAAAATTTCACTGTCCATTCAATTCAAACTTGGAGTGCAAGAATTGCCGATTGCATCAAACCTATCCTGGCAGTGAAGGGGCTAAAGTTTGTGTCTTTCTCAGAATGAATGATTAAAGGAGGTCTAAAATGGATGCCATAGAACTAGAAAAACAAATAAATGAAAAATTTGGTGAGCATAAAGACCATAAAATTAATGAGAATTTCAAGCTTATCAGGACACTTGAAACAAACGAGATTGTCATACTGGATCTTGATTCACCAAAAAACGGGAACCATCTGTTGAAAGACGCATCTCAAGAAGAGATTAAAAATATATCTGATTATTTCGGGATTCACGACAACGACGAAAACGCTTTTATTCCCGATGTAGATCCATACAGTGGAGGCAAGCCAGGGGATGAGAACGACTTGATCCCGGACTGATTGAATCCTCTAGACATCTAGAGAATTCGAGAAAACGCCCCTCATTAGACCCTTACTGTACTCAAGATCACATCTCTAAGGGACTCTCAGGGCCTTGTTTTCTCGGGGAAAGTGGAAAAAAATATAAGTTTTATTATCCTTGACAACATGACATGATATGATGTATTTTGATATATATGAATATTAATGAGGTGATAGAATGAGTCATGAAATATTAACCAAAAAGGAAGCAGCGGAATTATTAAGAATTTCTATAGCAACGATTGACAGATTGATGAGAGACAGGAAAATTCCATTCTCAAAGATCAATGGAAAGGTTCTTTTCCAAAAGAAAGATTTAATCGATTTGCTAGAGAGCAAAAAAGTAAAATAAGGGGGAAATTATGAAGAAATTATTGGATTGGTTGAAGAATTCCTGGGGAATATTATTAGGACTAGTTCTTTATTTGATTGCAGTTAAAATCATCTATAATCAAATTTTGGATATCCGCTTTCAGATGCAGGCTTGGGGAGTAGTCACCCTTGTTTTTATTACTATTTATTATGCATGGCAAACACAGAGGCTTGTTAAACAACAACAAATTTCTTTAGAAGAAGACAAGAAGAAAAGAGAGGCTGATTTTTGGCTAGTAAGACTCAAGGAATATTATTCCCCTTTGAAATATAATTTAAATTATTTGACGGCCTCATTAGATTCCGAAACTTTCTTTCGTGATGAATTTATGGTTGCAACAGAAAAAATTTTAAAAATTGTTGGGCATAATCAATATTTGATTACAGAGGACTTATTAAAAAAAGAAGAAAACCTCCTTTATCTTTTGGCAAAGAATAAGGACCACTTTTTACATGGAGAGATCCCACCAGAAATAGTGTCCCCCATAATCCAAGCCATTAAAAAAATATTTAACACAATTGAAGAAGAGATTCGTTTCATTGAAGAAAAATTAGTGAAGACTTATGGATTTTTTACAGTCGAGTCTACTGGAATGTTAAAACTACAAGGAAAAAAAGGGCCGATACAGGTGATGGAAAAGGAGTAAATCATGGTTAAACCAAAAAAAGATAGAAACCTGAAATTTGTTGACGGCAAATGGTATGTGGATTTTACTTTTAATAAGAAGAGGATCCGCAAATTTGGAGGATACACAAAAGAACAAGCAAGGAATACGTTAGCAAAGTTGAGAATGACAAATCTTGATGAAAAACTCGGATTCAAAAAACCTGAAAAAAAGCCGGATATTCTATTTGCAGATTTTTCCCAAGAATTTATAGATATCTATGCAAAACAGAATAAAAGGTCATGGAGAAGAGATGAGACTTCCCTGAAAAGCCTTAAACCATTTTTTAAGGGAAAGACATTACAAGAGATCGGGCCAGACTTGGTTGAAGGCTACAAAGTTAAAAGGAAAGCCGATATTACACCTAGAAAAACTCCTGTAAAAGAAGCAACGATAAATAGAGAAGTTGCGTTGTTGAAAACAATCTTTAATATGGCTGTACGATGGGGGAGGATCGAAGCAAATAGGATTTTGAGCGTTAAGAAATTCAAAGAGAATCAAATGGATATGAAGATTCTAAAGGATGAAGAGGCAATTCGATTAATAGATTCTGCACTTCCGCATTTAAAACCTGTTCTCATCATTGCTTTAAATACTGGAATGAGAAAAGGGGAAATTCTAAGCCTCAAATGGGAAAACGTAGATTTTAAAAATGGCCTCATCTATGTCAAAGAGTCAAAGAGTGCGGATCGGGAAGTTCCTATGAATTATCTTGTATTTGGAACTATAAAGGAGATGCCTCAAACACCTGATTTTATATTCTATAATCCAAAAACAAATTCTCATATTAAAGATGTTAAAAATTCATTTAGGGCTGCACGTAACAACGCAAAAATTAAAGGGCTTAGATTTCATGATCTGAGACACACTGCCGCCACCAGGATGATTCAAGCCGGGGTTGACCTTGTGACTGTTTCCCGAATTTTAGGACACAGTTCAATTCAAATGACAATGCGTTATGTCCATTCTACAACGGAGATCATGAGACAAGCGGTTGAAAAATTAGGAAAAATTTACGAACAGACACGACAAAAAGTTGACAGTCCTACTATAGAGGTTGAAATCAAGAAGCCCGTAAGTCATTCAATATATGATAATTAGAGAGTTTTGTTTCTTTTAAAACCGTGGACTTCGAATCCGAAGGTCGGGGGTTCGAATCCCTCCGGGCGTGCCACTTTTCCTTCCCTATATAGTGTTTATCTTCAAGCTATTTTTTTTCTTCGTCCTCAGTGGATTGTTGCGGGACTTCTTTCAGTTCTTCTGTATTGTTTTATTGTTATAGTAAAAATATAACCCTAGCCCCACGGATGACATATGGGGTGAAGTCTGTATAATAGATAGAACAGTAGACTTGCATCTAAATCAACGATTTAGGGGATATTTGAATATTTACTTAATTTTCACCAGCTCGACACGTCTATTTTTCGCTCGACCCTCTTCCGTATCATTAGATTCTATCGGTTTGGTCAAGCCATAGCCCTTCGAGACCAGACGTGAAGATTTAATACCGTAAAGCACAATGAAATTTTTTACGGTCTCCGCCCTTTTGCCAGACAAATCAAGGTTGTGTTGTGCAGCCCCGGTATTATCGGTGTGGCCTTGAATCTCTATTTTAAGATCCGGATAGAGTGTCATCAGCCTGACAAACTCAGAGAGAACCTTTTCGGCTCCCAACTGAAGCCTGTCGCTGTCCACAGCAAAATTAATTCCATAGACCGCGATCCGTCCATCCGTGTCGAGAGCTTTTTTTAATTCTTCTGCACCGAAACTCAAGACCGGGACCAATGGTTTTTCGTCTATGATTTCCAATGTGTAATCAGCGGAGGCTATAATCAGTTTTGCCCAGGTTATGCCCCCATCTTTTCTAGGAATTGAGAAAACCAGAGAATTGCTCCCTTTACTGTGCTCTCTGCCCCCTTTTTCCAGAGCGGCTGAAATATAATTTCCAATTATTTCCCCTCTAGATACACGCGCTATTTTTTCTCCATTGCTATCTAACATTTCATATCGTAAGCGCCAATATTCTCCACTTACATCTTTTGAAACTCTCATGCCGCCTTCAACAACTCTGATCGTAAGCGTAAAGTATGACTCCTGTCTTGAGGATCTTTCGATGAGGTTTGCTCCAGGCATTGGTTTAATGACCGGGTGTTCCAACTTCTCACTTTCTTGAAATGCCAAAACAGATAAAGAACTTATGATTAAAAAAATTGAAAGCAAACCGGTTAATGTGATTTTTTTCATCAAGTTACTCCTTTTTTATTGTTCTTTTTTTTTAGGCTGATAGTTTTTTAATACTTTTTTATTCTGGAGCCTTAAAGCTGAAAGTAGTGTGATGAGAGCCACAAAACCTAGTATGATAGCCATGATGGTCCAGGATTCTCCTACCGCGATTCTTATGCGGCGAAGTAGGAGGAGTCGCTCTATCCAGATAAGGCTGCCACAAATAAGGTAAATTTGATAGATCCTTATAATCCACTTCCGCTTAATAAGAAAAAGGAAGGGGAAGAGAAGGGCTAGCGGGACCAATAAATTCAAATCGACTCGTGAAAAATGGGCTGCAAGCAACACACTCGAGATGATAGGGAGAATAAGATATTTTGTCATAATGACCAAATTATAACATGTTTCTCCAAAACAAAATCAATACTTTTTCTCCAATTGACAGAGATGACGCTTATTATTATCCTGTAATCCTATGAAACTGTCACATCAATCTAATCTATGATTTCAGGAGACAGATATGCGCGGACGAATCATTGTTTCGATATTAACCGTTTTCCTTTTCGTCAATTTGGGCCTAGCTTCAGATCAGACAAATTGGCCTCAGTTTAGAGGCCCTGGTGGATTGGGGATAGCGCAGGGAGGCCAGAAACTGCCTGTGGAATTTGACCAGACGAACAATATGATCTGGAAGAGTGCTGTCAGTAAAGGAAATTCTTCACCGTGTGTGTGGGGGGACCGTATTTTTTTAACGGGACTGTCGGAAAAAAAATTGGAGACGATATGTTTGGATCGTAACACTGGGAAAATTCTGTGGAGTCAGTCTGTTACACCGGAAAAAATTGAACGCGTCCATCCCATAAACTCTCCGGCAACGCCCACTCCCACAACCGATGGAGAGCACGTATTTGTCTATTTTGGTTCATACGGATTACTCTGCTATGATTTTGAAGGCCACGAAAAGTGGATCAGAACTCTTCCTCCGCCCCTGAGTATGTATGGGACGGCGGCGTCTCCGATTATAGCTGGAAATTACCTGATTTTTTGTAACGATCAAAAAACAGGATCCTATCTGGAAGCTGTTGATCCCGAGTCGGGGAAAACCGTGTGGAAAACATCACGGGAGAAGTTTCCCGCAGCCTGGTCAACGCCCATGTTCTGGAAGAACAATGGAGTCGATGAACTGGTCATCTATGGCATTTGGTGGATGACGGCCTACGACTTAAAAACCGGAGCAGAACGGTGGTCGGTGCCGGGTCTTACGGATGAGCCCTGTATAACTCCTGTTAACGGAGAGGGATTGGTGTTCACTACATCGTACAACATGAAGAACAATCCTGAGGTGATCGGGCTTCCCGAATTTGATGAGCTGTTAGAGGAATACGATAAAGACAATGATGGCGAGCTGACCCGTGAAGAAATCAAGGGAAACCAGAGTATTTTGTCCAGATACGATGCCGATGGGGAGGGAGATCACCCTCTGCGCGGCTTTTTTAGATTTTTAGATGTGGACCGAAGCGGAAAGATCACGGTCAAAGAATGGAGCAAAATGATTTCCTTTCTCAACAGCTTTAAACAAGAAAATGCATTGATGGCGATTCGGCCATCGGACGATCCTGAAAAGGAGCCTGAGGTTGTCTGGAAGCACAACTATGGAGTGCCCGAATGTCCGTCGCCGCTCTATTACGATGGCCGCATTTATATGGTTAAAAATGGGGGGATTGTATCATGCTTGGTGGCAGAGACGGGCGAATTGAAATATCAAGATAAACTAAGAGCGGGGGGACCTTACTACTCCTCGCCGGTTGTAGGAAATGGGAAAATTTATGTGTCCTCCGCACGAGGTGTGATTACAGTTTTTGAACCCGGAGATGATCTGAATGTTTTGGCGCATAATGATTTAAAGGAACGGATGATGGCGACGCCTGCGATTGTTGATGGGACGATCTATGTGAGGACTGAAAACAATGTTTATGCCTTTGGACTCTTGACAAAACATATCCGTTAAGTCAATTTGAAAGATAGTACGACAAAATAATATCACATCAGCAAGAAGATTAAAAGGAGGAAGAAGTGAAAAGAATATGTTTCATGCTCTCAGTTCTTTTTATCGTGTCCAGTCTCTGTTTTCCCAGTGAAACGAATTTCAATCGGGCTGTACAATATATGCCGTTGGGAGCAGAAAGGTCAGAATTCAAGCCTTCCCTGTTTGAGTTTGACTCTGATTATTTGGCCCAAAAACTTCGGGATATCGAAAAGGCCAGTTCTCTGCAAAGAACGGGTCGGCTGCTTTTTATCGGGGGAGGACTGCTGACCGTGATGGGTTCGATATTCTTTATAGGTTCTAAAAATTTTGGCGGTGACTGCTGCGAACAAAAATACAGGAATTGGGGATATCTATTTTTAGGCACGGGATCTGCAATGGTCGCGGGCGGTTTGATCATGACGAGCAAAGGGAAAAAAATTGAGAGAGGCCTGGCTCTGCACTTCGATCCTGTCCGGAAAGAGGGGGCTCTAGGATTCAGACTGATGTTTTAGGTCTATCCGATGATAAATGATGAAAGCCATCCAAGTTAAAAACCTGACAAAAAATTTTAACGGTGTTGTCGCCGTGGACAATATCACCTTCGATGTGGATACGGGGGAACTCTTTGGCCTTCTCGGTCCGAACGGGGCCGGAAAAACGACGATGATCAATATGCTGTCCACTCTCCTGAAAGAAACATCCGGTTCAGGGACTGTCGCCGGCTTTGATATTTCCAAGAATAAAAACGATGTCCGGCGCAGCATTGGTGTTGTTTTCCAGGAGCCGGCGTTGGACTCTAAACTGACTGGGAGAGAAAACCTTGAGTTTCATTCCATGATGTATGGGATTGGAAAAGAGGACCGGAAGGCAAGGATCAGAGATGTCCTCAATCTCGTTGACCTGACTGAAAAGGAACGTGTCCTGGTGGAGAAGTATTCCGGAGGCATGAAAAGACGTCTGGAAATCGCGCGCGGATTGATCCACAGGCCAAAGGTACTATTTCTGGACGAACCCACACTTGGGCTAGATGCACAAACCAGACGCCATATCTGGGATTACATAAAAGGACTCAATAGAGAAACGGATGTCACGATCATATTGACCACTCATTACATGGAAGAGGCCGATTTTTTGTGCTCACGGATTGCCATTATGGACCAAGGCAAATTTGTAGCCCTGGGTTCACCATCCAAGTTAAAGGATATTCTTGGAGGTGATGTTGTCACTCTTGAAATTGAAGGCCATGCAGATGAATTGATCGATTTGATGGAAAGCCTGGAGTGGATAAAAACTTTGACTCAACACAACAGCCATCTAAGCTTGACCTTGGAGAAAGGGGAGAGGCGTATTCCGGAATTGATCAATTTAGCCCATAAAAATAGTGTCCGGGTCACAAGTGTACATCTGCGGAAACCCAGCCTCGAGGATGTGTTCCTTCATTATACAGGCCGGACGATTAGGCAGGAGGAATCCACTCAGTCAGAGCGGAATAAGGCTATGATGAGAGGGCGTATGGGGCGTAGACGATGATAAGCCGAACCGCGATTTATGTTCTGTGGCTTAGGGAAATGAAACGGTTTCTCCGTGCGAAATCGCGAATTGTTGGAACTGTGGCCATGCCTCTTTTCTTTTTACTTTTTTTGGGCATGGGATTCAGGAGAATTGCCATTCCGGGGATGAGTGAGGATGTAGATTATTTCCTTTATCTTGTGCCGGGGATATTAGGAATGAATCTTCTGTTCTCGTCGACTTTTGGCGGCCTTTCAGTGCTCTGGGATAGAGAATTCGGTTTTCTTAAGGAAATCATGGTAGCTCCAGTTTCCCGTGTTTCGATCGTGATAGGAAGAATTGCCGGCGGGGTGACAACAGCCTTAATCCAGGGATTATTTATACTGGGGGTCTCATCTCTTATGGGTTTCCGGATAAAGTCCATTCTCTCCCTGGGAATGACGTTTGTATTGATGATGTTAATTTCCGTGGCCTTTCTTGGTCTTGGTCTAATATTTGCCTCCAAGATGAAAGATATGCAGGGATTTTCCATGGTGATGAACTTTGTGATTTTCCCGCTGCTTTTTCTTTCAGGAGCTTTTTATCCCTTGGAAAACTTTCCGTCTTGGTTGAGGTACATCTCGTATCTCGATCCGTTGACATACGGAGTTGATGGATTGAGAGGAGTGCTCGTAGGGATTTCTTCCCATTCCATTCTCTTCAATTTTGTCATTATGGTGGGATTTGCGATGGTCATGATCTTTCTCGGCGCATATTTCTTTGAAAAAAGTGAAAGCGTCTAGCTGGTTTTGATATGTTCCCCTTTACTGATTTTTTAGAGGCAGTGACTTTTCTTCAGTCTTTGTCTTTTTTCTTCTGTTCAGGGAGTTTTTTAACAGAGGTTTCGCTGACAAGTTCGAGCTTGTCTGCAAACTTATCCAGGCGTTTGTCGGCGTCATCATATTTGCTTTTAGCGTTGCCCAGGTGAGCGCCGAGAACTTCAAAATCTTTTTTGAATCGGCCTAAATCTCCCTGAAGCCGGGAGAGGGATTGAAAAATGATCTGGGCCGACTTTTCGATTTGAAGGCCTTTTAGACCCAAAACGATCACCTGAAGATAGGCAAAAAAGGAGTTGGGGGAGACGGGGATCACTCTTTTTTGTGTGGCATAGGAAAAAATACCCCGGTCATCTCCGGTGTTTTCATCCTTGAGAATAGTCTCGTAATAGATGTTTTCTGCCGGGATGTACATAAGGGCAAAATCGAATGTATGTTCGTCAGGGAGAATATATTTTTTGGCAATATCGGAGATGTGTTTTTTGACATCTGAAACAAATTTTTTCCGTAGATCTTCCTTTTCTTTGGGATCGTCCTCATGGAGATATCTTTTGAAATTATCCAGCGGAAACTTCGAATCAATAGGAACGAGGTTGCTGCCGATTTTGACGACCGCATCGACGATATCTCCGCTTTTGAACTTGTACTGGAGGTTGAAGTGGGCGGACGGGAGGATTTGTGAGAGCAGATCGCCGAGGAAGAGCTCACCGAGTCCTCCTCGGAATGTCGGAGCCCTCAGCAGGTCTTCCAGATTGGAAATACTTTTGGCTTTGTCCAGAACCTGTCGTGTGACATGTTCCACTTTGCCCAGGTCTTTTTTGACTTCCCCCAGTGTGCTTCCGATATCGCCCGTGGTCTTCTGAAATTGTCCGCTCAAGTTCTGCAGCTGCTGGTTGATATTTTGTGTGAGCTGGCCGATCTGCTGCTGCATGAGGGACAAGGCTTTGCTGTCATCTTTGGATTCTCGTAAACCTTCGATTTTTTGAGTGGTGTTCCGGATGGACCAGATGAGGAAGACAAAGAGGATAAGGAGTGCGGCTCCAAAAACAAAAATAAAAAGTGTCAGGTCCATATGGTGTCAACCTAGGCCTGGACATTATAAAAGAAAACCAGATAAAAGTTAAATTGACAACAGAAAAAGACTTTTCTAAACTATAGGGGCTTTATGGCCCGTTAGCTCAACTGGTAGAGCAACAGACTCTTAATCTGTAGGTTGAAGGTTCGAGTCCTTCACGGGTCACT
>SDBS01001590.1_pt1 | contig 23089 bp, 18 predicted proteins | sample 2277091 | NCBI WGS metagenome assembly SDBS01 (sample SAMN10404972, study PRJNA504765) | marine sediment metagenome | isolation source: marine sediment core GS10_PC15, 163 cmbsf | place: Arctic Ocean: Southern Knipovich Ridge | collected 2010
TAAACCTACAGGAGTCTCTTGACAGCCTCAATTCCTTTTTTTGCTGCTGTGTCCGGGTCAGGCAGGGGCAAAACTTCCAGGGATAGGAACCCCTGGTAACCTACCTTCTTTAGTGCAGACAAAACTTCCTCAAAGTTGATATGCCCATATCCAGGAGCCCATCTATTACTGTCCACAAGATGAACGTATCCTATTAAGCCTTTGGCTTCCAAGATACTATTCACAAAAGAGACCTCTTCTATATTCATGTGATAGGTATCTATATGCAAAAGAACATTGTCTCTATTTAGCTTTTCAAGAAAATCTTTTCCTTCTAGGATGGTGTTTAGCCAGTTCGCCTCGTATCTATTGATCGCCTCAATGAAGATATCCATTCCTTTTTCCTTGGCAAAATCAGCGCACCTCCTAGAGGCATCAATGACCCACTCAAGAGCTTCATCTTTCTTCGGCGCCTCTGGTAGATTTCCTTTCACCAGGCCAACAATGACAGGAGCAGAAAACTCAGCCGCAAAATCTATCTGTTCCATAATTCTTTTCACCGCTCTCTCCCTCACCTTCTTGTCCTGATTTGTGAAGGTAAGAGAGTCCATTAAGGCAGCTTGTCCGGTAGCTATGGAGGATAAAGAAATACCACTCTCTTTTAGCACTTCTCTCAGCTCACTTTTGTCTAACTGCTCCGGATCTCTTGAGGCTATTTCTACCCCATCATAACCTAATTTTGCTAATTTTTTGATGCTTTCCTCAAGGTCTCCTTTGTAAATAATTGGCCCAAATTTAGCCTCCTTGGTAGAGACTACTCCTGCTATTTTCACTTTTCTTCTCCTTTCCTCCAAGATTCTTTGAGTGCGCAAAGCTTCTCCCAAGCAGGCCTTGAAGGCCTAGTTCCTCCAGCAGCTTTGACTCCTAGCCTCGGTCCCACCGTCCTATACATAAGCTCTATGTCATGAAGAGTAGCTCCACTCTCCGCAAAGCCGGTGGAGGTTGTCACATAATCCGCTCCTGCTTCCTCAGCCACGTTGCAAGCCGTTATCTTCTCCTCATCGGTTAGGTAGCAGTTCTCCAGGATTACCTTGACCAAAATTCCTCCCTCAAAACAAGTCCTCATGCCGCCAGCTGCTCTCGTAATAAGTTCCTGGGCATCTCTATCAAGGAAGCTGCCGTGAGAGCATTCGGTAAAACTATCCCCTTTTCTACCAGAATTGACTTGGGCGGCCTGTTAACATCTCAGGACCGTCCTGTGTGACCACTAATTCTTGTTCTACGCACATTGTGCCGACCCCGGCTATTTCGATGCGAGGTTCTATACACAGGACCATATTCTCCTTCAGCTGGATATCCGCCCATCCAGAAACAACAAAGGGAAGCTCAACCACCTCTATGCCGATTCCGTGCCCAAACGGAAACACTCTGACGTCTTGACTCTCCAAGAATTCAAGTGCTGTGGAGATTGCTTGGTCAGGTGTCACTCCTGGTCTCATTGCTCCCAGGAGTCTATCCGTTGCCTGTACGGATGCCTCAAACAGTCTCTTTTGCTGTTCGGTGGGGTCACCAACTGTTGCCCCTCTCGATACATCGAACGCATACCCATGATACCAACCAATAAGATCGACATAGACTACGTCGGCTTTTTCGACCTTCCGCTCCGAAGCAAGAGGCCATTTTATCCCCTGAAACCCATGAGGAGAATGCACTTTCACTCGAGCTACATAGTCAGCCCCTTCATCGTATGCAATCCCGGAGACGGTTTGTGCTATCTCCCGTTCTGTCATGCCTGCTTTAAGAGAGTCCAACGCAGTAAGCGCTTTCTCAGCAATTTCTGCAGATTTTCGCAGAATCTTTAATTCGGAGGAGCTCTTTATCATTCGCTGATTCGTCAAAATGTCATCGGCGGGCTCAAAAATAGTTGTGGCCAGACTTTCTCTAATTTCTTCGTAGAAGCTAACTGGCACAATGTCGGTTCCCACCACTCCTATCTTTCTTCCATTCAATCCCCTGTTTTTGATGGAATCTACAACCTCTCTTACTATGTTCAATCCTGTCTTGACAGAACCTACACCTACAACACTATCCTGAGAATATCCGAAGGGGGCGATGAGAACGGAGTGCGTATCACCTACCGGAAGAACCAATGCACTGTAACCCAAGCCCTTCACATCCTTGCTTACATTAGCGTACGGGAATCCGATACGATGGCCAACCAGATAGCCTACGTTTCCCTCTCGCTCACAATATCCGGAAAAGACCAACAATCCATCAATCCCTCTATCTTGCGCTAGTTGTTTTGTGTGCTCAACGCGTTTGAGAAACTCACCTTTCGAAATTCTGAACTGCTCGGCCATTCTCGCTATCCTCACTTACTTCCAGGTTCCCCTGTAAGACCTATGATGATTCTTAGATGTGGGAAATACCCCGTAAGAGAAAGGGACCTCGCCGTTTGGTGTGAAATGAATCCTTTTCATTTGAGAATATGCCGCAGCACCTTTGTGCTTCCCGCCTCCTAACTACCCTTCATCCCCAGGTCCCTGATAGGGATAGTACTTATGATAAGGCTGTGCCCGGGGATAAAGGTCCATTTCCGCCAGTTTCTCCATATGGATAGCGTCGGTCGGGCAGACTTCCTTACATAGACCGCAGCCGGAACACTTGGAAAGGTCCATCTGTGCTTTCTTATTCACAATGTTGATAGCGAAGTAGAAGCAGCTGCGCTTGCACACACTGCATCCGTCACACCTAGCAGGTTCAATCACTGCATAGATACCAGGAGTACCTCTTTCTACTTTGTCCGGTGACACGATATAGGGAAGAGCTGTACCTCTCATCTGCTCTAGATTCTCGTAGCCCTTCTCTTGCATGAAGGTTTGCATGTTTCTCTTCCAGGATTTCACCACATCATATCCATGAACCATTACTGAAGCACAGGACTGGACCACATGTGCTCCCACCATAATGAACCTGACCACATCTTCCCAGTCATAAACGCCCATATTACCCATAATGGGGACATTGACTCTTGGTGCGGTCTTGGCTACCCACTTGAGACCATAGCCAATTAAAAAGGGTCCTCCCCAACCGTGCATAGACCCAAAGGGGGATGGCTTACCTGACTCGATATTAATCCAAATTCCTGATAATCTATGGGAAACCGTTAATAATGGCGCTCCTGCTTTCTCAAGAATTGTTGCCCATTCGGATACATCCCCAGCTTGAGAAGATATCTTAACGGAAAAAGGGATTTTCAGGGCGTTTTTGGCAGCTCTTACCACCTCCTCCCCCTGTTCGAGCAGGCGCCATCCTAACATGGATCCTTCCTCTTTTGTCCCCGGCTCGCCAGCATAGGGACATCCAAAGTTCAGCTCGACCATATCTGCCTTGGTCCCGTTCATGAGCTGGAAATATTCTTGCCAAGTTGAAAGTTCGCCGCCCATAATACTGCCTATGACCACGCCAGAGTCCCCAACCGCTTCTTTAGACGCGTTTACCATTTCTACGTAATCATCTTCATTTAGAGGTGATGCATCCTCAATACAGGAAATTGTAAAGTACCTCGGGGTCTTTTTCGGATAATCTGGATAATTCTTATATTCCCAGAGCTTAAATCTTGGTCTAGCTGCCACTCTACTATGCGGTGTGGGGAATAACGTCTTTATGACCGCCCCCGCCCACCCAGCCTCAATCCCTCTCTTTATGTTCTCCACGCTCATTGTTGGGGTCCCTGGAGCCAGAACGAAAGGATTCTTAAACTTCACCCCACACACCTCGACAGACATGTCTATGTTCTCTTTCACCCCAATTACCTCCTATCGGTGGTTCCTGGGAATTGCTCGTTAGGGAATTTCGCTATTACAACGTCGCTACGCCGGAGCCCACACCACCTAAGCTGCTTCTTGCTTGAACCATCTATCAAGAATGCAGTAAAACCCGCACCCTGCAAAACATCTTGTCTTAATAGCCCTGTGCGCATCCATCCTTTCTGGGGTCTGAGGCTCCCAAAAGAGATCTTGTATCGGGGTCCATCAGTATGACCTGTCCCCCTCCAAACTCATTCCACTCGGTCGAAATCAAACGATGACCCTTGGCGACCAGGGCCTTTTTCACCTGTAAGTCGACATTTTGTTCCAGACTGACTTCATTTCTCTCGTAGAATCGAAACCGGGGCATATTCAAGGCCTCCTGAGGATTCAACCCATAGTCAAGTATGCCGCAGAGCACCTGCAGGTGCCCTTGAGGTTGCATAGAACCTCCCGTCACCCCAAAACTCATGAACGGTTTGCTCTCGTGAAATACCATCCCGGGAATTAACGTGTGGAAGGGTCTTTTGCCCGGTTGTAGGCAGTTAGGATGGTTAGGATCAAGAGAAAAAAGACACCCTCTGTTGTGTAGAACAATCCCTGTATCGCCCACAACTACTCCTGAACCAAACCTGTGAAACAGACTATTGATGAAAGATACCACATTGCCGGCACTATCCACTACGGCCAGATATACCGTGTCTTCAGAAAGTGTACCAGCCTCCGCTTCTGGCTCCGCCGTGTCGCCAATTAGCTTCCGACGCTCGGCGGCATATTCCTTCGACAAAAGCCTACTCAAAGAAATGTCGCAGAAATCTGGATCGCAGACATAAGATTCAGCGTCGGCAAAGGCAAGTTTTGTGGCTTCAATAAGGAGGTGGTAATACTCGCAGGAACCCTGAGGAATGGAGCACAAATCGTAGCCTTCCACTATGTTCAAAGCCTGAAGAGCCACGAGTCCCTGTGTATTTGGTGGAAGCTCAAAAGCAGTGTATCCTCGGTAAGAGGTGCTGATGGGATCAACCCAGACCGGCTCATAACTCTTCAGATCTTCAAGGGCAAGAAGTCCCCTCCGTCTCTCTGATGCTCTCGCAATCTTATGCGCAATATCTCCCCGGTAGAAGGTCTCTTCCCCGTCCAAAGCTATCTCTTCCAGAGTCCTTGCCAAATTTGGCTGCCTAAACATCTGTCCGGGGCTGGGGGCCCTGTTCCGGACAAGGTATTCATCTGACCCGTGCCGCTGGAGTTTCCTTTCCTGCGTGTGCCATTCTCTACTTATGGTCTCGGTAACGGGGAATCCCTCTTTGGCATACACAATGGCAGGAGCAAGGAGGTCTTTCAAATCCATACTGCCATGAGCTTCGAGAAGCATTGCCCAACCGCTGAGAGCCCCCGGTACAGTCACCGAAAGTATGCCGTCTTGCGGAACACTGCTATACCCCCTTTTTCTATATTCTTCTATTGTTGCAGCAGCTGGGGCCCTTCCGCTGGCATTCAGGCCCCTCAATTGTCTCGTTTGAGAGGCATAGACAAGAGCAAAGACATCTCCTCCAATACCCGTACTTGCAGGCTCCACCACTGTTAGAACAGCAGCCGCAGCGATAGCTGCGTCAATGGCGTTGCCTCCGTCCTTGAGAACATCGAGTCCTGCCTGAACAGCAAGGGGGTGACTGGTGGCTACCATTCCCTCCCTGCTCATTACCACTGAACGTCTGGAGTCAAACTCATAGGAATACCTATAACCCATATTCTCTTCCTTTTCGATTACAAAGGATTCAAGCGCTCCGCCCACCACGCTAAGGTTGTAAGAGAGCAATTGGGAGGGATGGTTCCAGAAGACTGCAATCATAATTGCCTACCGCTTTTTTCAAGTTCTCAAGAACTCCCCCTTATTCCTTCAAGATTCCGGGGCCTACACCATACCTTTTTTCATGTAGTACTGCCTTGCCTCTGCCAATATCCCCTCTATGGCCTCATCTTGACTTGCTGTTAATGGCGTCGACCTGTGCGTGGACAGTATCTCCTCGATTCTCTTGTTTGCGTAATCCAGGCAACTCTTCTTGCCTGCCTTCGTCCACTCAGAGTACGTCAATCTATCAGCCGCTTTGGGCACGAACTGCTCCTTTTCCCACCACTTCCTGGTGTGTTTCTTGTTGAGATAGAAACCAGGAATCGGTCCAACCTCCTCTATGAGGTTTATGGCCAAGGTCTCCTCATCTACCTTGACACCTTCCAAAAAACGCCCTATCATGCCTGCTATATCATCGTCTAGCACGGCTTGGGCAGGATGAGCTGTAAGTTCACCATGTATGGCGCCATGTAGCCATATGACGTTAGCTCCGGACAGAGCAGCAGTCAAGGTATTAAGTCCCGTCTCATAGCCATCCTGGAAGTCTATACTTTTCGAGCTACTGAGACTGCCGCTATTAAGTGTGGGGATTCCATATTTTCGCCAAATTTGGTTGAACACTACATGGTGTAGAGAACATCCTATGGCACCAAAGGCGGGAGATCCCGTTCGCATGTTCTGGGGAAATGTAGTACACCTACCAAGGACCCTTGTTTTTGGCTGTATGAGCTGCAGCAGGACCAATCCAGCGATATTTTCAACGTTGTTGCTCACAGTCGAGCCGGCAATCGTAGCTGGCCCAGTCCCCCCATGAATCAAACCGCTCGGTAGGATCATAGGAAATCCAGCTTCAGCACCTCTGAAAGCGGCTTCGACTTGATCACTGGGAAGCGTCAATGGTGATGCACCGTCCACAACGCCCATGATTTCTGCTCCAATTGCCTGTGCCATTTGTATAATGAACATATCGGCCCCATTCGTGTTAGCTTCAGCCAAGAACTTAGTTGAATGCCTTATCTTAGCAGCGGCCCCTTCTAAGACGCACATAACTGGAGGAAGGCCCTCAAATCCAAACCATGGATAGGGTCCTATCAAATGAACGTTATCCAATGCATCCAGAATCGTTATGTAATCGTAATACTCCTTTCTGGTTGGTTTTCTTAGCTCCCAGATATCCAGATCCACAGTTCCCATTCCGGCATTGCTCACAAAATACGTGGTGTTCCTACCTATAATCAGATCATTCTTCGAGTCTCTCGCTTTGACACGAAAGGAACTGGGAGCTTCACGCAAGCATTCTTCCACCAGGCTCGACGGAAAATACACTCTCATCTGACCGTAATCTACTTTACAGCCGCCATCCTCAAACAACTTTAGTGCTTTCGCATGCTCCACTCTAACTCCCGTCTTCCAGAGGACATCTAGTGTCCCCCTGTGAATTGCCTCTACCTTTTCCTCAGTTAGTATCTCCAAGGGTTTTAGGTGGCGGGTAAATCCTCTTAGCATTCTTACATCCTCCCTTATCAAACGGCTTTTCTGTGAAGCACTTATGTCCCGGAGCCCCTATTGGATCCTACATGGAAGCTCTTCATTCTGGAACTACCTTTTTCATTCCACTTATCTCGGCAAAATATTCCAGCTCTTCCCTTATCTGAGCATAGGTTAACACGATATGATGCTCAAATCCTTCCGCAGTCATAACCTCTACCATATTTGAGATATTGCAGTCAAAGCGAACGTAGAAACTGGAGCGCCCCGGGGGTATGGAACCCGGGGGAGAAACAGCTTCTCCCTGTAGAATAAGCATAGCGGTTTGACCGCTCAAAGGATTAGCCTTAATTTTGGAACCGGTTATAAAGCCTTCCTTGCCAACCGCTTCAATGGCAACCCCAGACGTTTCTCGACCATGGAACAGGAGCACACTGGTACGCGCTGGCACCAAGGCAATACCTTTTGCATCGTTCGCAAAAGATAGTGGCATAGCACCTTCATGAAACAAAAAAGAAACTCCAGTCTCGCTGTTTGCCGACCCGAAGTCTGTCTCATAGGCGGCCTGGCCTCCACAAAGATTCTCAACCAATGAGGTTATGACACATGAAATATCCGATTCCTGCGTGACACAGATTCCTTTCTCTGCTAGTAAAGAAGCGGCCAGACATATGGTAACGCCCTTTCCCCCTAATTCAGGCCAGTCACGGATAGCAACCCCATCGAGGTTGTATTTTTCTATGATAGAGCTTAGTGCTAAATAGCTCCGGATGGCTTTCTCCAATTCTTCCCTCTTTACCTTCAACGCACTGACCTTAGACACTGAATCATCAGCCAACTTACCAACTTCTCGATCCTTCAGGTTCTCAAACAAGGAAACGAGTTCTAAAGTATCTAGGTAGAGAATATTTGGTACTATTTTTCGCATAGAGTACCCATTTGACGAGGTGACTGCCATACCCAGGTTAGGTGCTCCAATCTGAGCTATTGCAGCTCTGCTTACTTCTTTAGCCGCCATGGCTGCTTTTGCCATTTTGGCCAATCTAGCGGCGCTTTCTCTGCCAATTCCATTCCCGATAACCTTCAGAAAGTCTTTTCTCAAGTGAACTAAATGGCTGTTGGCTATTAATGTTCCCAGCATCGGGGCCGCGAGATCCGGTGAGGAGGCTAGACTCCAAAGAGCTATGGGGCAGAAGTCAAGTTCACGAGCTATGATGTCTATAAGCTCTTCGCGAAAATATTGGGGCACAAACAATATCGCTATATCTACGTCATTTTTCCGTAACGTATCCACCGCAGCAATCACTTCTGGACCAGTATACAAAACGCTGCCCACATCCACAATATCCAGCGCGAAACTGTTCAATTCTTGGATTGCCCTCTTCTTAAGCTCATCCATATCACAGTAGACCTTAAAGTGGATATGGCCTATTAGCAAAAGGCCGACTTTCGGTCTCCGTCTCCTTATCATTCCCGCCTCCTACTCAAAGATTGTTGTACCTTTTTCGTCATCGATATTAGCTAATTCAAGAAGCTGACCCCTTTTATTCCACCCGTGTTCCACCTGGTAATCAAAGGATGAGTTTCCCAGGAGCGTTTTGATCTGAGAATGCCCTCAGACATGAATTCATAGAGATAAGAACTCCATCTTGAAGAAAGTGAGGGCTCCATCATGGATTAAAATCCCGCCAGGTAAATCTTGGTTGATACCCTAATTCTTTCTGAGCCTTGCCGATGTCAAAGAGGGCCCGATGCCTATCAGTTATAAAACTGTTTTCATTTTTGATACGTTTCACGTCAGGATAATACCTGCGTATGAGTTCTATCGACTCTACCGTGGAGAATACATCGGCAGCTCCAATATTGTAGACATCGTAATCAACTTTTTCCTCTTCCAAAGCCTTTAACGCCAGCATGTAGGCTTGAGGGAGATCTCTGGGGTCAACATATTGCCAAATAAAGTCCCTGAGCGTTAGAGACTTGCCTTTCAACTTATGTTCCGGGTTATCTATATCCTTTCTCGCATCAATCCAAACTTCTCGAAAAGGGAAAACGACAGTAGCTAGACGCAAGCATATTGCTTTGATCCCATATCTCTTGTGATAAGCATAGCACAAATGCTCACCTATCAGTTTTCCTAATCCGTACATGTCCTCGGGAAGATGAGAAATTTGCTCATCCACCGGAAAATACTCAGGAGTGAAAGGTGAAGACCAGAATATTACTCCCCAGGCACATATACTACTGGTGAATACCATATTGGCAACGTGGTTTTGTTTGGCAGCCTCCACCACATTGAACGTCCCGTCAACATTTACCTTCATCATTCTAGCATCTTCGCCCGTATAAATGGGAATGGCTGCTAAATGTACTATACCGTCAACGTCTTCACTGGCCTTCAGTAGATCCTCCAATTTGGTTATGTCCCCTCTGAAGAATTCGACATCCTCGCGTTCGGGTTTTTGCATATCAAAAACCTTTACCTGGTATCTCTTGACAAACTCAGGCAGAAGATACCTGCCTATCCTGCCCGCTCCGCCCGTTACAAGTATTCTGTTCATACGCTAACCTCCTTCTTCTTCACTAAATTGGCGTGAATTTCAGAAAACAGTCTTCCTGAAGTCTAAACTCCATTGGATCTCCTATTAATGGTTTTCTACATTGAATCTGACCCTCTAACTCACCTGCGCAAGCAAGCCCAGAAAGCCAATCACTCCCCATACAACTTCATCGGGATACGTTTCAGTTCTTTCCAGAATGCCAACTCGTCTAAATAGGATTCAACATTTCCCTGAGCGATGGCAAAGTGATGGGAAAATCCGCTACTCATTAATGTTTCCAGGAAATCAAGAGCTGAAAGAGAATTCCCATTCATTTTCATATGGTTAAACCAAGCTCTACCTCCGGCATAACTGGGTTTACTTTTCTCCATAACATCTGCGGTAAAAGCCAATATGTGCTCTCCGTCTTCAGCAAGACAAGCTACGGTGGTAGACTGAGGAGAGAAAATCGTGTCATGTACCGCACCTAGTTTGTACAAGGAATGAGGACAATAGCTTCCTTCGCCTTTTGCTGCCCAACTAGAGGGAGCGCACCCGCAGTGCCACATGAGCAAAGAGTCATCTTTGGGATCTACGGTAGTGAGATCGGTTAGAACAGTCGGAGCGTTGTTACTTAGATGGTGCAAAATCAACATGCTCAATGCTCCCACAACATCGCCCTCGCAAGCAACCAGTATTTCATCTTCTGCTAAGAGTGATATACTGGCACAAATAGCAAATCCATATTGTTGTCGAAATTCAGGCCAACACCGCACTGCCAGGGCATCATAGTTACCCTGCGCCACTATTTGTTTAAGAGCAAAATATACACGGATGGTCTTCTGTCTTTCCTCTTCACTTATATTTATGCATTTTTCCCGAGGCAACACTGTTTCTATTACTTTCTCCACTTCTGAATTCGGCACCTGTTTGGCTCTAGATATTACCTCAGATACCTCATGCCTACCCACTGCAGCTCCCCATTTGGAATACAATACTCGTTCGTCAAAGAAAATATCATAAAATCCTGGGGCAACGTCGCCAATCAGCCCTATTTGTGGATTGGATAGGCTCTTCATAGTGGATAGCGCCCTGACAGTTGAATTTAGTCGGTTTTGGAATTCTTTGTCCTCGGCTGAACCAAAGAACCACTTGAAACGGATTCTCCGAGTCTTGAAAAAATGAGTCCAGATGCCCGCATACATGTTCATACCGCACACAGAGGCCAGAGGAGGCCCATCCATGTCAGGCTCAGGAAGAGCCCAGATTCCCAAGTTAACATCAATCGTTCCTAGGACCTTTGCTACGTCGCCGCTCGAAACGGTGTTATGCTGAATCAGTACAAAGTCTACTCCCTTTTCGCGCAAAATTCCTATGGCCCTTTGAGCGTCTTGCGGGGTCTTCAGACTTCGTGGCACAACGTGCAACTCAAAACCTCCGTCAACACTAAGCTTTTGAAGTGTATGAGCCGATTCTTGAAAGTCTTTCTCTGCTTGTTGAGTGCCAAAAGCATCCTTGCTGGTTCCAACCAGCCCCATAGATAATTTACCGCTCACTTTTGCCCTCCCTCATCATACTTTCTCTTCATGAGTAGCTGCATCTATCTCAGTCTTTTCCCGAGCGTGCCGGCAACAGAAATTCAATTGTTTTTGCGCTTTCATCACAGGCCTTCCTCTATCTTCAAGCCAACGGCGCACCTACCTTCGCACCTCGTTCTACCCTTATTCTTAGCCTCGCTCTGGCAAAAAGGTTCAGATTCATTGCTAATTGTTGAGGGAAACTTCCTTTTGTCAAGAATGTAATGAACTATAGTTTCCCCATACCTTCTTATTACTACCAAACTCAGATCCTCGGCCCTGGAATCATATTCAGAACTACGGATTCATGGATCGGAAAAGATCAGAAAGCTACAAGTATCCATTTACTCAGTCCTTTCCCTTGTCTCACTCGAAGAGTATTGACAATCCTTTGAGGGTAAGGAAAAAAGTTGGGATGCGCACTGCAAAGACAAGATAGTTTTTTTACTTTATGGCCCCAGACATGAGGCCCTTAACGAAGTATTTCTGCAAAAAGATCATAATCAAAGTAATGGGAACTATGATTCCCGTGGCGCCCGCGGCACCAATAGACCAGTACTTTACGTCTTCGGACACATACCCAGCGATGGCAACGGGCAAGGTCTTGGCGTTGGCTCCAGTCAGTATCATGGCAAAGAGATAATCATTATAGGCTAAGAGAAAGCTGAAGATAGCAGTGGTAGCTATCCCCGGTAGGACCACAGGGAGTATCACTCTGCATAAGGCTCCGAGACGAGTGCATCCGTCCATAACAGCTGCCTCATCCAGCTCCGTGGGTACATTCATGAAGAAACCTCTCATAAGCCATATAGAGAAAGGTTGATTGAAAGCGACCATAATGAGAATCATCAGAATATGGGTATCATGTAGATGCAGAGTTCGTGCGATAAGGAAATAGGGAATGACCAAAAGCATTTTGGGGAACATTCGGACGGCGAGCAAACCTAGCAAAATAGCTAATGTTAATCGCCCCCTGTGTCTAACAAAACCATACGCTGCAAAGGACGCAATGGGAAGGGAAATGGCCATCGTACCCCCTGCAATGGCTAGACTGTTTATCAAGTACTTGAAAAAAGGTTCCTCTATCCATATATATCGATGGTATTCGAGAGTAGGGACGGATAGCCATTTGGGGGGCATAGAGAAAGCGTCTGCCGGATGTTTGAGGGACGTGAGTACGACGTAAATAACAGGGGATAAGAATAGAGCGCCGAGGACACTCAGGACAACGTATATTATTATTGTCTCGGCCGAGATATCCTTTTTCACCCGTACGACTCCTTTTCGTACAATAGATACAGGTAGATGCCAATAACTCCCAACAGGAATAAGAGTGTCCAAACTCCGATTGTGACGCCCTCGCCTACACGAAGGAACCGGAACATCACCCTGTAGTTATAGAGCGTGAGCGTCTCGGTAGCGGTTCCAGGTCCTCCACCGGTCAAGATATAGATTTTGTCGAACATACGCCAGGCATCCATAGTTCGTATTACAAGTATGAAAAGGATGAGTGGTTTCAAAAGAGGAAGGGTAATATACCGAAGTATTTGCAGGCGAGACGCGCCATCCATCACTGCGGCCTCCATACTTTCCCGTGGAAGTGATTGAAGACCGGCAAAGGCAATGATTGCTACAAAGGGTGTGAATTGCCATATATCGGCGAGCATGACTAGCAACAAAGCATACAAGGGTTTGTCGAACCAGTTTGGGGATGTAAGATGAACGACCTGCAGGAGATAATTCACTACGCCCCATCTAGGTATGAACATCCATCTGAGAATGAGAGCTGCTACTGCGGGAGTAATCATCACGGGGAGAAAAATCAGCACCGTGAAGAATCGCCGGCCTTTCTCTATTTTGGCCAAAAGTAGTCCTATTGCGAAACCCAATAATAACTGTACGCCCAGGACCACCCCCGTGAAAATGACGCTTACACCCAAAGAGTGAAGAAAATCGGCTTTCAACAAAACGCGGACGTAGTTTTCTAATCCCACAAATCGAGGCGACGAACCCAGACGGTAGTTGAAGAAACTTAGATAAAAGGCATATCCTAAGGGGTAAAACAAAACGACAGTCAATACTACCAGGCTTGGAATGGCGAAATATAAATAACTGAATCTTTTCATGCCACCCGCTTTTGTTTATGACTATCCAGGAATATCTCTTATCACCCTCATCTGTTTTCTTCTCAGAGCTGGTTGGTTGAGGGGGATTATCCGCTTCACTTAGCAGAGGAATGGAAGTATAAAAACCTTCCTCATAAGGACGGCTCCCTCATTTAAGGGAGCCGTCCTTGTCGCTACACGGTGGTAGAAAGGTTGCTACAACCGTGTTCGTTTCCGTATGGATATTCTTGTCTACTTGTAGTATCCTGCCTCATCAAGTATCTCGCGGGATTCTTCTGCCGCCATATCTAAAGCTTCCTTAATTCCCAGTTCACCCGTCATAACTTGCGCTACTCTCCGCGCTATGACTTCCGTCAGGATTTGGAATTCAGCAAGAGCAGGTCTGTCCCTTGATCCTGCTGCTATCGCTTTAGCAGTGGCCTCCCAATCGGGATACAGTTTGCTTATTTCTGGGTCGTCAACTACCGATTGTCTAACTGGGGTAGCGGTCCTGCTTCCTCTTCGCACCGTTTCCTCGTCAGTTGCCCGAGCAATGACTTGGAAGATTAAGTCTGGATCGTTTTTGGTGAAAGCAGGAATAGCAAATCCTGCCGCAACGGTTCGACTGACAGGAGGGCCACCTTTCCAGAGAGAAACGGGGCTATCCCATTTTACGAGGCCTACTACGTTGGACTTCTCAGGATTATCCATGGGAGCAGCCCGAGACGACCACATGTTCATCATAGCTACTCTGTCTTGCTGCATAGCCACCGAACTTTCATCGTTACCATAATTCATCACGCCAGGAGGAGCGTATGCCAATAGTCTTTTCATATAGTTCACGGCCATGACGCCTTCTGGTTCCTGGATGGTCATGTTCAGGTCATCATCAAAAAACCAGCCACCAGTACCATTCAAATAGGAATGAAACTCATTAAACAGGGGAGTTGCTGGCCGGAACGTCAAGGAAGTCCCGTATCGGTCAGGAGTTGTCAGCTTGGCGGCCGTCTCCACGTATTCTTCGAGGGTACTGGGGGGGTCGAGACCAGCTTCAGTGAAGATGTCGTCTCTGTAGAACATGATGACGGCGGTTATGTGATGCGGAATCAAGTATATCTTACCCTCATACTTCATCCCATCCCAGACGGACTCGGGAATGTCGGAGAAGTTGAATTCATCCTCGTATTTCTCAATGAAATCATCGAGGGGAAGCAGCCAACCATTTTTGGCGAACTCACCTATACTTTCGGTAGGGGCGTAGGTTATGTCGTAGGTACTTGATCCTGCAGCCAGATTTATTCTCATTTTCTCCAGCCATGTGGTGAAATTCATATACTCTGTTACAACCTCGACATTGACAGGAGCCTCCTCGCCAAGAGCGTTTCCATAAAACTCAAGAGCTGGGTATCTGTGACTCATCATGTTCAAGGTCACTTTCTCTGCTGAGACTGAGAAACAACCGGTCAACAGCAAGATGCTCAGCAATATTCCCATAGACACAAAAACCTTGTGTGTTTTTCCTCGCATTGATACTACCTCCTTTGCAACTCTTGGTCTGTTTTTTCCTCAAAGCCTCCAAAGAATGATTACCTGGCACTTTTCTTTTTGGAGAGTTTGTTTTCCTTGAGCCAATGGCCTAGCTACTGTCCCACCTCTTTCTAGCCTTATTTTTGGCTTTCCCTAGCGAAAAATCCAATCCCATCATATAAGACGGGATTTCCCATTATGCCTCATTCTTACATCCCGCGCCGCAACAGTTTAGTTTTTCTAAAAGACTCATTGAACTTTATCCGAAGGAAGAAACCTGTCAAGTCCCTTTTTTATCTCTGACTACAAAAAAAAGGGACAAGCACATCTCTTGTGTCCAGCCTCGACTTTTCTGTGCCACAACTCAGGAAGATCCGAACCCAGGTGATGGGGCTATCCGTGAATTCTCACTAACCTTGTTGCAGTCTTTCCTATTTTAGGCACTGACAAGGATTAGACAATATCTTTTCCGGACAACTATCAAAGAAACAATTTCTTGATTTCTCTCCTTGCACCAAGATAGCGTTGTTTAGTATCTATTTTCTTCAGGAATTCGATGAACCGCCGATGCAAATCTTGAGCCATCCCAAAGTTTTCATTTAGCACATTCTGGGACTGACTAGGATCCCGTCTTATGTTATAGAGCTCAGCTGGATGATTCTCGATACTATAAAGAAGGGTCCACTCCTGGGTAGTTATCGTACTGGGAAGTGGTTCCTTAACCCTCCGCTCCAAACCATGAACCGCTCTGGTTTTTTCGCCAGGACTGCACAACAGGGAAAGAGAAGTGACTGCCAAATCACGAAAAGTCTCTTTTTCCCCTTTCAAGACAGAGCTAAAGGACCGCCCCTGCAGTTCTTGTGGAGATTCCACTTCCACCAGGTCTAGAAGAGTAGGCATTAGATCGGGCGGTTGGACAAATGCATCGGTTTGTCTGGTTTTCAACTCAGGGACATAGACAAGAAGCGGTATTCTTGTGATTTCTTGGTATAGCGGAGAGTAACACCAGTCTTCATTTTCATCACGTATCAGCTTGCCAAGGTATCCGTGCTCACCAAAGTAAAAACCATGGTCGGAGGTAAACACAATGATGGTGTTATTCAAGAGCCCCATGGATTCCACTCTGTTTAGCAAGCGCCCAATCCAACGGTCCACCATGGTAACTTCGCCACAATAACAAGCATGAGCAATCTCAACCTCTTCTTTTTTTAGGCCACATTTTTGCCAATCTCCATAACATGGCTCGACAGTCTGGCTTGTATAATCCGGGTAGTACGGCTCAACATACCAAGAGGGCGGATCCCATGGCTCATGAGGATCCCAAGTATCCACATAGAGGAAGAACCTCTGTTTGTAGTACCGTTCCAGGCATTTTTCAGCAACGGTCATAGTTCTAGGAGCAAAGTAATCCTCCTCATGCCGTCTCTCCTGACAAACTCTTGACCTTTGTTTGGGCCAAGCTTTTATGCTTTGGCCAGGAATCCATTCGAAATCCTCGAATCCCCGGTCATAACCGTAGCCCTCTCTTAGAAAAAAGGGAGTATCAACAACTCCCACTGTTGTGTATCCTGCCTTTTGAAGACTGTCTGCGAGTGTTTTCTCTTCACGAGGTAACGCCCCCCATCCTAAGTACGAGAATGTAAACCTTCCAGTAAACAGATCTGCCCGATTAGGCATGGTCGGAAACGAGGCTGCAAAAGCATTGTTGAATTGAATACATTTTTTTGCAAACCTATCCAGGTTAGGAGTTGAAATTTCCATATTCCCATAGCATCCAAGATGATCCTTTCTGAAAGTATCCGACACGACTATGATAATATTCATCTTCTGACCTCTTTCTTCTTTGCTACACACACTCAACTTTTGCCTTAGACAATTGGCTCAAACTCCTTGCAGATGAGGATATTTCCTTATCCCTGTTTCATTTCATGCACCTCCTGGTAGACTCAGGAGTAGGAGGATACCATCCACGAATTTCGCTTGCTCCTTTCGCTATCAAGCCCATTCAAGCGTTGTTACCGAAAGCCGATTTGAGCATTCCTTTCCCTTGATGAACTGGGTTTCCCATCTGGTACACTAGTAGAACAAAGGCTGGATAGCGATGTTGCCTCAGCCGCATAAATAGTCGCCCTCCAAGTCAATCCACCATGAGCATTCCTCCATTCACGTGAATAGTCTGGCCCGTTATGTAACACGCAGCATCTGTTACTAAAAAAGTCACGAGGGGGGCAATATCCTCTGGCTTCCCCACTCTGCCAAGGGGGATGTGATCTAGGTACTTTGCTCTTAGTCTCTGCATATCCCTTTCCGAAAACATTGGCGTATCGATGATCCCAGGAGCCACTGCATTGACGTTTATCCCGTGAGGAGCTAACTCGAAGGCCAACGTTCGAGTAAGATTTTGAACGCCCGCCTTGGAGGCACAATAACTCGGCCCTCCCGCTCCATCGTTAAACACTGACCCCCTGGAAGAGAGCGATGACCCAATGTTCACTATTTTTCCGTATCTTTGACTTATCATCTGGGGTATTACAGCCTTACAGCAGAGGAAAGTTCCTTTCAGGTTGATACTCATAACCTTATCCCAACCGGATTCTGACGTATCCCCTACAAACCTGGAGGGAGAGCGAGCTCCTGCATTGTTTATTAGGAAGTCAATCTTGCTAAATTCATTGAGAGTAGCTTGTTTCATGCCTTGGACCTCCTCGCTATTACTCACATCGGTCTTCACAAATAAGGCTTGGCGGCCCAAAGACTCAATTTGCCCTACTGTCTCCTCGGAACTTTCTATGTCAGCGATTGACAGATTTGCTCCAGCTTTCGCTAACTCTACAGCTATGGCACGGCCCATTCCCCGTGCCCCACCGGTAACAATGGCTACCCTACCAGTGAGCTTACCAGCGGTGGAAACATTTTTTCCAGTATAGGCCATTTGAACCTCCTAGCATAATCTTCACCGTGAGCGGAACCTATTATTTCACTTACTGTGGGCTTTCCAAGAAGGCACTCCGGAAAAGACAACTTCCAGGAAATCGGTATCTAGACCGAGGTCCCCCAATAACCTCAGTGAACGTTGTTCCAATCACAGCCGTCACCTATCCTACCATGAAAAGCTCGGGAAGGGAAGGCCAACGTTTCGATGGGTTTCTTGTCGAAAAGTCTTCTGCCATTCCTTAGCCAGCGACCTAACTGCCTTCTCACCCCCTTTTAGGCCTTTTGTTGACTTTCCTTCACCAGAGTGACTAGATTCGCTAGAGGATGAGCCTCCCGGGAAGATCAAAATCGGAGTCTGCGGAGCGAAATTCATTAGATCCTTGACAAGAAAAGATTTTTTGCCGACAATTGTTGACGACCCTGGGTTACTTATGAGCGGAACCTTAGAACAAGACTAGCACGAGGTGAGAAGACAGATAGAACGCTACCCGAGAATGAAGAGAAAGTTCCAAAAAGAAAAGTGTGAAGACGATTGGTCTTTTTGAGACTCTCGGGAAAAGATGACCCAGCTCCTTTTTCGACCCGCAGAGGTAGAGTATTTCCGTCCAGTAATGACAAGAGGAACGAGGATCTATAGAAAATTACAGCGTGAATACCTATTTTCCAACGAGGTTCAATTTGTGCAAGGAGACATAGCATGGTGAAACTGCACAGACTATTTCAGCCGACCAGTATAGGGGAAATGAAGGTCAAGAACAGAATAGTAATGGCTGCCATATCTACAAGACTTGGCACTGAATTCGGTGCTGTCTCTGACAGGATCATAGACTACTACGTGGAACGAGCAAAGGGGGGGGTAGGTCTGATAGTAATTGAGAACACGTGCATAGATTGGCCTATTGGCAAAGCCGGTCCCAATCCGATACGAGCAGATAGTGACAAATTCATTCTGGGGTTACATGACTTAGCTGAAGCGGTTCATAGGTATGATACAAAGATAGCTACGCAACTTCAACATACTGGCAGGCAGAGCACGCTGGTTAATACAGAAGGACAGCAGCCGGTCGCGCCCTCAGACGTGCCATGGCTCAAAGGTGGAGCTCGACCGAGAGCTTTGATGATAGAGGAGATCGACCACATAATTGACAAATTTGCAGAAGGAGCAAGAAGAACCCAAAGGGCAGGATTCGATGCTGTAGAGCTTCATGCGGCACATGGTTATTTGATAACCCAGTTCATGTCACCGTATACCAACAAGAGGACGGACAAATACGGTGGAAGTTTTGAGGCAAGAATGAGATTTCCGCTCGAGATTATTGAGCGTGCTAGAGAAAAGATAGGAGATAATTTCCCCATCATTTTTAGATACAGTGCAGACGAATACATAGACGGAGGTTTGACATTAGAAGACGGCAAGATAATTGCTTGTGAACTTGAAAAAGCTGGTGTAGATGCTCTTTCCATAACCTCAGGGATATACGAATCTCAATATAGAATCTTTCCGACAATGGCGTTGCCGCGCGGCTGTAATGTCCATCTTTCGGAGGAAATTAAGAAAGTTGTCAAGATACCCGTTATTGTTGTTGGAAGAATTAACGACCCCGTCCTAGCAGAACAGATCATTAGGGAGGAAAAGGCAGATTTGGTAGCCATGGGAAGACCTCTTATTACTGACCCTGAATTGCCCAAGAAAGCACGTCAAGGAAGATTGGATGACGTCCGCAAGTGCATAGCTTGCAATGAAGGTTGTGTTGGTAATTTTCCCCGAGGGTGGCGTCTTAGTTGTGCCTTGAACCCCGCTGTAGGAAGAGAAAAAGAATACAAGCTGAAGCCAGCAAAAAAAGCCAAAAAGGTGATTGTAGTTGGGGGAGGACCCGCAGGTATGGAAGCAGCAAGAGTAGCGGCTCTCAGGGGTCACAAGGTAACCTTGTACGAAAAGAATAAGGAATTAGGAGGTCAACTCCTGGTGGCTTCGATAGCACCTTTCAAAGCAGAGATAAAAGAACTGATAAGGTATCTGGCGGGTCAAATAAAGAAGGCTGGCGTGAAAGTTGAACTGGGGCAAGAAGTCACGTCTGATCTTATTAAGAAAGATGATGTAGAAGTACTAATTGTCGCAACGGGGGCCATACCAATCATTCCAGAAATTCCGGGTATCAAGAACAAGAATGTGGCAATGGCTAACGATGTGTTGAGGGGGATACGGGATGTTGGAGAGCAGATTGTAGTGGTTGGAGGCGGCCAGGTTGGCTGTGAAGTGGCAGAGTTCCTCGCGCGTCAACGAAAGAAGGTAACCATGGTGGAAATGCTTGATGATATAGGTATGAACATAAATGACATCAGCAGAGGGGATATCAAAAGAAGATTTGAAGAATATGATGTCAATGTGATGACGGGATCTAGAGTTACAGAAATCAAAGGCAACAGCGCCGTTGTACTGGATAAGAACTGGAAAACACGAGCTATCGAAGCGGACTCCGTTGTGCTTGCTGTGGGTTCCAGGCCAAACAAAGGTCTTGTAGATGATGCTGCGCCGAGCGTTCAGGAAAAGTATTTCATTGGGGACTGTGCACGACCACGGAAAATAATGGACGCTATCCATGAAGCTTCATATATTGGAAGACAGATATGAGAGCGTGCCTTCGTCCAGTAGCAGACAACTCAAGATCATAGAATGGCTATCTGGCTGAAGACTTTGCAAGCATAGAAAACACAGAGGGTTATTATGCCTAAGACAATTGTAATTGTGGCAACTCTGGACACCAGAGGAGATGAGGCTCTATATCTTAAGAAGAGAATAGAAGGCAGCGGATGCGACACCATCGTGGTTGACCCGGGAATCATGGGCGAGCCCGATTTCAAGCCAGACATAACCCGTGAGGAGGTGGCGAAAGCCGGAGGAAAAAGCCTCACAGAGCTCGTTGATGCCGCGCTTAAAGGGGCTAGTAGGGGGAGCGGAACGGCAGTTATGAGCAATGGTCTATCCACAATCGTCAAGAACTTGTACGAGCGTGGAAAATTGGACGCCATAATTGCGTTAGGTGGGGGTACGGGTGCTACCCTTGGCACTGTAGCGATGAAACAATTACCCATAGGTATTCCAAAGCTCCAAGTTTGTACTCATCCCAAGGCACAACATTTCGGTGTCAAAGATGTGACAATAATGAAATCTGTGGTCGATCTGGTTGGCCTCAACAGCGTGGTCAGAAGAGTACTCATAAATGCGGCCAGTGCTATTGTGGCTATGGGGGAAGTGGGCTCAGAGGTAAGAACTGGCACCAGACCAACAGTCGGGATAACATGTTGGGGTGTAGTGACGCCCGCGGCTCTGAATATGATTTCGCTCTTGGAGGAGAACGGATACGAACCTGTCCCAGTCCATGGCGAAACGGCAGCTCTGGAAGACATGATCGACAAGGAGCTCATTGGTTCGGTAATAGACTTGTGCGCTCAGGAATTGATTGCCCTTCACATTGCCTCTCCAGTACTTGGTGGAGAAAACAAACCCCGTGAGGATAGGCTTGAATCCGCCGGTAGAAAAGGCCTGCCCTGGATATTCACGCCGGGTACCTTGGATGGTGCTTTTTTCCCTTTGGATAATCCTTCATTCAAAAACCGGCGGAAAACGGAACACAGTCCGGGTAATTACCTGGTCAGGACCAGCAAAGAGGAGATGACCAAGCTTGGTGGAATTATTGCAAGAAAAGCCAATGAGGCGAAGGGACCTGTTGCAGTAGCCATCCCCTTGCGTAGTTTCTCAACAAATGGTGCTCAAGGCTTTGAGCTCCACGACCCGGAAGCTGACATGGCCTTCATCAGAGCAATAAGAAGTAATGCCCAGAGGCATGTCAAAATCAAAGAAGTAGATAGCCACATCAACGATAAGCAGTATGCAGAAGAGGTAGTTGCTCTCTTGGACGAGCTATTCAGGGAAAACAGGAGGTGTCAATCTCAGACTGGATCAAGTTTCGAGAATACAACAGTTAGGAAATGACGAAGACTCAGTTCATTAGACCCTTGACTAAAGAAGGTTTTTCGCCGACAATTACCAAGGAATCCGGGACTTTTTCCAAGGCAAAAGCTAAAGAATGACGCTGGAAATGAGATTTGGAGAAGTCCGCCGAGTTACGGAGGAAGATATGATTCCCCGGGAGAGAGTTAGAATGGCTTTGAATCATGAAGAACCAGACAGAGTCCCTATTCATGACCTTCTTTGGGAATCGACAATAGAAAGGTGGAGAAAAGAAGGCCTTCCTTCGACTGTTACTCCTTCAGATTACTTTGGTTACGAGATAGCTCGTTTTTCCCCCGATCTTACACCTCGTTTTGAAGAGGAAAAAATCGAGGAGAATGAACATTATATTATCGAAAGAAACCGATTCGGAGAGATAGTCAAACATCACAAAGATAGATCAACGACTCCCCAAGTTATTCAATCCCCTATGGAAACAAAGCAGGATTGGGAGGAGCTAAGAAAAAGGCTTGCACCTGACAATAATCGAATGGTTTCACAAAGTCCTCTACCAAAGCCTGGATCCTACAAGAGCATGGCGCAAGCTCTTCAAGATTTCCACGTCGAGAGGGAGAAAGGAAGGTTTGTAGTATACATGGCATTAATGGGTTATGATTGGGTACAACGTCATATGGGTACCGAACGGTTACTCATGGCTACTGCCACAGATCCGGAATGGGTAAAGGAAATGTATTTGTATGTAGCAGAGCTCATCATAAACATGTGTGAGGTTATGACGCATGAAGGATTTCAATTTGATGGAGCGTACTTCTGCGATGACCTGGGCTATAGAAACGGTCTCCTTTTTTCCCCCGTTTGTTACAAAGAACAACTCTTCCCGGCCCACAAAAGAGTCTGCGACTACTTCAAAGGCAAGAATCTTCCGGTTATCCTCCATAGCTGCGGCCGTGTGGAGGAGCTAATACCCGAGTTCATAAGGGCGGGGTTTTCTTGTATTCAGCCTTTAGAAGTAAAGGCTGGAATGGATGTGAGAAGGCTAAAGGTCAAATTTGGCGATGCTCTTTCCTTTATGGGGGGCATAGACAGTAGCAAAATGTGCAGTCTAAATCCTGAAGAGATCGAAGAAGAAATAAGGAGCAAATTTCAAATAGCTAAGAAAGGGGGGGGATACATCTATCATTCCGATCATTCCGTACCCAAGGATGTAAGCTTCAAACAATATCAGCGAGTCATCAAATATGCGAGACAATATGGAACATATGAGTAAGACTAAGTTACACACAACGAAACATAAGGAGACCATCTGAT
>SDBS01001591.1_pt1 | contig 23078 bp, 36 predicted proteins | sample 2277091 | NCBI WGS metagenome assembly SDBS01 (sample SAMN10404972, study PRJNA504765) | marine sediment metagenome | isolation source: marine sediment core GS10_PC15, 163 cmbsf | place: Arctic Ocean: Southern Knipovich Ridge | collected 2010
GACTTACTACTGAGGAACTTTTAAAAAGAAAAGTATCTCGACTGGAAGGTTCCGATCACTTCAAAAAGCTGCGGCAGCCGCAGGAGGTGAGAGATGAGTCGGAAAAGCGTATTAGATAGGATGCCAGATCCACGGTTCGAGTTGTTCCCGTGGCACCGTGACATGATTTCGAAGCCGGACGGCACACGAAGCTGCTGCGAGATCCTGAGGAAGAACGGCAAGACCGCGCTTGTTGCAGAGCTTATGCTTGCAGAGATGGAGGACGAGGGGTTTCTAGATTGAGTTGCGCGACAATCATCCCGGCCTGTTCGACGGCTATGGCTGGGAGTGGTTGTGGGATTTGTTGGATATCGATGATGACGAGGAGTTCATGGACTGATGGAGGGTGATATGCGGTATACCATGAGCGAGTGCAAGAGGCTTGCTGGCGTGATCTGCTGGACAAGACGTTACGGAGTCAACGAACGCTGCCATTGTTGTATAAGGCTCAGCGCGTTGACAGGATGGTTGACGCGATGGAATACGCATCCGCGATGAACGTGAGCCTGCTTCTGGCCATGCTTGAAATTAATGCAAGGCCTAAGAGGGAGTTTCTGGACTAATGGCGTTTGACAAAGCGCTCGCAAAGCACGCCTGCGATTTCTTCCCAAGGTACCTGAAACACACTAAGGGCCGATGGGCCGGACAGCGGTTCGAGTTGTTCCCGTGGCAGCAAGAAATGATCTCGAAGCTGTTCGGCACGACGCAGTCGGACGGCACCCGGCAGTATCAGTTTGTCTACTGTGAGATCCCGAAGAAGAACGGGAAGAGCGAGCTTGCCGCGGGCATAGCCCTCTACTTGCTGTTTGCCGACAAGGAGCCGGGGGCTGAGATCTACAGCGCGGCAGCCGATCGTGACCAGGCGTCGATCGTGTTCAACGTGGCGGCGCAGATGGTTCGCTACTCGAAGGCTTTGAGTAGCCGATGCAAGATCGTCGAATCGACCAAGCGAATTGTGCACAACAACGGCGGTGTTTACCGGGTACTGAGCGCCGAGGCATTCAGCAAGCACGGGTACAACGTCTCCGGCGTGTTGTTCGATGAGCTCCACACACAGCCCAACCGTGATCTGTGGGACGTGCTGACGAAGGGCGCCGGGGATGCCCGGACGCAGCCGATCTTCTTCGCCATCACGACCGCTGGATTTGATCGGCACTCGATCTGCTGGGAGGTGCACGAGCACGCACGACAGGTGCGCGACGGCGTGATCAAGGACCCGGCGTTCTTGCCGGTGATGTACTACGCGGATGAGGATGAGGACTGGACGAAGCAGGCGGTGTGGGAGAAATGCAATCCGTCGATGACATCGCTGTTTGAAGACGGCTCCGGCGTCCTCGTTCCGAAGACGATCAAGGCGGCGTGTCGACGAGCCCAGGACAATCCATCCGAAGAGAATATGTTTCGTCGGCTGCGGCTCAACCAGTGGGTGAAACAGGAGTCACGGTACCTGCCGATGACGGCGTGGGATGCATGCGGCGAGCCGTTTGATCCGGAGACCTTGCGCGGGATGACGTGCTATGCCGGGCTTGACCTTGCGTCGAGTGTTGACGTTGCGGCGCTGGTACTGGCGTTCGAGGGTGAGGGCGATACGGTCATGCTGCTGCCGTACTTCTGGGTGCCGGAGGAGAACATTGAGAAGCGGGCGCGCACGGACAAGGTCCCATACGACCAGTGGTCACGCGAGGGGAAGCTGAAAGCGACTCCGGGGAACGTGATTGACTACGCGACGATCCGGCATGACATCAACGAGTTGTCAAAGATTTACGAGATACGGGAGTTGGCGTTTGACCGGTGGGGCGCCGTGCAGATGTCTCAGGACTTGACTGAGGATGGATTCACGATGGTTGAGTTCGGGCAGGGGTATCGGTCGATGAGCCCACCGACCAAAGAGATGTTGAAGCTGGTGCTTGACGGCAAGATCCGGCACGGTGGTCACCCGGTGCTACGATGGATGGCCGACAATGTGATGGTGACCAGTGACCCGGCCGAGAACGTGAAGCCGGACAAGAGCAAGAGCACAGAGCGAATCGATGGTATCGTGGCGTCGATCATGGCGCTTGACCGGCTGACGCGCAAAGAGCCGCTGAGCGTGTACACTGAGCGAGGGATTATTTCGATATAAGGGGGAAACGATGGTGCATCAGGGTGACGAGATAGTAATTTTCGATTGCGATTGCGGGTCTGAGGCTTTAGAGTTATCGGCCATAGACTTAGAAGAGGTCGGGACCGTGTACCTCTCTATATGGGAACGCGGATACGGGCGCAACAAAACAATGGGACTGTGGGACTGTGGGAACGCTTGCGCTTTGCGTGCCACATATTGCGGACCGGTCGCAATCACGGGGATCAAATATGTTTGAACAGCGCGGGGGCTGTTGCCCTATCATCTTTCCTACAGGACAAGCTCGGCCCGCCGGTCACGTTTACTACCACCGAGACGGCGTCGACCGGGGTGTGATAGGTTGCACGCATCGCGGCTGTGCTATATATTGATGGCATCCTGTACCGCGCGACCCGGCCAGGGGAGGGGGACGAAACGAAGATCCGTGATCGTCTAAAAAGCGCTCGCAAAGCATTCCGGGCCGGTATCAGCATCAGCGAACTTGACGCAGCGATGGACCTGGCTATCAATGGACAGCCTACACACTCAGGAGTTCAGGTGTCAGGTGACACGGCCATGAACTTCTCCGCAGTATTCTGCGCGGTCAACATAATCGCCGGGAGTATCGCGAGCCTACCGCTGCAACTGTACCGGCGCGTAGGTAAGGGCAAGAGCGCCGAGCGCGACCATCAGCTTTGGGATCTGTTGCACAATCAACCAAATCCAGAAATGACCAGCTATGTATTCCGCGAGGTGCTGCAGCAACATTTGCTGTTGGCGGGCAATGCGTATGCCGAGATCATCCAGGACAGGCTCGGGCGGCCGGTTGCGTTGTGGCCGTGGAATCCCAAGGCAACGAAGATTCAGCGTGACGACAACACGATCGTCTATGAGGTTCGTGAGGCGGACGGCACGACACGGAAGATACCGGCAGAGCTGATGTTCCATATCCCAGGGCTCGGGTTTGACGGACGGGTTGGATATTCGGTGCTGCACAAAGCGCGTGAGGCGTTCGGCCTTGGTCTCGCGATGGAGGAATTCCAGGCGCGATTCTATGGGCAGGGTACGAAGATCGGAGGAGTGCTAACGCATCCGGGGAAGCTTGATAAAGAAGCGCATGACCGGCTGAAAGAAAGCTGGAACGAAAGCTATAGCGGATTGCCCGGCGCACATGGCACGCCGCTGCTCGAGGAGGGCATGACCTACGAAAAGTTTGGCATGCCGTTGGATGACGCGCAGTTCCTGGAGTCCAGGGTATTCCAGATATCTGAGATTGCACGGTGGTTCAACTTGCCGCCTCACAAGCTCAAGGAACTTTCGCGGGCGACGTATTCGAACATCGAGCAACAGCAGATCGAGTTCGTGCAAGATACCATCCGGCCGTGGGCTGTGCGTTGGGAACAACACATTTCGTGGAAGCTTCTGCGGCCGGACGAGCGCCGCGTGCTATTTGCGGAGTTCAACCTTGACGGGCTCGCGCGCGGTGACTTCAAGACCCGGACGGAAGGATACGCCACGATGCGCAACATAGGCGCCATCAGTGCCGATGAGATACGCGCAAGAGAAAACGAGAACCCGATAGGCGGGCTGGCCGGCGAGATGTACTGGCGGCCGTTGAACATGGGCGACGCGAACGAGCCCGTAGAGGTTGTTGAGGCGCCGGCGGTATCCGATGAACCAGAAGAGGAAGAGGAAAACAGCATGGGGGGCGTACAGTGAGGACGACAGACACACCGGCAATGACCGCGGCGACGATGCTGATAAAGAGGGGCATCGCTGAGAATCTGAAGTTAGAGGCGTTGGCTTTGGCGCAGATGTACGGATCGAACATTCAGATTCAGATTGACATCAAGCGTGATTCCGATATTGCAATGGTGAGGATCACTGAGTACAATGTATAGATAGACTTTGAATCGAGATCTTTGAAAGTCCGAAGCTACCGACGATGCAGCGACCGCATAACCCGGCCTGCCCTATAGGGGTGAGCCGGGTCTTTTTTGTTGGAGGGGGGGGGATGAAAACGTCGTGGTATAAGATCAGAGCGCAGGCAGACAGCGCGGAAATCTCAATCTTCGGTGACATCGGGACCTCTTGGTGGGGGGAATCGGTTTCCCTCATTGATTTCAAGAAAGACTTTGACGCAGTAAAGGACCGCGAATCCATCAAGCTCATGATCAACTCTCCCGGCGGCGATGTGTTTGACGGCATGGGGATCTATAACCTGATCTCCGGCGTCCGGCAGAAAGTGACCGTCGAGGTTCTCGGCATGGCAGCCTCAATTGCGTCGATTATCGCGCTCTCCGGCAAAGAGCTTGTCATGGGTGAGGGCTCCTACTTCATGATTCACCAGCCGTGGAGTTTCTCGATTGGGACCGCCGAGAGTTTGCGGAAAGACGCAAATTTACTGGACAAGATTGAGGATCAGTTGGTTTCGATCTACGCGCAGAATACCGATATGCCTGAGGCTGAGATTGTCGCAGCTATGGCAGAGGAAACATGGTATACGGCCGGCGAAGCCGTTGACGCGGGCTATGCCGTCGGCGTCGCCGACTACGGCCAAATGGCCGCGTCGTATGATCTATCACGATACAAATACGCTCACGTCCCGAGCGAGATACCCGGGACGGAAACGCCAAGCGATGTGCCAAAGACGCCCCGTGAGTTTGAAGCCCGTGTGAGAGACATGGGCTACAGCAAGCGAGAGGCCACGGCAATTGCATCGCACGGATTCACGCATCGGGATGATGCAGAGCCCGAGGTAGAGCAAGCGGAATCAGAACCAGAAGTGCAAACCGTGGCGGTGGATGATGGCAAAGTCATCGGTGCATGGGTGCAAGGGGTACTGAGGCAATGGGTGCAACAGGTCCCGATGCAAAGCAAAACACACAGTGGAGGATGTCTCAATGACTAAGAAAGAAGATCTGCAAAGACAGGGGTCGGAAATCGATCCGAAAGTCAGAGCATTGTATGACAAAGAAGATCGGTCTCAAGACGAGACCAAGGAGATGATCGCGCTTGCCGATGATTTGAAGGCTATCAACGACGAACTTGCGGCCATAGACTCCGTAGAGGGCACACTCGCCGCTACCAGAAAGCCGCAGAGCGATCGCCCGAAGATGGATGAGCCCGGCGCAGAGCAGAAGTTCAGCGGCGTTGGCGAGTATTTCCAGGCTGTCGCTGCGGCTGCGATGCCTCGTGGCGATGTGGTCGCCGGAATGCCGACAGGGGTCTATGACAAGCGCCTCATGAATGGCGACAAGTGGATGCAGGCGTCCACCGGGCTTGAAGAATCAACGCCGTCACTTGGCGGGTTCCTGGTTCAGGAAGATTTCTCGAGCGAACTGTTGCAGGCCGCGCAGACAAACTCTGTCCTGTTCCCCGGGACGCGCAAATTCCAATTGAGCACCAACGCAAACAGCATGAAGATCCCAGGGATCGACGAGACGAGTCGCGCTGACGGATCGCGCTGGGGCGGAATCCAGGCTTATTGGGAAGGAGAAGGCGCGTCATTCACCGAAAGCAAGCCGAAATTCCGCAACGTCGAATTGTCGGTCAAGAAGTTGACCGGCCTGGTGTATGTCACCGACGAAATGCTTGCAGACTCATCGATTCTTGAGGGCGTTCTGCGCATGGGCTTTGAACAGGAGTTCGCGTTCAAGATTGACGACGCGATACTGCAGGGCACAGGGGCCGGCCAGCCGCTCGGTATTGCAAACTCACCATGTTTGGTTTCCGTGTCTGGGGCAAGCTCAGCGAACACGATTGTTGCGGCTGACATCATAGCCGTTTTTGCGCGGATGTTTCCTGGGTCAATCGCAAGATCGCAGTGGTACGCCAACGTTGATACCACTCCGCAACTGATGGTCACCACGCTTGGCAACAATCCTCTGTGGCTTCCTGGGGGGCAGCTTGCGAGCGCTCCATTTGGAGCACTGTTGGGCAAACCGATCAACTACATCGAGCAAGCGGCGACCGTTGGTGATGTTGGTGATCTGAACCTGTTCGATCTGAGTCAGTATATCATCTTGGAGAAGGGCGGCCTGCAGGCGGCAGCGTCGATGCATGTCCAGTTCCTGACCGATGAGATGACGTTCCGATTCATCATTCGGATGGATGGTCAGCCGGCGTGGCACTCGGCGTTGACGCCCTTCAAGGGAACGAACACGCAGAGCCCGTTCGTCACCATCGCGACCAGAACCTAATTGGAGGTATGAGATGAGTAAGGGATTTGTATCGGTCGAACAGGGCCACATTGTACAAATGCTCGCGTCGCAGAGCTTTTCAGCCGCGGCAACGAGCGATACGATTTTGATGGAGAACTGGGCGCACGCGTCCATCATCTGTGAGTTCGGTGCCGGCTCGGGAACCACGATCTCCGTGGGCGAGTGTACCTCGTTTGCCGGGTCGGGGCGTACTGCGGTGACGTTCCGGTTTGCTCAGGAAGCGACCGCGAACGGCGACGTGCTTGACGCTGCGCTCGCCAGGGCCTCGACCATCAGCATTGCCGCCGGCACAGCATCGTTTGCCGTGATTGAAATTGATACTGATGAGCTGACCGATGGCTTCCAGTATCTCCAGGTCAACATCGCTGATCCAGGGACCGCAAAGCTCGGGAGTGTCATAGCGGTGCTCTCTGGTGGCCGGTATCAGGAAGACATCACTGCTACGGTTATTGCGTAGTCGTGACATGGCGGATGGCCTTACGGCTTCCCGCCGATGTGAACAGGATCAAAGATGGCTCTGACGATAGTGACCGCACCAGCGATTGAACCTCTGAATCTTGTAGATATTGAGGAGCATCTGCGTCTGAGTGAGACATCAACGGGGAGTGAGGATGCGGTGTTGCTGACGTTCCTGACTGCGGCGCGACGATACTGCGAACTGCAGCAGGGATATGCGTACCTGGAACAGACGTGGAAGCTGGTACTTGATGACTTTCCACGCGCCCCGTTCATCAGGATTCCGCGACCGCCATTGATCTCAGTGACACACGTCAAGAGCTATGGCATCGGCGGCACGGCGACCACGATGACGGCGGCGAACTACTTTGTAGATACCGATAGCAAGCCTGGCCGTGTGCACTTGGGATTTAGCGAGATGTGGCCGAGCGAGACCTTGCGGCCGGCGTCCGGTGTTGAGGTTCAGTTCGTGGCCGGCTTCGGCAGCGCGCAGAGTTCGGTCCCGACAGAGATCAAGCAAGCGATCAAGCTGATTATCGGGCATATGTATGAGCATCGCGAAGGAAGCGACGTCAAGCAAATGAGCCCCGACTGGATCAAGAAAAGCTTCATGGGCGTTGATGCCATACTCGGACTGGATAGGATCTGGAAGGTATGAATGCGGGACGCTTGCGGCATCGGTGCTGGATCCAGGAGCCGACGCACGCCAATTCGAGCGGTACGGTAACGACGACTTGGGGCACGGTGACGGTTGCTTGGGGATCGCTGGAGCCGCTGAAAGGCAGGGAGTGGATTGAGAGCGGGTTGGAGAACAGTTCGATCACAGCGAAGTTCAGTATGCGGTATTTCGCAGGGATTGACCCGACGATGCAGTTGTATTTTGGTTTGCGAACATTTGAAATCGTGAGCGTGATTGATCCGGACGAACGGCATAGGGAGTTGGAATTGATGCTGAAGGAACTGGTGCACACATGATAGGTACAGTTGAAACGTCCGGCGTGTGGAACGGCGGCAAAATCACTGAGGATATGTACACCGAGATGCAAGGGGCGATGCTCAAGAGTGCTGAGGGGATCGCGGGCAAAGCTCGGCAACTGGTACCGGTCGGTGATTTGAGTGATCATCCTGAGAAGGCGGCAAATACGCATCTGCGAGACAGCATCCGTGCGGTGGGAAGGCGTAAGCGTTCCGGGCTTGAGACACTGGCGCGAGGTATCGTCAGCGGGATTTATGAGACCGCTTTGCCGGGCGCGTGGGTATTCGCTGGTCTGCGGCGAGCTCTCGTCTATTGGGCTCATTGGGTTGAGTTCGGTACGTACTCCAAACCTGCGCGACCGTACCTCCGGCCGGCAACTGATTCGAGCTTCAACGCGATACTGGCTGAGAGTGAGAGAGCCGGCCGACGAGTGGTCAACAAACGGCGACGCATACGGGTTGCACGACGCAAGGCCAGAGGCATTGAGGGGTTGCAGCGATGAGCGCGACGGACATCTTCGAGGCTATCGGATTTCGCTTGCTGAACAACACGGACATAACCGATGTTGTCAGCACGCGGGTCTATCACGGCATGCGTCCCGAGGGTGGGGCGCCGTGCATCAACTACTTCGAGGTGTCCTATTCGCCGCTGCACAACGGTGTGCTTGAGACTCCGCGTTATCAGATCAGTTGTCGAGCCGAGAATGCAAGCACTGTGCAGTTTTTGGCGCGGAAGGTAGTGGTGCTGTTCCACAACTTCCAGGGCGTGATAGACGGCTTTGATATACAGCGCACGACGGTTGAGGGGAAATTCTTGCTTCCCGAACCAGACACGAACTTGTTTCACGTGCCGGTTGACGTGAGATTTGTATATAACGAGGCGACAGTAAATTGAGGAGGGTGCTATGGCACTTGGACATTTTCAAGAAACAAGCCTGACCAATGCCGGGACGTTGCTGCAGGGCGGCTTCCGGATGGGCGTGGCGGCGTCGGCGGCGGCATTCGTCGGGGGATCTCTTGGTACGGTGTTGGGCATCGGAAACTTGACCAGCATCCAGGAGAACATCGCAAGGACAACGACTCAGGCGGGTAACTCTGACCAGCCGGAGGAGCTGGTGGCAACTCAGTCGCTGACCGTGAGCTTTGAACTGCTCGAGTTCTGGCTGCCGACCTTTGCGGCGATCCGTGGTGGTGGTCTCGACACAGAAAACAGCTCAACGGCATCGACGTACATCACCAGCACGCCGACTGCGAACACGTTTTCGTCTGGCGGCCTCAACGCGCTGACCGAGAAGGCGTTCGCCTTTGAAAACACCACTGTCATTGATGGAGTGTCGAAGGTGACGGTCCTGGTCGTCTACAAGGCGAAGCTTGAGCAGGGGCTTGCGTTTACCGCGAAAACCGATCACGACACCGACCCGGCAATGGTGAGTCCATTCGTCCTGACCGGTGAACTTGAGACATCGCGCGCAGCCGGCGATCAGTTGTACATCATCGAATCGCAGTTGGGAGCGTAATCGATGGGTGAACCAATCGTTCATGATCTGGACGTTCTGCGTCCGAAACCTGAATACGTGTTGCTCGGCGGGAAACAGATTGACATCTCGTTCATCCCCGCCGGCGTTGCAATGGATATGATGGCGTTGCAGCAGGAGTTGAACAAACTCGTCAACACGCCCGAAAAGCTGAGGAAGGTCGCGGCCGGCGGGAAAGAGGCTCAACGCACGTTCGAGATTGCCGCTGATCTATGCGCGGCAATCACCAGCAGTCAGTATCCAGAAATGGACAAGGCGTGGCTGCTGAAGAATACGGACGCGTTGCAAATCAAGGCTTTGGTGGAGTACGTAACATCGGCTGTATCGCGCAGTCTGGAAGGCGCGGAGGATGATGAAATAAAAAAGCCGGAGGCGACCGAGGAGAGCCCATAAAGCTCGGCCGCCTATTCGCGATCATGGGGATTCTGTACGGCTGGAAGAAGGAGTACCTGTTGCAGTCCATGACGTTCGGGCAGATCATCCTATATCTAAATGAGGGCTTGCGCTTCAAGTATCCAAAGCCACAAAAGCTCGGTGGGTCCACGGGGGCGAATGGTTCGCTGATCGGTGCATCTGCCGAGACAATCAACAAACGGTTGAATGAGTTGCACGAGCAATACGGTCCTGTACCGGGGAATAACTGATGGGTCTGCTCGGTGATCTTGTAGTCAAAATAGTAGGCGACACTGCCGATTTTGTCCGTAAGATCGACCAGTCTGGGCGCAAGATGTCGCAGTTCGATCGCGACATGAAGAAGATTGCGCAGAGTTTGGTCAAGACGGGACGGGCCCTCACCCTCGGAGTTACGCTGCCGATCCTCGGGATTGCCGCCGCCGCGGTGAAATCTGCGGCCGACCTGGAACTGCAACAAGCCGCGTTTGAGACCATGCTCGGCAGCGCGGAGAAAGCCAAGACGCTATTACAGGACCTCACCGATCTGGCCGCAAAAACTCCGTTTCAATTGCCGGATCTCGCCGAAGGCACTAAGACGCTTCTGGCGTTTGGTATTGAACTCGACGATGTACTTCCGACTCTACAGATGCTCGGTGACATCTCTCTCGGGGACAGTGAGCGTTTGAAACAATTGGCTTTGGTATTCGGACAGATCACGTCTGCTGGGCGGTTGATGGGCCAGGACCTCTTGCAATTGATCAATGTTGGTTTCAATCCCCTGCAGGCTATCAGTGAAAAGACCGGCGAGACAATGGCCGACCTCAAGGATCGGATGTCTCAAGGCGCAATCAGCGCCGAAGAAGTAACCGAGGCGTTTCGCTCCGCGACTTCTGAAGGAGGTCTATTTTTCGGGGGCATGGAGCGGGCGTCTCAGACGCTGGCGGGTGTCTTATCGACGCTGAAGGATAACGTGGGCATTCTTGCCCGGAGCTTTGCTAACTTACTACTTCCCGCCTTGAAGAACATTGTTACACAAGCGACCGAGTTGATTCAGCGTTGGAACGAAATTGATGACGGCACAAGACGCATGATCCTGCAGTATGCTGGAATGGCCGCAGCTATAGGTCCGCTTGTGCTGGCGATCGGATTTGGGATAAAGGCTTTCTTGGCGATCAAGACGGCTGTTATCGCCCTGAATATTGCGATGGCAGCGAATCCGGCGATACTTGTGACCGCAGCAATCGCCGGTTTGGTGGCAGGCATCGTGATTGCTTTGCCGTTTCTCGTCAGGATGATCACCCGACAGCGCGATTATCGGGATGTCACCAATCAGACTGCTGAGGCTATTGAGGCTCTGACACAGATAGAACGTGCTGCGACGCGTGCGAAAGCAATAGAACTGCGTGAGAGAGAAGTAGGCATTATTCGCGAACTGAACGCGCAGATACGCAGATACACGGACGAGATCGGCAACGCGAATGCAGAGATTACAAACGCGCAGATTATTCTTGCGGATCTTAATGACGAACGGGATGCGGCAATAGAGAAGCAAGACGCTTTATCGACACAGATAACGCTACTGGATCGGGCGACCCGTGACTATAATCTGGCTCTGGAGGATGCGGCGGCAGAAACCGATGTTCTTTCTGACGCAGAGGCGGCGGCGGCGGCAGAGGCCGCGGCACTCCAGGCGGCGTTGGACGCTCTCACCGATGAGCTGGAAGACAACGCCGACGCCGTAGTTGAATGGACAAGCGGCTGGCGGGGTGCGGCACAGACGGCACAAGAAGAGTTGACACTCGGTTTTTTTGATCCGTGGCGACAGGCGCGTGAGAAAGCGTTAGAAGAACATGAGGAGCTGCTGGTTGAATGGACAAGCGGCTGGAGAGATGCGGCGCAGGCGTCGCAGGACGAATTACTTCTCGGATTCTTTAATCCGGTGGAGGAAAGCGTTGAAGAGGTCACGGGCGAATGGTTGAGTGGCTGGAGAGACGCGGCGCAGGCGTCGCAGGACGAATTACTTCTCGGGTTTTTCGAGCCGGTGAAGGAGGCGCAAGAGGACCTGCAGACGCAACTCGAAAAGTTTCTCGATTGGTATCAAGACAACTACATAGACAAAATCGTCGACATGGCCCAAGGCCTCGGCTCGGCGCTGATAGACTTCGCCAACGCCAGGGCGAACGCTGATATCGCGGCGATAGAACGGTCAGGTCTTGCAGAGGAAGAAAGGGATCGCCAGATTCGGGTTATCCAGCGTGACCAAGCGCAACGCGCCAAGCGTCTCGCCCTTTTCAATGCTGTCATTGACACGGCTCAGGCGGTCATCGGAATGCTTGTCGATCCCGGCAGCGTTGCTGGTGTTGTTCTGGCTGTCTTGGCGGGGATTACTGGCGCCGCGTCAATCGCTGCAATCGCAGCGCAACCACTGCCGGCGCTAGCTGAGGGCGGTATTGTCACGGGGCCGACGCCAGTGGTAGTCGGTGAGGGTGGACAGCCGGAGATCATTTTCCCGCTTGACCAGCTCGAGAACTTTCTCGCGAGTCGTGGTGACTTCAGCGATACGGGCGGTGGTGATATGCATGTCATCGTAAATCTTGATGGGCAACCGATACTCGACACCGTTACGAAAGCCACGAGGGACGGCCGCGTGCAGATACACGCGAGGGCGGTTGTATGAGGATATCCTACACGAACCTGATTGATGCCGGCACAGCACCGACCGTCTTGACCGAGGATCTGTTGTACCCGCTGGAGAACCTGCAGAATCAGCGACTCGCCAAACGATGGCGTAGCACCACACCGACAGCGCAGACGATCATATTCGATCTGGGATCCGCGCAGGCCATTGATACGCTTGCGGTACTTGGTCACAATCTGCAAGGCTCGGCAACGGTGATAGTCGAGGCGCATACCTCTGACTCCTGGGGAACACCGGCGCTGTCTGCTATCAGCCTGACGTACAACACCGGGGCGATACTCCGATATCTCAGTGCCCCCGAGACCTACCGGTACTGGCGGTACACGTTGGATGACCCAACGAATACCGATGGATACGTGGAGGCGGGGATTTTGTGGCTTGGTACATTCCTTGCACTCAATCCGTCGAGCCTGGACGCGTTCACTGTGACCAAGAAACGCGGTGACACAGTGGTGCATGGACGAGACCGGCAGAAGTTCGCCACCGAGGGCGTGGGGTGGCGGTCGATTGACCTGTCATTTCCACGGACCGGGGGCACGGCATTGACTGCCATCCAGACAATGTACGACACCGTTGGGAACCATGGCTCGTTGATTTTCAGCAACTTCGACAGCCTACGGATTTATCCGATTGTGGAGCCGCTGTACTGTTCCATCGTCGGAGACATCGACTTCCGGCATACGCGTTTCATGCAATTCACCTATCCACTTTCGCTCGAGGAGGACCGCTGATGGCAGGCACACAAATTCCGACCGCGGTAACGATCATAAACAGTTTGTTGAGTTTCCAGGCGATCAGCCTGACGAACTTCAGCACATCTGCTGAGTCAATCATTGCAGCCGGCAGTAAGGTGGAGATTGCATCTGGTTTCTTCACGTTCGATAGTGCAGCCACTCCCGGGGCAACATCATGGACAGCGATTACAACAGCGAGCACCGCCTATATTACCTGTCTGCCGAGCGGGACGGCTGGCAGCCAAGTGCTGACGGTCGACTACTCGGACGTTGTGCCGCTGTGGAGCGATAGTAAGCAGGGTTGGTATGCTTCGGCGGCATCAATAACACGGTACATCGGCGCGGTGTACAAGGCCGGCGCCACATCATACGAAAACGCATTCTATGTGCCCAAAGGAGTCCAGGAGCTGGCTTATCAGATCATACCGCTTGGTGAGTGGGACATGGTGGCTCGTGACACGATTAATGTCTCACATGCAATCCCTAAAGAAAAGATAAAAACAATTTCTGTTACCTTGCGCGAAGATTCTGGCACCAACTGGTACGAACTGCAAACATTGGCCGATGAGAATTCAACCAGCGTTGGTGGTGGGGTCGATTTCATCACTGATATAAATGTTGGCCTTGTGCGAAGAAGCGGGGGGACTTTCGACCAAGCAATTTTTAATGCCACGGCGAGCACTGTTGCTAACCGAGGATTTTGCCGGGTCGGATTCATATTGTGAGCTTTGCGACCGAAGCACAGCGTAGCGTCTCAAAATACCGGGTGCTGGTGGAACTGGACATCGGTATACCCAACGAACAATGGGTCAACAATGGAGCGGGACTGTGGGCCGTGGATACGAACAATGTCTATGAGTGGGTTGATTCGACTTTGCTTGAAGAGGGGTTCACGGCGCAGGAGTTTCGGCCGATAGGCAGCGTGAAGGCCAACGGCGTGCCACTACAGAAGGGTACATCAATTCTGGATCTGGCAGACACTCCGAGCGCATTCTATTTCGATGGGCCAGTCCTGCGCCTCTGGGTGACGATGCCGAACTTCGACGAGCCGAGTCTACACAGCGTATCAATCGGTCAGATCTACGCCTTCAGCACGGTATCCTTCACTCCCATCAACGGCCCGGTCCCGGTTGAGGGGCGGTTGTCGAGCATCCCGAATCCGAGCGAATCGCGGGACCCGTTGTTCTATGGACGTTTCCGTTATCCGGATATCAGCATCTCCCTGGACAACGGGGACGGATTCTTTGACACATGGGGCCGTGACGTTGACATCTACGGCAATGATTCGCGGATATTCTCAGGGTTTGAGGGAGAGGATTACAGCGAGTATCGAAAGGTGCACACTGGATTCATGCAGGGGATCTCCGTTGGAGAACAGCGGGTAACCATCAGCGTGAGCGACAAGCGGAAACAACTCACGAAGCCGATCACCTACGTTGCGTCGAACATCAACGCGTTGACGGCCATCGAGGCGATTCTGCTTGAGGCGTACAGCTACACCTTTGATTCGACGTTCTACGACCTGACGGCGTGGAACATAGCGAAGGCACTGGTGGCCAATGTGACGTTGAACTACCAGGAGCCTGCGCCGGTGATAGACGTGATCGAGTTCATCACGGCCTCAGTGTTCGGACACTTTCGGGTCAACGCTGACAACCTGTTCTCGTTCAAGGTCATTGACACGAGCGCGACAATCGCAGCGCTGATACCTGCCGTTGATATTGTGGAGCCACACAGCATCGGCTATGATCCATCGGAGGTAGTGAGCTCTGTACGCATCGGATATGCACGAGACTGGGAGGCAGCATCCGGGGATCAGTACACCCGCTACACCGACACGTCGCAAGAGGCCACGGTGTTCGAGACGTACAAGACGTACAATGAGAAAACGTTTGATACCGCGCTGATTGATGAGGCGGCGGCTATCGCGTTTGCTACGACGGTCCTTGACTACGAGACTACAGTGCGCGGGCGCGAGACGGTGACTGTGCCGTTGGAATATTTCACGATTGAGTTGGGCGACCAGATAGGGGTAGTGACGCAGCGCGGGGCGCAGCCGATGCTCGGCGAGCGCAAGGCCGAGGTGATCAGCGTTGAGCCGGTGCTTGACGTGCCGCTCATGCGGTTGGGTATTCGATTGGGTGAGGTGGTCGAAAACATCTTGACAAACGAAGCAGAGGTCGTTCTGACAAACGAGGACGGCGACACTTTGATGGTGGGGTAGGGATATGCCAGGATTTGAAAAGACAAGCGAGCAAGCGTCAGCGGCGACCATTGTCGCGGGAGATGAATTCCTCGGCGTGCAGAGTTCGACGACGGTACTCGCTACCGCGGCGCAGATCAAGACGTTCATTGATGGCACCGGCATCGCGAACACTGTCACGATCACCGGCGAGCATATGTTCACCGAGGACAATGAACTGGATTACTCGGGGAGCATAATAAATGGAATGGCCCCAGCAACTATCACGTTCACCCCGCTGCCAGCTGACACAGTTACTATATTGGTGGATTTGCAAATAGCACACTCCGGTCAAACGCCGAATTTCGAATGGAAACGAACAAGCGGCGGGACAAAAGTCTTCAGCGTGCTCGGCCAGTGGGCAGATGGTGGTATCAATGGGCTGTACGGTCAATATTGGATGCCAACGGGCGGAAACTCAATGTACATTGTGACGGCGACAATGGACGCAACAAGCAATTTCGTAATCATCGGCTACAAGACGGGCGCATAGGAGTACATCATGGCCAAGGCAACACTGGGCACACGGATGGCAGAGGTTGAGGGCACGTTGAAAGCCGTGGTGATGAACCTGGGCGAGATCAACACGACTCTGCGATTGGCCAACGGTGGGGGGAAGAAACCGCGCCGGGTAGAGGTGATGCTTGGTATCATGGGCATTCTCGTAGCGGCACAGACGCTCGGGTTTATCGACGGCCTCCGCTTGGCCATCATGCGGTGGTTGTCCGGAGGTGCGGTGTGACGCTACATTTTACCGGCAAATCTATCGTAGCCTTCGGCCGCATGATCCCGGCAAGTTCTATCGTCCGGGTACGAGAGTCTCATGAGGTCCTCCGGGAGAAAGACGGTCGGATCAGTAAGTACGGGACACCGTACAAGCCGCAGCAGTTCCCGCCTGGTAATTGGGAAATAACAGCTGTCGCGGAGAAGCCGGAGAGCAGCCTCTATTGGCCTGATTTCATTCTCACGAACGCCTGGCAATGGCTGGACTACTGGAGCGTTGACGAGCAAGGTCACTACCTGGGGCCGACCGGCGAGCGCTTCAAGGGCTATGGCTACGGTGCGCATCACGCTCGATTCCCGTCTGGCGGGAAACTGATTCCGAGTCGGACAACTCTCGGGTGTATGAACACAAGCGCAAACGACGCGAGATGGCTTGCATCAGAGATCAGAATTGTGATGTCTCTAAAGAGACGTGTATTCATTCACGTTCCACGATGGGAAGATTGGGAGGCGTAAATGGGGCTATTCGATCGATTCAGAAACCCGGCGGCCACACTCGCGGCGGGCACGGCTCAAGGGCTGATGGAAGGCGCGGGTCAACTGGCGCTCAACATCCGGACCGCCATCACGGGCGAAGAGCCGATCAGCGCAGAGGCCGCCGCGGAGCTCGCGGTGCAGGCGAAGCAGATCGAAGCTGACATCCTCCTCGCGCAAGCAAAGATCGGGGAAGCCGAGGCGAAGAGCACGCGGTGGATGGTGGCATCATGGAGACCCTTCATCGGATGGGTGTGCGGGATCGGGATTGCAATCTCGTTCATCGTCCAGCCAATTGTTCAATGGTTCGTTGAGAAAGAATTGCCGGTGATCGACATCGGGCAGTTGATAGCACTGGTTGTCTCGATGCTTGGCATCGCGGCATATCGCACATACGAAAAGGCCAACGGGACAGTTGGCACACATTGAGTCGGAGGACAAAATGAGCGCAAACACGAAGAGATGGATCAACAGAGGCGGCTTGATTGCTGTCGTAGCAGGCATCGTGCTGATCGTCATTGGCGGCGGCGACACTGGGGCGGCAATTGAAACCGCCGGGACCGTGGCAACTATCGCCGGAGCGGTGCTGGTTTTCATCAGAGAACTGCTGGGATAGGAGAGAAACGTGGCGACTGACACAGAGGTAGTAACGGCGTTGACCACGGGGATGCCTGCGGACATCGAGGCGAAGCGGGCGCAACTGAAGCGCGCGCAAGAATCGGTGCAGGCGGCGACATAGTAGTCCTGAGACGAAGGAGGGCGGCGTAATGGGTAATGTGCATCTCAGGAAGTACGGTGTAGAGACGACGATTCCCTTCACGCTCTTTGAAGTTGGCGGCGTGGACTTCCGCGTGGACGCTGTGGCGACTACGGCTGACACCACCGTTTCGATAGACGAGGGCGCGGCTACCAGCGTCGGCAATCTGTTCGTGGACCGTGGTACTGGATATAGCATCACGTTGACGGCGGGCACGCTGACCGGCGCGCGCATGGTGGTGTATTTTGTCGACTCTGCGACGAAAGTTTGGCTCGATGACAGCATAGTGATAGAGACCTACGGGGACCCATCGGCTATGCACGCGTTTGACCTGGACACGGCGAGCGTGGCGCAGACCGGCGACAGCTTTGCACGAATCGGGGCGACCGGATCGGGATTGACCAGCGTGGCGCAGGCGAGTCTCGTCACGGCGGCACGCATGGGCGCGTTGACCGATTGGATCAATGATGGCCGTCTGGACTTGATCCTCGATGAAATTGAGGCACACGTGCACGGGCTGTCTCACGGCGGCGCCGGCATCTCCACCGCAGCAAAGGCTTCTCCTGCTGGGTTTGTTATCACGGAGGGCGTGTCGGAAGCGAACACTGAGGATGTGACGCATGCGCTCGACGGCACAACTCATGACATAGAGGATGCCTCTCCCAATACTGACGTGTATTACGAGTTCAACGTGGGAACAGAAGGGGTTCCTATTGATGCCTCGTGGCACGGATATACGAACGGAAACAATGCTACGGTTGCGGTCTATGGGCGCGACTTTGGGAATACGGCATGGGTCCAGATCGGGAGTATCGAAGGTGAACCCGGCAGCACTGTGATTACGCAAGATTTCGTGCTGACAACGAATCTCGTTGAAGTCGGTGTTGGGACTGTGCGAATCAGGCTCTTCTCGACCGACGCAACCAAGATCGCCACCGATCAGATACTTGTTTCGTATACTGCGGTTCTCTCCTCGGATGGCATTGTCGATGAGTGGGAAAGTCAGAGTCAGGCTGACCCGACTGGGTTCCGTGTCAACATGATGGAGACGCTCGGGGCGAGCGCTGTGACTTCCGGGACGTTGGCGACAGACGCCGTTGATGCAGCCGCACTTGCTGCCGATGCCGTGGCGGAAATCCAGTCAGGTTTGGCGACCTCGGCCCTGACGGCGACAGCCTCCGCGCTGACGCTGGTTGCAACGCCGGCTCAGGTTAATGCACAAGTGCTCAACGTGATGAATGTGGACACCTTCGCCGAACCGGGGCAAGGAGCGCCAGCAGCAACGCTGTCGATCTTCGGGAAAATCAATTTCATCTACAAATGGCTGCGGAACAAGACGGAAACGACCGCGACGACGCACAGCATCTACAACGACGCCGGTGCGGTAGTGGACCAGAAGGCCACGGTCAGCGACGACAGCGCGACCTACACCAAGGGCGAAATCGAGACGGGGCCATAATGGCCATTGACACTGCCGCGAAACGTGCGAGCGTTGCCGGAATGATCATCCCTGACGGGACACTTGACCAGGGAGACCGGCAGACAATAGCGGGATTCTACGGCGGCATTCTGGCGACGGCGGCTGTCGCTGTCGATTTCGTGAAGATCACGGCACTGACTGCCGTTGAATATGTCGCGCAGACATTGACGGCAGCCGGTCTCATCGACCAGGCGGTGACGGCCGGTGAATACATAGTGCAGACCGTCACCGTGGAGGATTCGTAATGGTACTCGGTACAGCAGTATTGATCAGCACGATAACCGTAGCTGCGGCAACCTCCGCGACTATCACAATCCGCAACCCGGACGGGTCCGCAGCGATGACGGCCGGCACCGCAATGACCGACGACAGCGGTGGGCTGTTCAGTTTCATTTATCAGTCTACGGCGGGTGATCCTCACGGCACCTACAAGGCAGACGTGATAGCTGCGTCCGGTGTCAACTTCGGAGTTGAGCGAGTACGGTTCCAGCTGGAAGATTGATCGTCAGCGTTTCGTAGGCCGCCCGCGCTTGCTCCCCGCGAGCGACTGCCGCAGAGCGTTGATCTGCGTCTCGGTGAAAAAGTAGTCCCGTCCGAGTCTCGCGATCCCCAGGATACGCGCGTGCTTTCTCAACGTCGACTGTGCGACGCCGAGCTCGGCGGCTGCCCGCGCTGTTGTGTAGTCTCTCATTTTGGGTCTCCTTTGCCAGTCAGTAAATCTTGCGTTTCGTTCAGTTGATGCCGGTCGACTCCGGCCGATCCCGCAGACACGTTATCCAACGGGTGCCGGTCAATAGGATCAAACAAACCCCACGATCTATAGGTTTCCTCGACAGTCTTCCACGGAGACTTCCAAAACCTCCGAGTGAAAAACAGCGCCCCCCAATCTGGGTGCTTCCCGTCGTAGCGATTCAGAAACGCTGAAAGGGCCGATAGCCGGGGGCTCTGATTCGTAAACCCTGGAGCAACTCGGATATTGTTGCCTTCGAACGCCCACTCTCGAGCGTTGTCACGAAAATTGTTGGGGTTGAACGCCGCTAACTCCATTGGCGTTTTTGGAAACGGAATGAAGTGTGAGCATTGCAACTTGAACAGCAACTTCCGATCTATCCTGCTGTCCGCCTCTCTGCACGCGTCGACGAGATCCAATGCCAACCCCGGAGACTCCCAGGGATAGCCGTACATGATGTAGACCTTGGCTCGATGGAGTCCGTGATAATCCGAATCGTTGATTGAGAGCAGCTTGTCAACAATCTGTTTATAGCTGATGCGTTTGTTGACTCTCCCTCGCGTCTGCTCATTCACTCCGTCCAGAGCCGTGACGCCCCCGCGAGCGCATCTTGACCAGTCAAGCTGTGTGAAATAGTCCTCATACGGAGCGGTGCCAGACGAGTATCGACTTTCGGTCGAGTTCGATACGAAATGGTTCCAGTGCGAATAGAAACAGAACGAGCATTTGACAGGGCACCCTACAGATTTCTCCGTGTGAACGGGGCCAAACAAACCGCGTTGATCCGAGTTCAGATCAGCTGCCCCGACCGTGTATCGTCCCTCAAACATCGGATCGTCTGATTTTCTCCAAACATTCGGCATCCGTTCGCCAGACAGAATCCGGTTGATGGCGTTCCCGTCGCATCTGCCGAACACAGCAACGTCAATGTGATCAATCACAGAGCGGATATTGTGACAGGCTGGGCCGCCTACGATGACCTGACACGACCTGTTCGCCGGAACCTCATCCCGCAAATTGTAGAAATCGTAAAACGAAATCATCGATATCAACAGATAGTCGGTTTCGGTGGCTGCCCCGACGTATATGGGCTTGACGCTGTATGATCTCCGGTCAATTCGCGCCGCTACGTCCCGCAAACCAGAGTAGGGCTGCATGTAAGCGTCGTTTTCTACACGCCCATCACGCTCGGAGAACAGAGGGTTTTTGAAATAGCCTATCCCGACGAGGCGTCGATTTTCAGACACTCCCAGCATCTCCGTACACAACGGTTGCGTTTCCTATTTGAGGGTTGTACCAGACGTGCTTTGCCCGATCGCAATCCAGGCAATGTTCTTTAGCTTCCTTGAATACTCGGAAGCCGTTGGTTTTGCATTGGCAATCGGTTGTGTATGTGCCAATTCTGTGCTGCCCTGTGGGTTTGCTCATAAAGGCGCCTTTACCGATCGTCACCTTCGGCCCATGTCCAGGGCTCGCGGCCTTCGATATCCCATGCGATTTCGCAGTCGATGATAGCGCTGCGGTCCATGAACTCGTAGCGCCGTGCGCCCGGAGACAATCCTCCCGCTTCTGCTACGCCGTCAGAGCTGGCCGTGGACACCCGCCGTATCAGTTGCTCCCGACACACGTCATCCAGACTGCGGCCGTCGTGAGTCTCGTACACCTGGCCGTCGTTGCCCATCGCCTCCGCAACCTGCTGTGCTACTGTCATCTCTGCCGCCTCCATCATGCCGTCTATTTGTTCGTCGTCTGTCATCTCAGTCTCCTTGTGCCCGGGTGGGCTATCTCTCGAACCCGCAGCGCCCTGCTTCAGTTTGTGGTCGTTACGCAATTGCCTGCTTCACGCGCGCGGACGCGCTCTCGCTTGAAAGTCCCTCATCGAACCAGTCCCCGAGAGTATCCATCGAATACCCATTTTTCTTCTGATCACCATCTAAGTTGACGCCGGTCCGTGATTCAACATCGGCTATCCACCGATCCCATGGTGTGGCTTTCAGCGCCGCAGTTTCACTCGCTGCGAAATTCATAAAATCACTCATCTCAATCTCCTTGTGCCCGGGTGGGCTATCTCTCGCACTCGTCGTACGCCTGGCCATCATCTGAAGCAAGCCCGCGGTTCGCTACCGGCAAAGTTTTCGCTGTCTTCGGCTCCGGCTTGTTGCGAATCATATCGTCCCATCCTGTACTGTAGTAGACACGCCCACCTGCGTTCAGTTTGGCGAGAACCTCATCGGTAGTGATTTCATTGTGCCTGGAGGCACGTTCAACGGAATCATCATTTTCGTCACAGTCGGCCCATGAACCATTGCTCCGACAATACTGCAGGTTGATTGTTTCGTTCATCTTCATATTGTTCTCCTTAACCATGACCTAAATATAGCGCATGCAACACGGTATGTCAAACAATTAACCCCCCGTTGGGCAATCTTTTTTATCGCCGTAAGTGTAGCTCGCGTAACGGTTTACGAGATCGCCCGCCCTTCACACTGAAAACCTTTTACGAAACAGTGTGGAAACGAGCCGAAACCAGTAGACATTGACTGTGGGGTGGAGTAGTATTGGGGCATGAGTAAAGACAACGAAACTGTGAAGCGGTGGAGGATTGATGGCTACGAGTATTCAGAGTCGTTGGCGGAGCGATTGGACAAGAGTCGTGGCATGATAGGGAAAATGTGTAGCGAACACCGGCCGCCGCGGATGAGTATCCCCGCAGGATCACAGATCGAATATGGCGGAGACGAGGACTTGTACATCTGCGACGCTTTGAAAGCTGCGGAAAAGGTCATCCCCGAGCAAGCCAAGACGATAAAGCGGCTACGGATGCTCACGGGGCTGATAATTGCGGAATTCGTCCCGATCAAGCACAAAGCCTTGGCGCACGTAAAGTTTGCCGCACTGGAGGACACCCATGAGTAACCCCGAACCCGTGAAGCGAATAGAAGAGCTTGCCGAGCGAGTACATGAAGCCTATCTAACAACGTGCGCCAAGCCCGGATGGCCGGTGAAACCGGAGAACCAGATCCCGTATGCTGAACTATCAGAGGACAGCAAAGAGCTTGATCGTGCTTCGGTCAGAGCGGTGTTGGCCGGGATATCCTATGACCCCGAACGCGACGATGAACAGTATTTCACTCACATGGACGACCTGATACGCGCTGTTGTTGTTCCGATGGTCGTGCACCACGGCGGTGAGGAGGACTTGTTCGACGGCAGCGGGTGTGAGTCTGGCGATGAGCGAGAGGTTCTCGCCGCCGCTATCAGTCAGTGCATGGGTTACCTGGATGAACGGCTGGACGAGCAAGCCAAGACGATAGAGCGGCTGAGGGAGTTGCTACAGATATCGCGGGACATCATCACTGGAGATGCCGAACATCTCGGCGGAGATGACAATTACCACTACGACATGGCCACGGTTGCTAAGATCGACGCCGCACTGGAGGACAAATGAGCGACAGACA